>Ga0247843_1000176_pt1 | contig 148066 bp, 130 predicted proteins | sample LaCruzMarch2017__FD_192420 | JGI IMG/M metagenome (GOLD analysis project Ga0247843, IMG submission 192420) | Freshwater microbial communities from meromictic Lake La Cruz, Castile-La Mancha, Spain - LaCruzMarch2017_8m | ecosystem: Environmental > Aquatic > Freshwater > Lake | place: Spain... | reverse complement strand
AACTTCAATGGAAATGGAGAATTGTGCATTGATGCCACAATCCAAATATTTGCCATATTTGCTCTTTTTGGGAATTGTTTGTCAGTTCTCAAGGGGCCTTGCTGGGCAAAAATTTCCTCTCCGCAACCCACACGTGCAACAACCGATCACTGCCGCAGGCTTGGATCGAATGACCCTAGCCCTCGTAGATCGTTTGCCCACGGACGCGGAAAAAGAATTTGTTCGCGCGCGCGCGAGCCGCGGAGCATTCGAACTCGCGAACCAACTTGTAGGCAGCAAAGAATTCTTCGACCGTCAAAGCCTTTTTTGGCAATCACAACTGAAGCAAACACCCGCGTGGCTTTGGGAAAATCCTGAAGATGATAGAAAGTTAATGAGAGCTCAGGCTGTTGCACAGAGTCAGCAACGCATTATTTGGTTCATGAGAACGTCAGGCAGGTCATCAAAAACAACATGCAACGGAGTTTGGACTGTATTTCAAAATGATCAAAAACCTCTGGCATGTGAATGTGATGATACCGTTGATGTCCTGCCAGCCTGGGACACATCGGCATCAATGCGTGTGTGTCCGCAAGTAAAAGCTGAAGATTACTGCGGTCAGTCATTGCAGAAATGTGTTCCTGCGGATGCACGGCTCGACTCAAAAAATAGAGATCTTGGAGTTGACCGAGACTCTGCTGGTGGACGAGCTATTTCACGCCTGCTCACTGATATCTCACTGACTCAGGGGCGTGCATTAGCTCTGGCAGTTGTCACTCGACAAAAGTGGTCACTCATCACAACAAAACCAGTGCGAACTGTCCAGTCACGCAGCAGCATTGATCTGATTCGAAAATGGTCGAGTCTGTCAGAAGATAAATTCATTAACAGCTTACATCATGCTCTTAGAATTGATGAGTTTGCAGAGCCGCTGAAAGGACTTTTGTCCAGCACTCACAATCACACAGGCCGACGAATTAGCCCACGCCCCATGGCCGATTCGCTTGCAGAAGAATTGGTTATCAGCACGGAACTAGACCCAATGACAATGCTCAAACCCCTGCGCGCATCGCGCTTGAATGAAAGAACTTGGCATTGGAACACGAGTCTTTTGCTCACATGCGAAATTCCACATCTAGCTCCGCAGGTTTTCTCCCTTCCTTTGCCACACCCAGAGCATGCGAAAGAAGGCTCCTACTTCTGCTCGAGTTGTCATCTTGAACTCGACAAGCATCTCAAAAGTGCTCAAAAGAAAGACGGCGCTAACAGCATCATCCAACCTCGGAATCCACCGATGGCCGATCAATCAGCCGTGCGCAATTGCGCCGTAGATCACGCTCTTCATTTCCTTCTCGGATACAGACCACCTGGGTCGGAAATGGCAACTCTGAAGAAACTCGGAGCCAACTCGTATCAACAAAACACAGAAAGCATGGCAGCGGTGATTCGTGATCTCGCGCTTGAATTAGTCAGGAGGTCTGAACAGTGAACCTCCTCTCTAAATTCTCTGCAAGACTAAAACGCAGGTCGATTTATTTCGGTGTATATTTTGCTCCTGTTGCAATCACAGTTGGCATAACGGCCTGTCTCAATGCGAATGCAGGCGGAAAGATGATAACCGCTAGCCATTCCATTCCCAACATTAAAAAAGATCCTCATCAACAGGGAAAGACACCGAACAATACATGGACACTCAATGAGTGGCGCGCATTTTCTATTTATCACCCCCTCTCACGTCTCAATGAAGACCATCTTTTTCAAACGTTTCGACAACACAATTCGAATTTCGAATTTGAAAAAACAATTTCATTAGTGCAAGCCGAAAAGGAAGAGTCCCTTCAAATTCTTGGAGCACGCGCGCTTATTCCGATTTTGCGATCCGCTTTTGGAGATCAAATCAGAGGCTCATCCGAGAACGACCGTGACGCATGGTTTACTGCACACCCGTCTGCATTATTCACACCAGAACAGATGATATCCCTCTGTGATAGAGAATATAAAGATACCGGTGATACCCTGGCAGAACCGTGTTGGAAACCAAGCTTAAGTGATGACTATCTTAACGCACTGACTGAATTTGCGTCAGACGCATGCCCACAGCTTGTGAGCAAAGAACTGAAAAGCAACATCCTATTTTCAAACAAACTTGTCAGATCAGGAGATTATAACGAACAAAACATCCGCCACTTTGCTACCAATTCACTCAAGATACCTAGTGAAAAAGTAACGCTGGAGTGGATTGAGAGAATTAGCTCCAAGGCAAGCAAATCGCTTCAAGTGAATTTCGAGATTGCGGAGAGAGAAAAACTAGAAGACACAGCTCTTCATCCTGAAGGTCTTTACACGCTCGCATGTCAGGCACTTCTACTTTCACAAGAATTCTACACACGCTAACTTTGAATGCGTTCCTTCAGCTGCTCTGTAGTCCAACATTCAAACTCAAGAGATAATTCATCTTTGCGAAAAATTGCGAGAACATCTCCGTCACCCTGAACTTCGACAGCTTTGCCCGTTTGAGCGCTTTGCCACAGATTAAAAATAGACCACTCACCACTTGATTCAACATATGCCGCTTGGTTGTGTTCAACGAGCGCCATGAAAGAAAATGGCCTTTCGCGAGGGATCATGGCAATATCTGGGCGCCACTTTCCCGAGCGCACCTTCCACACTGCAATTCCACAGCGCATAAGCGCCTCAAGCTGAGCAACATGCAGATGAGAACGTTTTTTGCTGAGAATTTCAATTAACTTCTGTGCATGAAGCAGCGGCTCTTCTGAGTGGAATGGATTATTTTCCAAGAAGTCGAGTGCTAGACGTGCCAATTCACGCACACCTAACCACTGAGCAGCCTGTGGAAAAAGATTTTCCAGCCAGAACAGAACCTGGTGGTACTGAGCATGTTGGTGATGAAGTGCCACTTGCGGCACCTGCTCATGAGGCACAACATGTAACAAACCATCTGCCCAGTGAGAATTCTTTGTGTCGCGAGCCCGAAAAGATTCAAAAAGAAGGTATTCAAAGGCGAAGTGACCTTGTTGGCTATGACTCACATCACACCTCCCCAAGCCGTTTGAGCGCACTCTGACCATTGATAATTTCGGCAACAAGATCATTACCCGAAACCAGAGGCTCGAACCATTTCAAAAAAATAGCACGGTGCTGATTGACGGGAAGGGCGTGGAGAACATCCTCTAAAAGTCCCCAGTGCGTGATGGATAGACGCCCACATTCTGCATCGACAATTCCATGCGTGGAAAGTGCGAGTGCACCAACGCGAACGCTTGCCACCGCATCGAGTGGCAGTTTTGCAAGCTCGCTCTCAAAGGCTTGTTCTCTGTGATAGAGACTCACATAGAATGCTGGAATATCCAGAATTAACTTGCATCCAGTTGCATCTACAAGTTTGCTCAAAAATTCGGTTTCGGAAAAACTCTCGAACGAATAGCGAAACATCGAAGCCACATTCACGAGAGCTATTTCACGATTGCAAAAAACCTTGAGCCGACGAATCCGCTCCACCATATGTTCAAGCATTTCTTGTGTTTTTGGAACGGGTAACGGATTCTGCAGAACATGGCCGCGCTGTGAGTTGAAACCAACCGAAATTGCAAACCAGCGAGGCGAAATCTCCTCAACACAATGAGCAATGTTTTTGAGTTCGGCATCAGTGATTTCGCGCTCACCACCCAGATTCATCAATCGCGACAGCAAGCATACATCCGTTTTTTGCGCCATGGCGCGCGCCCAGGTGCGATCAATTGAACTTTTTTCCTGCAGCAAGAGCCTGTCGAGAGAAATTTCGAAGGCTGGTAACGCGTGAGTCCCTGAAAAAGTCTCGTAAAGATGGGGAAGCAACGGCATCCCCCACTTGACCGAGGCCGATTCAAATGGCTTTCCCTGCAGTGTCCAGTCCATGCGCGGGGCAGCACCAAAATCACTCATGTGCACCCCTCCCTGGAGAGCTCAAGATGTGTGGTTCTAAGAAACCGATTCGGAGTCTGCGAACGAGTGGTTCTGTCTTACTCAGAAACCAGTTTGAAGACCTTCCGTTTTCCAACTTTGACAATTTGCCCAACGATGGGTGTATCTGCGAGTGAAAGCGCCAATTCGTCAGCACCCTCAATCCGCTTTACTCCCTTTTGCTCAAAAAGACGGCGGAGTTCGCTCTTGCTTGCGAATTCACCGGAGGCCGCGAGAGCTTCAAAAACACTCCCAGCTCCGCCAATTTTAAGGGGAACAGAGGCCTCGGTATCAATGACTTTTTTTGAGAAGAAGCGTTCAAATTCCTCACGCTCCTTTAACCCAGCTTCAAGGCCATCACCGAGAGCAACAACCAATGATGCAAGTTGTTTTTTAGCTTCAAAGGGACTCTGCGCGCAAAAAGCCTTGAGGGAGTCGAGCTCGGAGCTTCGCACGTCAGCAAATGCTTTGTAGTATTGCATGAGGAGCGAATCTGGAATGGACATCACCTTCCCAAATTTATCCTTTGGTTCTTCTGAAAGTGCGATGTAGTTGCCAAAGCTCTTACTCATTTTTCGCCCGTCACCGGCTGTGCCTTCGAGAATGGGCGTCATGAGAACAACTTCTTCTTTCTGTCCACGTTGACGCATTAAGCTGCGACATTGCTGAAAATTGAGAAGTTGATCCACTCCACCAAGCTCGATATCACTCTTGAGATGTACTGAGTCGACGCCCATAAGTATGCCATAGCAAACCTCGGCGAGTGACACTCCCTGGCTTTGTTTCATGCGATTGCGGAAATCATCTCGCTGAGTCGCCTCTGACAAACTCACACACTGGAGATACTCGAACAATTCGCGCGGCGTGAGAGGGTCGATCCAATCGGCATTGTTGTGAAAGGTGAAGCGTGAAACATCAACGAACTTTTCCACCTGCCCGCGATAAGATCTCATGTTGGCATCGATCTCTTCGAGTGTCAGAGGCACACGCGCTGAATCTCGCCAAGAGGGATCTCCAATTCGCGCAGTGAAGCCACCCACGATGAAATCAACCCGATGTCCTGCTTTGCCGAACTGGTTGAGAAGAAGCATGGGAACCAAATGTCCCATATGAACCTGCGAACCCGTTGGGTCGATACCAAATTTCACCCGCAGCGGCCGCCCTTCCTTTAAACGACTGACCAATTCATTGCGGGTCAACATCTCCTGACACTTGGGCTCAATGAACTCTAGAAGTTCATCGGGGGAGATACCCAGCCACGATTCGCAATGTCTTTTAAAAAGCAGTTCGTCGTATCGAATTGTCATGCGCATCACCATCCTGGTTGATTAACCTGACTCGGATTTGAGATGGACTGGTGCTCTCAGCCGGAATCGAACCGGCACGGCCTTGCGGCCAACGGATTTTAAGTCCGTTGCGTCTACCAATTTCGCCATGAGAGCAAAGGCTCAGGTTGCCTTGAGGGCTATATCCTAACCCGTCCGTAGTCTCAAGCAAAGCACCCCACGGAATGTGATTGGTGATTTCTGCCAAAATCACGTAAGAGTTCCTGGTCTTTTTTTATCGTTTGAGGACATATTCCGGAGGAGATCACATGACCACACCACAGGACGTCCTGACTCCCGCCCAAGTGGCCGAGCAAATCAGAAAAACTTACAATTCCAACCTTCTTGCTGGGAAAGTAGCACTTGTCACCGGCGGCTCTCGGGGAATCGGTCGCTCTATCGCAATGGCGCTGGGGGCCTGTGGAGCTCGAGTTATAGTTAATTATGCTGGCAATGCGGCAGCCGCCCAGGAAACTGTTGCGGCCATTGAATCCGTTGGCGGACAAGCAAGGGCAGTTCAATTCGATGTCTCAAACAGTGCCCAGACCGCCGAGGCCATCAAGACACTTGAAAAAGAGTTCGGTGGCTTCGACATCCTTGTAAACAACGCTGGTGTTTCGCGAGACAACCTCTTCATCAAAATGAAAGATGAGGAGTGGGATGCAAACATTAACACCAACCTGAAGGGTACTTTTGTCTGTGCGCGGGCAGTGACCATGGGAATGATGCGCAAGCGAGCAGGGAAAATTATCAACATCTCGTCGGTGATCGGATTGACTGGCAACATGGGGCAGGCGGCATACGCAGCGAGTAAAGCCGGAATTCTCGGTCTCACAAAGAGTCTTGCCAAGGAACTTGCCTCACGAAACATTCAGGTCAATGCAATTTGCCCCGGCTACATCACAACCGACATGACGTCAGCTCACGGCGACAAACTCATCGAAAATGTCCTGAAGCAAATTCCAATGGAGCGTTTGGGCGATCCCCTCGAAATTGCACGCATGGCGGTGTTTCTTGCCAGCGATGCTTCGAGTTACGTCACGGGCCAGACTTTGGCCGTAGACGGCGGGATGACAATGGTCTGAGCAGGCTCGCCAACCACAAAAGGGCTGGCGCAGTAAATAACATTATTAAGCCACCCCAGTTCATTTCTTCTTTAAGAAAGTACTGAGGGTGGTTTTTGTTTGGCCGCTCATATTTCTGCCTGAATCGAATGTGAACAAGACTTCCGCAGGGTGCAAAGCTGTTCGTCTGCTCACCAACCTTCGGAGGGTACAAACTCAAAGCACCTGCAATGTCATCGAACCCAAGAGCAACCTCTTTGCGTGGCTGCCAATAGCCCATGATTGCCGACGGATCGGAATGATTGTGCCCAAGCCCAAGACAATGACCAAGCTCGTGGATCATTACGAAAATGAAAGATGGAATAGAGTCGATATCAGTGCCAACCTGAATGTCACAGTCTCGGAGAGTCGAAGGATCCTTTTCATCGGTCACAGGAAAGGCCAAACCGCTCGCAACTGTAGAGATCTTTCCAACACCAATCGAAAATAAATTATCTTCGGGATCTATTTTACCTTCAGTCCCTTCAGCGATTCCAAGTTGAATCCCAAATTCTGGTATCTCATTCCATGCCAGCATCGAGCGCTCTACCAACAAAGCGAAAATCTCTGAGTCGCTTCGCTCGGAATAAAAACCATCTTCAAAAGTTTCTTTATCTATGAAACTAGGAGCTACTGGGGTCAAATGAAACACCTGAGTTTGCCCATCAGCAGGCTTCAATCTTGGTTTCGCAGGGCCGAGAAAAACAAAAGCATCCGCCTGCTGAAAACCGAGCAGCAAAAAAATGAGCCCCACAAGACTGACACGCAAAAGCAACAATACTTCTACTCCGAAAAAAATCTATCGCCTCAGAACTGAAATTTCAGAGTCGAGTTTATCAGATTTTTGAGCTGTCGGCGCGCCAAAGAATGACCCTTTGACGTTTGCACGCGATAGGCATCGAGATTCCATTGCCAAGCATCAAGAAACTTCCAAGCAAATCCGGCAGTCAAAAGACTCTCATTGAAAGAGGCTGAGGACAGAAAACCCAATGAAGCATCAACTCGCTGCGACCAAATTAGCTTCTGCACACGCCCACCAAAAAGCGTGCTTGTATTCTGAAAAGAATCGCTCGAAGCCTCTGACCACTTTTCAGCCCATATCTCGCCTGTGAGAATGAGATCCGAAAACAGAGTGAAATCCGCAGTGACATGCCCAACAATCTGATTTGCTGTTGCCTCTTGAGCCAGCCCGAACTCGGGAAGTGCGCGATTGAAGTGAAACGCCATCTCAGATCGGACCACAACATCACCTGCAGACTGCGTTGCAGTTATTCCAAGCGTGAATACGCGTGGTTCATAAAGACGCACAGAGAGCCCGAGAGGATTGGGCACGAGCACTGCCTGCGGAATTCGCTCCAGATGTGACGCGAGATAACCATTTATGTCCAAACCGTTTTTAAGCAAACCACCCGCCTTCAATCCGAACTCGTAAACATCTCCAGGCCGCATGGGTTCAGGAGCGTTCACATTGACTCCAGCAGCTTCAGTGGGCACAGGTGAACGACTAGGTAGAACAATCATAACTGCCTGAAAAACGGTATTGCCTGCAAGATATTGGAGAGACACAGAAGGAACAGCGACCTTCCGCAGTTCATCGTCGGTGTAAACAGGCTCAGTGAGGTCGCGGGCGTTGAGAACATCAACACCATCTAAAAAAGCTGAGTCACCCCAAGTAAACTTCTGCCACCCGGCTGAAAGACTCGCTTCTGATCCTATCCATTGAAGAACAGCTCTGTCGACTCGGGCATCGAATTGACGACCCGATGCAGCAAATTCAGATTGAGAGTCGGCACGAATTCGCCCTTCTAATCCGAGACTCCAATGAGGAAGGAAGGAAAAAGAGGGTTCCCATTTTAGGCCCAATCCAGGGCGAAAATTCCAAAGGACACTATCCTCTGGTGAGCCGACAGTGGAAAGCTCCGCGCTTCCCGACCATGCCCGAAGCTCAGCTCGGGCATCGGAAGAAAAACCAAAAAAAGAGCAGGCCGACAGAAAAATCAGCCGCTTCCAGCAATCAGATTTAAAGTGTTCGAATGATTTCATCGTTGAATATCCAGACAGCCTCAGCGCAATGCGTTCTGATTGAAGATGGTATCGGAAGAATCGCGAGCTTCAAGTTTCAAAATCCTAATAATTGAAGAATCATTGGAATTTTTAGCATCTTGAATTAGTATTTCGGTCGGACGCACTTCCCCGGCAATTGAGCGAAAATTACCAAACGTCGTTTTCTTCAGAACCATTCCAGACAAACTCAAATACTCTGATTTCACAGGCCGGAAGCTACCCTTTTCAACCCACGCACGGACCTTCTCGTAAGTCAGCCCCTTCTTTCGCGCGGTGAGCATGAGAACCCAAAACTTTTCATCTTCCGATTCCTTTACTGCGGAATAATCACCCCACCAACGCATGCGACTCACATCCCCATTTGCTGCTTGCCCCGTGAGCTTCTGATTCAGGGCCACTCGAACTGCACGTTTCAAGTTTGGCACGTAGGCCCACATTTCTTCGCCAATCATGACCATGTTGCGTCCACGATCACGCGCGGGAAGAAGAGTATTCACCCGAGTTTTGTCGCGCCCTTTTGTGAAAACTTCAAGCTTAACGACGCTATCGTCAGTCTTGTTGTTCACCTCAACTTCCATAAAATAAGATTCCGAAGGACAACGGACTTCATCAGTTCTCCGAAGAATTTCGTCAGGGCTCGGCTGACTGCTCTGTCGGCCGACCTTTAATTTTTCAGGAGAGGCTGCTTCAACTCGCAAACTTCCAGCAGACCAAACGCAAAAAATCGTTGCTCCTAAGAAAAGCTGCAACCTAAACACTCGCCACCTCACGCGCCTATCTTCCTGAAAATATCGATATGATACATCTGTGTCTTTTCTTCTTCGATCCATCTTTCAAAGTCAGCATTGACCTTTTTGAATCCACCTTGATTCATCCAGTTAATAACCCGCAAATAATAACGGGCGACAACAATGGCATCAGCTGACAAACCGACAGTCATTCGCGTCAGAAAATCTCGCGCAGTGGCTTCATCAAAGTAGGAAGGAACATCAGAGAGCGAAACGAAATCAATCGGATTCTCAGAGCTTTGACTCACAACATCAATGACATTGCCAAGCTTGTACTCAATTTTTGCTGACCTAATACCTGCCTGAATTTTCTCATAAACGCCTGCATGACATTCAACAGGATTGCCCTCTTCAAATATCAACTCTCCGAGGAAAGTAAGCTGCAAGAAAAAGTTTTGCCTAGGCACTCCGCTTGCGAAGATTCGATTAAATGCATCCTTATAATATCTTCGATGACTCCCAGGAACATTCTTTTGTGGGAAATGGCCCTTGTATAAAAGGGCATTAAAAAATTTTGAGTTTCCAATCAGAAAAACAAGAGCATTCCATCTAAAATTTGAGAAATCTCGGGTCACATAAAGCAAGTGCTCGGAGAAATTTTTTGCCGCGAAAATATTCCTTGAATCTTCACCTAGCAAAACACGACACAGCTTAGAAAGCTTCAAAAATGTTCGTTCCCACCGACCAACATACAACAACGATGTCCAACCAAGCTGTTTGAAAATATCTTCAAACAGGCTTCGGCAATCCTGGGAAATCTGCAGTTCAGTCAGCACCTTTAAACGAAATTCAGGATCGACTAAACGCGGCGGATAGCCCCAGAAAAAAAGAAAATCCTCACGTCTCAACACGCGCACTGATTCAATGCGAAGTTCAGTTAGAAGGAGCTGCTCTCGAGAAAGATCAACGCAGGTCAGACGTGCAGGATTTTTTGCAAAGAGTGGAAGAACGCGTGCACCACTTCCCGCCACGGCGAGCGCATGCCCAACATTTTCAGGGAGCAAATTCATTTCCAAAGTAGTGTCTTCATTGGCGAGGGTGTAATTGAGGGTGTTGAAATAACCGGCACTCATACGAGCCTCAGCTTTCTTTTTGCCGATGCAACGGGCTTCTGCCAATCGCGGAGCCCTTGACGAGCCATTTCACGACAGCGTTCAATTTGCTCCTCAGTCAGAACTCCTTCGTGAGTGCGAATCGTCGCCAATTTCGCTCCGTGCTTCAGTCCCAATTGATAAATCTCTTTCACACGCTCCAACTGCAACTGGCGAGATAGTGAAAAACACTCGTATCGTCCTTCCATTGTGAGAAGAACTGTTTCAGCCAAACAAGCGTAAACACTCGGCTTTGGCAGGCCAATATCAACTGTCATCCGCACCGGACCAGGCAAATCAATTTCGCCGCTTTCTATCACCAGAACATCTGGCCGACGCTTTGCCTCCTCAGGACGAATATCCAGTGGACGCGAGCAATCACAGATCACGGCGCCAGGCTTCACGCGCATGATGTCTAAAATCTGTCCACGTTGATTGGAAGTCGCAGTCACTACCAAATCGGTGTCGAGCAATTCTTCGTTTGGATCAGTTCGTACCAAAACCTCTGTATTTGGTGACAATTCTTTGAGCTCATCACGCAACTCAAGAAGTTTGTCAGCCCGGGGTGCCACAATCACAATTTTTTCTGCGACAAGCGCAAGAAGCTGCGCTGACACCCGGCCAATGCTCCCAGTCGCACCAACGACCATGACCTTCATCTTTAACAGACCATTTTTTGGCTCGCGCGCGACAAAACCCATGCGCTCAACCATCATACGAGCAGCCCACAACGTTGCGGCGGCAGAGTATGAATTACCAGTTGTCACTGGAATCGGTGAACGACGAGCCACAGTCACGCCAGAATCACCAATTACTTTTGTGTACGCTCCCAAACCGATCATCAGCGCGCCGCGCTTGTGAGCATGCTCTGCCGCTGCAACAAGTTGGTCGTAGATAAAATTTTCATCCATGCGGAGCATAGCGCGCGGAGTTGCGCACAAGGCATAGATGTCACAGATCACTTCCTGTCCACTCAATTCACTGCGAACTCGCGTCAGCTCTCCATAACGAAACACCGGAACGCGAGCCATAGCTGCTTCCGCGAGCGAAACAACCTTCTTTGGCGCACTGCGAAGCCAAGAAAAGCCTGGTGTGAGGGCTAAATGTTTCACGCTGAGAGGATGAATAATGAATGCACAACGCCTTGGGACTTTAGATGCCGATTGAAGCCTGCGGGGTCCTACTCGCAAACCTTCAATCGTCTCGAGTACAAATTCGCTCAATTCAAGATTGCTCTGCCGACTGATTCGCAACTGATCCATAAGCCCTGCTATCAGACCGAATGACCATAATTCTTCCGGAATTTTCAATGCAGACACATCGGGAGCAAACTCCACAATCTGCGCCACCTTGAAACGTTCGAGTTTCTCGCGTTGTGCTGGTCTGAGGAAGTCAGTAAATACAACCTTTCCCTCAAACACCTCTGGTGTCTCGATCTCACCAAGTAACGCCGAGTAGGTGACAAACACATCGCAACCAGAGATCCATTTTGACAGCGACTTGGAGGTATATTCCCTCATCCATTGCGAAAAAACATGCCGTCCAGAAACCAATTTCGAAGCGAGCAATGGCGTAATCATAGTTAAGAATCGGCCAATTTGTTTCTGATTCTGGAGAAGAGTTGGTATACCAAACAAGAAGAGCGGATCAGCTGACTGCAGAATTGCTCCACTTTCAATAAAGGAATCTGCAAACGGTGTGTACAACGCTGTGTGAAAAAGAACCTTCTTTCTTTTAAAAAAATGAGGTTCTTCTCGCAGAAATTTGCGTAACGTCCAGTTGCCAAAAAGAGTGATCAGGTCGGCCCCTGTATAAACAGGGGTTCTGTCGGCGAATCGAACGAGGTCGCGGGTGGGATGATGCAAAACCTCTCTATTGCCAAAAACTGCCTTGTCTCTCACTCCACTGAGCACAAAGGCATCGGCCTCGCCGTCCATTTCGTGAATGATATAGTGCGCCATTGAGAAGTCCCAGCCAATCCTTTTCTCAGTGACTTCAAATTCAACATCATCGAGTTTAATTGTTCCGAGAAGATCGCTCCCCTGCTCAAGGAAATTTAAAACAACAACTTTTCTAGTTTTGGGAATACTCATGCCGCAGGTCCCCCTGCCGTTAGGATGGACATTCCACCCTTGTGGACTTTGATACGCAGCTCCGAGGGCATCTCAAATGCCTCGCCATCAGCAAACATAAGCTGCCCGTGGCCGTCGGATGAGCGCACTATCATTTCCTCAGTTGTGACACGCTCTGAGAGCACAGGCTCTTTGTTCATCCTTAAACACGCAAGTGAATAAAGCAGTTCAGTTGGGGTTTGGCCGCGCAAAAAAAGGACATCGACACAACCATCAGAGGTACTTGCCTCAGGGGCCACGAGCAAATCACCACCCAGGCGCGGCTGATTGCACATAAATATGTTACTAAAAAAACCTGATATCACGCCTCTCGAGGTTTCAATCTCCAACTGCCGCAAATAAGATTTGCGACCAAGAATTGTTGTGGCTGCTAAAGCTGTATATGTGTTGCTACCCATGGTTTCTGATAATTTATTTATTATGGGAGAAAATCTTCGGATTCTATTAAAATCTCTCGTCAAAAAAGCACCCACACCTACCCCACCCACTGTGAGAAAATAAATATCATTGCATTGCACAACATCTACCTCGCGAAGCACGCGCTTTGTCAGTGCGCTTTGCAATGAAAGCACATCAGCTGAATATCCCCAGTGAGATGCAAAATCGTTGGCCGTGCCTAACGGGAGAACGACCACAGGACGGCGTGTTTCCATTAAAGCTGGCAGGCAACATTGCAGAGTCCCATCACCTCCCCCAATCACAAGATCGTCGTCCAATGGAATGGAACGAATCAGAGACAACATCTCGATTTGCGAATTCGGTGTATGAAGTGTGACGGGCCATTGCGGCAAGCCAGCACGTAAAGCGAGTGCCAAGCGGTCGCGATGCGCCCGTCCTGCAGACGCGTTCATGATGATGTGGCACAACCTCGCAGATGTCGCTGCGGTGCGCTTTCCATCAAACATCAAGCACTCCTGTTCCGCATGCCTAGAGTTGCTCACAAAAGCTACCCCTGTCTGCAGAAGGGGGTTTCGGAGAAGTCCGGGACGACTTGAGCGCCACTGATAGCAAGGTTATGATAATATTATTTTTTATTTATTTTTATCGCAGAATCGAATTTACGATTGTCGGCGCCGAAACCGAGCCGAGTACATCGTGTCGGAATCTTGGTTGGGAGCTCCGAAAAGTTCGCTCAGGGAAGACGCCGTTTGAGCATTGAACACATTGGAACGTTCGGAAAGAAAATTCTCAGCGATTTTCTCATTTTCATCGACGCACCAACTGCACGTTCCATACACAAGCCTGCCGCCCGGACGCACGAGCGCAGCAGCATTGAGAAGAAGCTTGAGTTGTAAATCGAGTAATGATTTTCGAGACTCAGAATCGGCAATTCGCAGACGTGCATCTGGATTTCTCCGCCAGGTTCCCGATGAACTGCACGGCGCGTCAACAAGAACGGCATCGAATCCAGCCTGGAGATAGATTTCCTTACCGAACTTTGGTGAATCCGCTCCATTCCACACAAGCGTTCTTACGTTATGAAAACCAGCTCGCTGGCAGCGTCTCTTTGCTTCTTCAAGCTTGTGTTCACGAATGTCTGAGGCATAAAGCGCCCCCTTGCCCTGCAGCCGAGCGGCAAGCGCAACGCTTTTCCCGCCCCCGCCCGCACATGCATCCCAGATCTTTTCTCCTGGTGTCGCAGACACTGATGCAGCAATCTGTTGACTTGCGCCATCCTGCACCTCGAAGAATCCTGCTTTGAATGAATCGCATTGATACACGCCGAAAGAACCCCGAACGAGCGCAGCCTCTCCACTTGCCATCCAACTGACAGCGAGATCATGCGAAGTTAGATCTTTTTCAACTTCGTGCCTTTTCTCTGTGTCATTGAGGCGAATCCACAATGGTGCGCGAACATTCTGTAATGAAACAAAACGCACGAGATCATCAAGCAACCAACCGCTCCGGCGAATGCGTTCGTTCAGCAGAGAAGTCCAGGCTGCTGGAATACCATGGGCAACAAGGAGAAGTGAGAGGTCGGTCTCATGAGGCATTTTATTTTCAGAGACGTTTTCGTGCAGATCTTTAATTAAACGCTGACGCCATTTATCCGAATCAGAGATCTTCTCTGGTTCAGGGTGCGACGCCTGGAACGCATCGTGAACAACGACTTCAGCCTTTAGTTTCTTGATGGCTTCCCAGAGTTCAGCTTCACTTTTAACAGCCTGCGAAAACACTTTCGCTTGTTGCTTTTGTATATCGCTACTTTGCAGAAGAAATCTGTTCAAGTCAGAAATTTTGAATTCGCGTGCAAGAAAATCCCAAAACAACGTCGTTGTTGCGGACCGAGCCGCAGAGAAAAGAAGATCGCTGTAGAACCGCCTATCCTGGCTGCCAAACTTCTTTTCGGCGCGAAGTTTGTCGGCAAGCCACTTGTCCAATTGCCGCGGCAATTTGGAGTCTACGTACTCAAACCATAATTTCGCGCCATGGTTCAGCCGGTTGGCGTTTCGCGGGCCAGCTTCTCTGTTCAAGCATCGACCTCGTCATCGTAAACAATTTCAGCATCTTCGAAGTCGTCAGAATCGACATCCGGACTTAGATTTTCATCCCATTCAAGGTCAAATTTATTCTTTGGCATTTCAAGCAGATCTTGCTCTGGTTTCGAGCCGTGAGCCTTGCGTGCACGTTCGCGCAGGAAAAGACTGATTGGAATTTCCTTGTATCCGAATGCCTCACGGAATTCATTTTCCAGAAAACGGCGATAGCTAAAGTGAACATCTTTTGGATCCGTGCAGAAAATGACAAACCTTGGCGGAGATACACTGATTTGAGTCATGTAAAAGAATTTGATCCGCCTCGATCTATTTTTTGTCAGCGGTGGCGTGTGTTTTTCGAGAATCAGACGCAAAGCCTTGTTCAACGCGGAGGTTGAAATGCGCTTTTTGCTTTGCTCATACATTTCAATACACGCAGGCAAAATCTTGCTGACGCGCTGATTTTCTTCGGCGCTCGTATACAACGTCGGAGCGTAGCGAATATATCGCAACGCCAGGTGCAATTCTTCTTGATACCGATTGATTGTTGTAGAGGTTTTATTCTCAACCAAGTCCCACTTGTTAACGACAATCAGAATTGGTTTGCGCATCTCAAAGGCATATCCTGCGACCCGTGCGTCGCCCTCGGTTGGGCCTTCATCTGCATTAATAACCAAAACAGCAACATCGCATTCTTCAAGACAGGCCACTGAACGCAACGCCGAATATTTCTCAAGCCTGTCGGTCATGCGACTCTTGCGACGAATACCAGCCGTATCCAGAATTTTGAACTCGCGTCCAAAAGCTCGAACCGTAATGTCCACGACGTCACGTGTCGTTCCAGGGCGCGAATCCACAATACTTCGAATCTCACCGGCGAGCCGGTTCAGGAGAGAAGATTTTCCGACGTTGGGCCGGCCAATGATTGCCAATTTGATCTGCTCCGCAGCCTCATTAGGTATCTGTGGCTTGGCCTTGATCATTTCAACTGCGGTTTCGAGCAGCTCTCCCACACCACGACTGTGTTCCGCACTGATAGCAAAAAGGTGCTCTACACCCAGCTTACGAAAATCTTCTGCAAGGTGGTCGTCTTTGGGGAGGTCGCATTTGTTTGCCGCAACGACAAAGAACTTATCCGCTCTGCGCAATCGTCTGATGAGATCGGAATCAACCGGGTGCAAACCCTCGCGCGCGTCGGTCACAAAGATTACGACATCTGCCTCTTCGATGGCTAATTCGGCCTGTTCAACCAACTGCTTTTTAATATTGTCATGTGACGCTGGTTCAAAACCACCAGTGTCACATAAATAGAACGAAGTTCCTGAAAATTCCGCGCGCGAGAAAATTCGATCACGGGTCACACCCGGCTCATCGTAAACGAGGCTTTTCCTCTGCTTCACGATCCTATTGAAAAGTGTGCTCTTACCAACGTTGGGACGACCAACAATGGCAATCAGACGGGTGTATGTACGAACTGGCATTTCATAACCTCAGAACTATAAAAACTATTGACCGGCTTTTGCTGTTTCACCGGATGCCGGAACGGCGGGCACTGTGGGAAGTGCTGTTTTCCAGAGGTCGAGCAAATCTTGCTCAACCTCCCTCGGCTGGCCATTCCAAACAGCAGAGTGAGCACCCTTGTTAAAGACTTTCACGCGAAAAACGTTTTCCTTGGGAATTGCAGCCACAACCTGGGCTGAGACTTCGGGTTGAACAATGTCGTCATTCACCGCATTGAGGATGTACGTGGGAACAGTCACTTTTGGTGCAGCATCCACGGGCTGGCAGCTGTTGAAATCAACCCGCGCACGCTTTCCTGCTAACCACACACCCGCAGCAATAAAACTCTGCGGAACATTCGGCTTTTTGGGGGTATTCAGCGTCAGTTGCTCAACCGAGGGAATCGGATTTTCTAGCACGAGCGCATAAATACTCTTGCTATTATTCAGCGCCTCTTCGGTCATCACCGTGGCAGAAGCATTTAACAAAGCCATGCTTCCCATTGAGGTGCCATGAGCCAAAATTCTGCGTCCAGGAAATTGTTCTTTAAGGGCGTTAATGACGGCGACAACATCATGCTGCTCGCGACATCCATAACTTGCGCCAAAATTGTTGTGATCAGAAAGTCCATGGTTGCTCAAATCCATGGCTACCAATTGAAAGCCCAGCCGTTGGGCCATTTTGAAGTACCGAGCGCCGTGCATGTGCGTTCCAGCGACACCATGCACATGCAGAAAAAGAGGCAATAAGTCCGAGGCGGACTTTTGCTCAGAAGCAATATTATCATAAACTTTGTAATGTATTCTCTCACCCGATGAATTGTTCACATAGAAACTTTGTCCAGGAAGAACAAGCGAATCCTGACAACTCAGATCGATGGGTTTCTTGCCGGGCCCGCCATCGCTGAGATCAGCATAGGCCCACTCGTCCATCCATTTGCTGCATTCGATTGTTTCTACGGCAGTCCACTTTTCACGCGGCTTGAAGGGGAAAATCAGAAGATCGCTCAAATAAAAAAGTGCGCCTGCAAATACCGCAACCAGAAACGTCATCACAGCTGCGATGAAAAGGGTTAATTTAGAACGCATCAATTTTTCCTTTCTGCTGGAGCTCTTGAGTTATCAAGAGAACCGCCAACGGGATCCGCACCCGGAAGTTTCGCGGATTCAACTTTCTCGCCGCACTCACATTGAGCTGCTTCAGCAAAAAAACGACCCGGACGCCTGTTTTCCAAGTAGAGGACCGAAGTATCGCCTATCCCCTGTTCAAGGGGAGAGTTACGCAGTTCCCTCGGATAGGGCCGGCTCGTCAAGAAATATTCGAAAATTTCGTCAATTCGGGGGTTTGGCTGCGGAACCCACCAATGTCTTAAAGGAACTTTATAGATATCAAAGGACTGCAAAGCCTGGCGGGCAAAATCGAGGGCGCTTGTATCCAGAAAAATAGCATCAAATGGCTCGGCCGCGGCCGTATCGGCCGGTTGAATGAAGTCGAGTCCGGTGAGATCATGACCATACCAGGCCATAGGCCACGTGGAATCGCCGCTCATAGTGACTTTGGGAGTTCGACCTTCAGCCCGGCTCATGGCGACCCAGCGCTCTCGAATCAACTTCACCGCTGGTGTGGTCTGGGTAAACACCAACCGTTCTTGCGGGCTGGCTGCTGCCGGAAAGGAGACCCGAACAGCCTTCCAAGTAGCAAACACAAGAAACAGCAAACTTACGATCCATGTGAGCCGAGCGACCTTGAAATTGAACCTTTCCTCACCCACTGAAAGTATTTCTCGTTCTTTGGCATCAAAAGAACGCTCTGGAAGTAAAGTAAGTGTCCCCTTTGCCCCCAAGAGCCTCCCCAATTCCAGACCCGCGAGCATCACGAGGGGCAGCAGGATATAAAGAAGGAGCCAAGGAACTTTTTCGCCCACATAAGAATAAATTCCCAACATTCCTGTTGCCCACCACCAAAGGAATCCATCAAGGAAACGTCTGAGTGCAGCATTAGCAATCACAGCTATCGCTCCGAGGAGGGCAATCGAGAGCAATTGCAGCAGGTGCCGGGTGTGGGCAAGATGCAACAATTTCGCCATTGCAGAGAGTCGTGTCGCAAAATGTTCCCCGAACAGCTGACTCCCGCAGAACTCTGAAATGACACATCCCTCAGCTGTAAGACCAATACGGGGAAGTGCAATAAACGAAAGAAGGAGTCCGGAAAGAATCAGAACGACACTTCTATTTTTCACCCATGAGAATGGAAACCGAAGAGCCGAAATTGCTGATCTCTGAGATGCTAAAAACACTGCTCGAAGCCATGCAGCAAACAGGGCAGGCAGGAGTGCAAATTCGTAGTTCAAAATCAACGGAAAATGGTAATCGAAAGGGCCATCGATACGCCGTTTCTGATTCTGATCCCACCAATAAAGCAAGCTCTCACGATACAAACCATCGAGTATTCCGTGCATAGCACCTTTGGAGTGGCGGAAAAAACTCGAATAAAAGAGGACAAAGATTACCGCGAACACAGACACACAGTTCAGCACGAGTGCCAGCCGGTCAGACCAAGAAAAAAGTGATTGGTGACCACCGCGAAGATCGCCCAACTCTTGAAGCCCACTTCGTTTAATGAGCAAAAGAACTGCGAAAACACCAGACAACCAAACGAAAAGATGAAGGTAAGAATTTTCTTTGTTGCAAAACTGCATTGCGAGAAATGCTGAGCCTGCAATTGCGTGCCAAGGCTTTCCCCACCAATGATAAGCGAAAAAACCTGCGAGCGAGCAACCAATCCAGAGCGAATTGAAAGAATCTTCCCGCAGGAATCTGCCAAAATACATGAACGTAGGACTGAGGAGAAGCAGTATTGAAATAGAGACAGCTGCGGCCCTGCCGATGCTTCGACTCCAAAACAAAGGGAGCAAAATCAACGCCACACTGCACAATGCAGCTGGAAAGCGTGCAATGAATTCGCCAGCCCCAAAAACCACCATAAATGTGCCAACAAGGTAGTAAAGCACTGGGCCATGGAGAAGAGCTGAGTATTCGTGTGGATTTCCTTGGGCTACGCGATGCGAATAATAAGCATGCAAGCTTTCATCGTGGTGGTAGGGTTTTTCGGCGAGAAACAAAAATCGACTGATCCCTGCCAAGACGGCAATGAAAGCGCAAATCAAGAACCAACCTCTGCCCTCAAGTATCTTGTTCATGATACTCTCTCGGGTATGCGAATCCCGGGTCGCCAAAGCGGTTTTCCTTTCAATAACTATCGGAGCTTGGATATTGAGACAGATGATACCATATAAGCTCGATAAAGCGGTGTCGGAACACCCACGCATTTTGGCAGCGCGTGGCATCTGTGAAACGCTCAAGAAGGCAGGATGGCAGGCCTGGTGGGTTGGCGGCTGCGTGCGCGATTTTCTTTTGAATCCTACATTTATCCCCCAAGACATCGACATCGCAACCGACGCTTCCTTCAACAGCGTGCGCAAGATCCTCCCCGGAACTATCGCCATTGGTAAAGCTTTTGGAGTGGGCCTCACAAGTATCGGAGAACATTCCTTTGAGATTGCAACTTTTCGCAAAGAATCTGACTACGTCGATAGGCGTCACCCAAGCAAAGTAGGCCCGGGTAGCATTGAAGAAGACAGCTCTCGCCGCGACTTCACCGTAAACGCACTCTATTTTGATCCAATTGACTCCGTCATTGTTGATTTTCACGCAGGTATGAGTGACCTGAACAGTCGACATCTCCGATGCGTGGGTGATGCGAACACCCGCCTTCATGAAGACCCTCTTCGTATTCTCAGACTCTATCGCTTCGCTGCGAATTTGAATTTTGAGATCGAGGAAACAACTCGCCAAGCTGCACAATCACTGACCGGAGAACTCATCCACATCAGCCTTGAGAGAGTTTTGTTGGAAATTTCCAAACTCAAAACCTTAGCCATAGATTCGTTCACGAAAAACTTAAAATCTGCACAACCAGTGCTTTTGCGAAATTCTCATCCAAATCCAAAATCTCTTCGCGAGGGAGATAATTCAAATCAAATCAAAGCTCCAAAACTAGTAGTTCCTGATCTCGCACTTCGTCATCCTGGAAGCTTGTTTGCATTGATGTGCATTCACAACGAAGGCTTTGAATCTCGAGATTGGCAACTTGCTTTCAAAAGTTGGCCATTGTCGCTGGAAGAGCGGGCTCACATCGATCTGATTGTTCGATGCGCGTCGAAGAAATTTCACATACCGCCAACAAATGATTCGGATTCCAAGAGCAGTCATTGGCGAGAATGGCTTGAAAACTGCCGGTGGCTTTTGCGACAAAATCGCATTGAAGTCGTCGATGCATCGTGGCTCACAGATAATATTCCTCTCACGAGAATTAAAGAGATCGATATTCTGAGCGGATTTTGTCGAGTTTGTAGCCAAGAAAACTCGCAACTTGGATTTGGAACTGCTGTGGAAAAAACCATTTCTGCGGATGCGAAACCTGTGCGAACCATTCTTCAAGATTGGGCCACCGACAAACCACCTGAGGCTTTGGGTTGGGCTCGATTGTTTGTTGATATTTCTCTAGTTATGAACCTCATCGGTATCGACAACATAAATAGGCCTGCGTACTTGCGACTATCCGAGGGTTCAAATTTAGCCGAAACGTGTTCAGCTGCTTTGCAATGGAGTCTGAATTCGCAATCGCAAAGCAGAAAAAGAAAAGCACACAGCGAATAGAGTTTGACTCATAAACACTGTGTGCCAATGAGAACGAAATCAATCAACGACCGAGCGTATTCTTAAGTGCTGAAAATGCTTGCGGAGTTGTACTACGCGTGTGACGGCGAGTGATACTTCCCTGCGAAACAAAGTTCAGAACATACCATTTTCCACCAGCTTTAGCGTTTGTGCCACTGGCACCGTCGCCACCAAAGGGCTGTTGATTCACAACTGCACCAGTTGTCTTTCGATTCACATAAAAATTGCCGGCTAATTGAGAAAGAACAGGAATCGCCTTTTCAAGGAATGTTTCGTTGCGGCTGATGACCGAACCAGTCAGCCGGTAGGAATGTTGTTCAATGATTCTGACAGCATCTTCGAGTGTCTTGAAGGTACGCACAGCAGTGACAGGGCCAAAAATCTCAACGCTGAGGAGATCATGAATATCTTTGTCGACCTCAATCAAGGTCGGCTCAACATAGTATCCCTTGCTATCGTCACATTTTCCGCCCGTGATGAACGTACAGCTTTTATCTGCCTTTGCTTTCTCGAGGGTAGCCTTGATTTTATCGAAGGCACGCTGATTTATAACCGGTCCGAGGTCAGCCTTACGTTCTACAGGATTAATCATGAGTTGAGCCTGCGCTTGCTTAATAAGTTCAACCTTGAGTGTTGGCCAAATTTTCTCATCAATAAGCACCACACTATTTGCAGAGCACTTCTGACCGCTGCGTCCGAAAGCTCCTTGAACAATTGCTTGAGCCGTATCCACCACATCAATGTCGGCATCGGCGACAAGAAAATCTTTACCACCCGTTTCAGCAATAAAGCGCGGGAAATTGTCACGGGGGAAGTCGGTGTTGAAAAGATAATTTCCAAAAACACGCGCAGTGTTAAAACTGCCAGTGAAATTCAATGCGGTTAACTCTGGATGTTTGAGAACAGTCGGGAGACAATTTGGTCCCTCACCAGTGAGAAAGTTAATAACACCATGAGGAAATCCTGCTTCATCAAGCGCGAGCATGAGAAGATAACTCGTGAGAATTGCATCGCTGCTGGGTTTCCAAACAACGGTATTGCCAGTGAGCGCCATCACAAGAGGAAGGTTGTAGCCAATTGCAATGGGAAAGTTGAAGGGAGTCACTGCACAAGTGAAGCCTTTGAGCGGACGCAATTGCAACTGGTTTGTCTCCATTGGTCCATCACCCATGCGCTCAGCGATGAGCTCAGAATAAAACCAATTGTTGAATCGCACGAAATCCATCAGCTCGGCCCAACTCGCAGATGTTTCATTGGCTGTGTAGCCGCACTCAACGGCAGCGGTTGCGCAGGTTTGGTATTTCCATTTCGCCAGAACTGCTTCGAGATCTCGAAATTTCTGTAAGCGTGTGGCTGGTGACAATGCAGCCCACGCCGGCTTTGCTGCGAGTGCAGCATCGATGGCTTTTTGCGCATGACTTGCATCGGCTTCTTGGAATGAACAGACGATTTGCTTGTTCGCAGGATTGAGACTTTTGCCCTTTTGGTTTGAATAGATTTTCTGCCCACCAATAATCATGGGAACTTCAAGGCCAAGTGGAATCTCTCGCGTGGCAGATTCAAACTGTGCCCATGCTGCTTCTGTGTCGCGGATGTTTTCAATAGGTTCGTTGGTCGGTTTGACCATAGACAAAACGTTCATTTTGAGGACCCCGGTTTGGACAATGGACTTAGCGGACTTCTCGTCCTTCTTTAGAGGCTTGTTCGCGCGGCTGCAACCACTCACCAAGCGTCTTTACGCGATCTTCGCCGGGAACGAAGAACTCAAGTTCAGGGGAGAAATAGCCTTTTTTGACATACTCACGGGCAAAAGGAAGAAATTCGCCAAGATTCATCATGCGCGAACGATATCCAGTGCTCCGATTGTAGGTCAGCAGCGGAGTCAGAACCATTTTAAAATGGTGGGTTGCCCCTTCGGTATCGGGCACATCGGCGCGGCAGAATTCAAAATGCGAGCCTAGTCCAAATTTCGCGTCGCGAGACAGAGAGGTGAAAATGAAATTTCCGAGACCGTAAACAATCATTCCGTTTTCCAGTTCAACGTCTATCTTTTGTGCCACGTGTGCATGATGACCAACCACTAAGTCAGCACCTGCATCGAGCGCAATTTTTGCATGCTGGGGTTGATGATCTCGCAGTGTTGGCTTCAGTTCTTCTCCCCAGTGAAAGGCCACAACTACAAAATCAGCCTCATCACGAACACCTTGAATCGTTTTCCGCAAAGCATCGGCTCTTGGAAAGGCAACTCCGGGTTTTTTGTCAGCAGCCCAGGCCTCGGCAGGGTAAGTGGTTGTGACCGACACAACTGCAATCTTCATGCCATTCTTCTCAAGCCACATTGGTTTCAATGCTGATTTCAAATCACTGCCAATTCCTGAGAATTTCATACTGGCCGCCTTGATGGCAGCTGAAGTCTCTTCGGCCCCCTCCCAACCAAAGTCCATGGCGTGATTATTTGCTCTCGTTAAGTGATTCACACCTGCGGATGAAAGCCACTTCATACTGTCGGCGGCTTGCTTTAAAGCGAAAGGGAATGCTGGAAATGCGCGTTTCTTTGCATTGGTGATGCTTCCTTCGAAGTTAACTACATTGAAGTCAGCCCATCCCAACAGCGGTCGGAGATTATCCAAAAGAGAGTGCTTCATGTCTGCAGCGGGGCTATTTGGTGCCACCCAATAGTCTCCAAAAAAGCTCACCCGCACTGGCTCCCGACAGGCTGCTTGCCACGAAACACTGGACGATCGGCGCACTGGGGGTGGCGGCGGAACGGCTGGGCGCTGATTTTGCAAAGCACTGGCAGCCGACTGAGGGGATGGCGCAGTTGCCTTGTTTGGCAATGCCTTCGAGCTTTTCGCATTCAATTTGAGGCCAGGGATGAGATGATGTCGGATGTTGAGGTTAGCCAAAGCTGAGGGCTCTGCACGGCGCACGTCGGCCACCGCTACAGCACTCGTCAGGCATATCATTGTTAAGCAAAAAGGCTGAATCCCCAACAAGCCCACGTGCCATCCTCCTGCTGAATCCCACACGGATGTTCCATTGACTCATTGAGAGGATAGCAAAATGAAGTTGAGCGCAGGCTGAAGGATTGCGCGAAGTGACACTGATTTGGCAGTACTCTGCAGGATTTACCCTTCACCTGTTGCAGGCAAATCGGCCGCCTCGGCCACCTCTAGGCTTATAATATGCCGCATCTTTTCCATTTTTGTACGGATGTATTTGGAGTTTTCATGCTGGAGGATGGGGGTCACTGGCACTCGTTCCTCAACCTTGATGCCGGCTCCTTCCAGTGCCTCGATCTTGGCAGGATTGTTTGTCATCAGACGAACTCTCAAAACACCTGACAACTTCAACATTTCAGCAGCCAATGCGAAATTTCTTTCGTCGGCTGAAAAACCGAGCGCTAAGTTTGCTTCAACGGTGTCCATTCCAGCATCTTGCAGAGCGTAGGCTCGCATTTTTGCAGATAGTCCAATTCCACGGCCTTCTTGTCTCAAATAAAGAATGGCACCACAGCCTTCTTTTGCAATGGCATTCATTGAGTCTTGAAGTTGCTGCCCACAATCGCACCGCAACGATGAGAAAACATCGCCAGTCAGGCATTCAGAGTGAATGCGCACAAGAGGTAACTTTTCTGCTCCGCTCCAATCACCCATCCACAAAAGAATATGCTCTTTGCCGGTGGCAGATTCCAAATAGAGAGACATCTCGAAAGGACCCCAGAGAGTCGGCAATCGGGTGGTCGAAATGTGTTGCAATGAGGTCATCGGGCTACGTTCCGTCCTTTCTGAGGAAAGAGCACAGGGGTCCTCGATATTGCACAATCAATGGCAGAACAAGTGATTGTCGGGTTGAAAAAAAAGCTGGCGTGTTGGCCAGCTCTTTGGTAGCCCCGGCAAGCCTTCTGAAAAAAGCAACGGTTCCCCGCGATCTCTTTTTCCAAGAAAGAAAATCGGACACGCCTATGGGTCATAAAAGAGCCACAAAAGAAGCATCCGAAAGGGTTTCGGCGCAAGGCAGTTCACTCTTGCTTGGAATTGGCATGTCCGCGCTGCTGGCCCACTCGGCTTTAGTAAGCAAAACCGGCGCATTGAGTGGCTTTGGCTGGGCCCTACTCGCAGCTTTGGCCGGATGCCTTGCAAGCACCATTCTCAATTGGTCGGCTCTCGTTCAGACTCTCATTCCCGAGCGCGAGACCTGGAAAAGAGCCACTCTTGCGGGCTTGCTTGTTGCGGCAGGGCTATTTGTTCAGGGCCTGGCACTCGCATCACCGGGGTGGTCCCCAATTCATTCAATAGCTCTAGCATTCATCCCCTGGAGTAGAACGATGTGGAGATTGGTCCGAGGGAGCGAACCCCTGCCAGATCTCCCAAGCCGTATTTCTGCGCTCGCTATGATCCTGGCCGCCGCTCTCTTTCTCATGCCCGAACTTGCGGAGATTCCGCGTGCGGGCAAATCAATTGCCCCCCAGTTGCATCTCCTTCCGGGGACAGGCAGTTTCTCTTTTGCATTACCGCGTTGTCTTTCGCTCATCTCTGCACTCTTGTTCGGCGGCGCTTCAAGCCTCCAACGCGCTCAAGATCGAAGCATTTCAAGTGTAACCTTTTGGAGCATTCCAACCGCTGTTTCAGCCATCCTTTTAAGTTTGGGGGGCTGGCTGGCACTGCAAATCATGGGCGATCGAACACCTGTGATGGGTCACTTCAATGCAAACTCAACGCACCGACTCGTTGCTACAACTCCAGCGTTCCTTTTTGGGATTCTGCTACTTGCGATGCGGCCTCGTATTCATATCAAAAACTCCCTCCGCATTGGCCGCGACTTCAACAACTGGTGGCAGTTTCTGGGACTCAGCGCTGGCTGTGCCTTGTCACTTCTCCTCCTCGAAGAAACACTCTTGACAGGTGCCGACCTGTGCATGTTCGGAGCAGTACTTGTCGGCCAATTCATTGGCTTGCGTCTCAGACAAAACACAGTGACATTCGCTCCAACTCTTTCGGTCGTGCCAGAATCCAATCTGCTCTCTCCGCAGCTGAGTTCCCTGCAAAAATCCTAATGGACATCGAAATCATGAAGGCATTTAATCGCTCAGTATGTGTTTTCTGCGGCGCTCAAAACGGTCGTTCCGAACAGTTCCGAGAGGACGCATTTGCTGTTGGCCAGCTGATTGCTAAACACGAAATGCGACTTGTTTATGGCGGAAGCAAAGACGGACTTATGGGAGCAACCGCCAACGGTGTTCTCTCGAAAGGTGGGCGGGTGCTGGGCGTTCTGCCTAAAAAGCTTGCCAATAAGGAACTAGCGCATAAAGACATTCAGGAATTTATAACTGTTGAAACCATGGCTCAACGTAAAGACATTCTTATGAATGAATCTGATGTCTTTATAATATTGCCTGGTGGTCTTGGAACGCTCGACGAGCTTTTTGAAGTACTGACAGCCAACACCCTGGGCTTCATGAACAAACCAGTCTACATTTTCAATAACGATGGTTACTACACGGCACTCATATCCTGGCTCGAATCTATTGCAGCTGCGGGATTCGGTCGCCCTCCTGCAGACCTCTTCACGGTCGTCAGCGAGCTCGAAGAGCTTGATCGCCTCCTTTCGTAGAACTTACGCTACCGGGCTTGCAGCTTCCAAGCTTGTCGGGCAAGTTTGCCATAAGACATGCTGAGCCGGAGCCCAATGATGAAAAGCCAGTTCCATCCAGAACGCATATTTAAACTCGTTGCTTTATCAGGACAACGAAGTGCGCTGGCGTTACTGTGCCTTTATTCAGTGCATTTCTCACTCGCCGAGGCCAATTCAACTACGGCAGCGTCAAGCGTTCAAGATAATGCAAGCGGAAAGGTCGCAGCAGAACTGAGAGCTCTTCATGCAAAATCGAATGTCCAGACATCGTTTAGAGTCAAATTTGAACAGAAGGTTTTTAGCGCCCTGCGCAAGAAAACCACGATAAGTGTCGGTGAACTTATATTTTCAAAGCCGCGAAAATTCAGATGGGAAATTAGTAACCCAGGGAAAGAACTCTACATCAACGACGGTGAATGGTTCTGGAAATATGTTGAAAACACGAAACACGCGATGCGTTTGCCTGCAAATGCCAGCGACCTCGAGTTTCTTGATGTAGTCTTCCAACTCGACAAACTGCCTAATAAATTCAGTCTTGAAAAAGTGAATTTATTCGCAACTGATGAAAGCCAGGGAAATTCAAACTGCCCAACCAATCACACTTGCGTAGTGCTCGAACCACTCAAGAAAAGTGGCCAAAAGAACATCTCGCTTGCCATCGATCAAGCCAGCGGCTTTGTAAGCATCATCAAGATAGAATTCAGAAACGGTAATAAAACAAACATAACCTTCAACTCGTTCAAACCGGGAAAAGTGGCAGCAAGTAGCTTTGAATTCACACCTCCCCCCGGAACAGCCGTCGACAAGAGGTAACAACACATATGCTCTTTGCCGACCACCTACAGCAAATGAATTGGCGCGTGTTGCTCGATATCTTCCTCGTTGCCATAATTTGCTACCAAGTCATGAACATGCTCCGAGGTACGCGCGCCGTTCAAGTTTTGATCGGCATCATTTTTATATTCATTGCCTATGCAATGAGTGGTTATCTTGAACTCAACACTCTTAATTGGATCATTTCAAAATTTTATTCATCGATCATTGTTGTGGTTATTGTTCTTTTCCAAGACGACCTACGGCGTCTCCTGACTCGCGTGGGACGCGGACCGTTTATTCAAGGAATGGACGAAGATATTGGAGTGCGTGCAATTGATGAAGCAATTAATGCAGCGCGCACACTCAGCCATGAACGCGCAGGGGCTATTATCGTTTTTGAGCGTGGTATCGGCCTCGATAGACTCTATGATCATAGTGTAAAACTTGATTCGCTTGTCAGTGAACAAATTCTTCTCTCGATTTTCCAATCCTTCTCGCCGCTCCACGACGGTGCTGTGATCATCCAGAAAGGACGCCTCAGCTGCGCATCTGCGCAATTGCCCCTTTCCAAGAATCCAAGCTTCAGCAAAAAGATGGGCACCCGCCACAGCGCTGCGGTGGGTATTTCCGAGGAAACTGACGCAGTGGTTCTGGTTGTGTCTGAGGAAACCGGGAATATTTCGGTCGCGTGGGACGGACAAATGCAGCGACAACCGAACGCAGACATCACTCGTCGGCTACTAATGAACCTGCTCATTCCGCAAGCTCTGGAAAAAGCAACCGGATTGCTTCGCTACACTCAGCCAATTAAAAATTGGTGGTGGGAATTGTTGAGCGGTTCATCGAGCAAAAAATTAAAGAAGGAATTTGGAGGCAACACCCGGCGTCCTGCCTGGGGTGAGAGAAAAAATACGGCCGAAGATGAATCGCGTTCTACAATGGCACCGCGCCAGCTTTCCACAACAGGGACAGTTTCAACTCCTGATGGAGAATCGCAGCGCTGGTCCATGAATCTGCGACTTCCGCGACACCCTGGCCCTCGAAAACGCACACAAGAAACAGAGCCAACATCAACTTTACAAGAGATTGAGCCTAGTTCAGAAGTTGAGCTCGAAATACAAAACCCGGCGGACGATTTCGACGATGAACAAAGCAAAAGCGATCATCGTTTCGTGCCGCCCATGCCTCCAGAGCCGCCTCCAAGAGATGTCACTGTGGGAGGCCTTTCATTGAATCCACCCCTGGACACAACTGAGACTCCAAGCTCAACATCAAGCAAAGCTTCGGATTCCAACGACCTTGAATCTATCAAGGCCAAAAAGGGAAATGTGTGATGAATGGAACAACGTCCATTTTAAATCGACTTACATTCATCTTCACCAACAATTTCGGCTTGAAAATTCTTTCAGTAGGATTTGCCGTGGCTCTCTTTTTGATCGTTCGAAACCAGCAGGTGCGCGAATTCAACCGAACAGTGCGCGTGCGTCTCCAAACTGAGCAAGGAGTCATAGTGACCGGGACTCCAGAGAGAGTTGTTAACGTTACCCTTCGCATGCCCGATACATTGTTTTCCAGGGTCCCGACCGATGAAGAGCTCACCGGCGAAATTGATTTGCGCAAAGAGCGTCTTGGAAAAATCCGCGTTGCAATTTCAGGTGAAAATTTTTCCAACCTGGATAAGCGATATTCTCTCACCATGCATGAACCTTGGCTTGATGTTGAGCTCGACCGCCTGGAAGTTAAAAAAGTACCAGTCAAAGCAGTACTACAAGGCTCGCCAAAGCCAGGTTATGAAGTCAGTAGGGTGATTATTAACCCCTCTGAAATTGAACTCACCGGAGCACGCCAATCGCTCTCGAAACTCGATTCAATTTCAACCATTCCCGTAGACATTTCGAATCTGGGCGGAAAAGACTACACCGCACAGGCAGGCTTGTCGATTGAGCTTGGCGGTGCATTCAAACCATCCATCGACAAAGTCACAGTCAAGGTCAACTTCGTTGAAGTTGCGAGTCCTACTAAGTAACAAAATCAGAACAACCTCTCGCAAGGATGTGGCGGGCATGGGCAAATATTTTGGAACAGATGGAATTCGAGGTGAGGCCAATGTTGGAGTTATGACTCCATCGATGGTTCTCCGAATAGGACAGGCATTCGGTTTAGCACTTCGCGAGAAAAGCGAACGACCACGAGTTATTATTGGCAAAGATACACGAGTGAGTGGCTACATGCTCGAAGGAATTCTCTCAGCTGGCTTGTGCTCCGTTGGTGCAGACGTGTTGTTCGTCGGGCCTCTACCAACTCCAGGCGTGGCTTATCTCACACGAGGAATGAGAGCTTCTGCTGGCATCATGATTTCAGCGAGTCACAATCCTTTTCATGACAATGGTATTAAGTTCTTCGACAAAAATGGCTTCAAACTCCCAGACGCCGACGAAGACTTCATTGAAAATCTGATAGACAACCCGAATCTCGAAAACCGTGTGGTGAACGCGCAACGAATTGGCCGCGCAAAGCGCATTGATGATGCAATAGGGCAATATGCAGTTTTCTTAAAGGAGCGCTTCCCGAAATCGCTCAAGCTCGACGGCATGCGTATTGTAATGGACTGCGCACATGGTGCTGGATACAGAGTTGGTCCAAAAGTTCTTCGGGAGCTCGGAGCAGAAGTTTTTGAGATCAATAACGAACCAAATGGTTTTAACATCAACCTCGAAGCGGGTGCGCTTCATCCGGAAAAACTGCGCGAAGAAGTATTGCGCTATCGTGCAGACATAGGACTTGCGCTCGACGGTGATGCAGACAGGCTGGTGGTTGTCGATGAAAAAGGCAATTTCCTCGACGGTGACCAAATTATTGCGATGTGCGCGCAAGAGATGCTGGCAACCGGGCAACTGGCAAACAACAGCGTGGTTGTTACGGTTATGAGTAACAAAGGGCTCGATGTCGCGTTGAGCAAAGCGGGCATTCAAGTGTTTCGCACTCCTGTTGGCGACCGACATGTTGTCGAGGAAATGCGCAAACGCAACATCGTTCTCGGGGGAGAACAAAGCGGTCACCTCTTATTTCTCGACTCCAGCACCACGGGCGATGGAATTATTGCGAGCCTTAAAGTGCTCGAAATGATGTGCCGGAGAAATCGACCACTTTCTCTGCTCTCCGAGGTCATGCAAAAGCTTCCACAAATCACTCGCAACGTGAAGGTGCAGCGCAAAGTTCCAGTTGAGCGCTTGCCGGAATTCTCAGCTCGACTGTCAGAAATAGAAAAAGAACTTGGCAATGCAGGGCGAATTCTCTTCAGGTATAGTGGTACTGAATCTCTGGCTCGTATCACAATAGAAGGTCCCGATCAGGTTCAAATCAGAACTTATGCTCAGGAATTAGAACTGATACTGTTGCAAGAGATCGTTCAGACAAATTCCTGAGAGAACAAGAAGTCATGGAACACATCTCGAAATCAAAAAATTCACTGATAGACAACATAAAGGATGCAATCCTGAGCAATGCAACACCTTCGGATTCAGTCGGCGGACAAATGAGCCGCACTATCCGATTAAAAGTACTCAACAACATCGTTCGACCAGCGCGTCGCGTTGAAAATTCTGATGTTGTTAGTTTTGCAGAACGCCAACTCGACCTCACACTCGCAAGAATCGTGCGCGAAGGATTGGGACCACTCGGCCTAAAATCATGCACAAGTGACAATTCCTTTGGTCAGCTTCATTACTACGATTCTCAACCTGGTTCCGATGAACCACCGCTCATTTTGATTCACGGAATTGGCAGCAGCGGGCAATGCTTTGCAATGCTTGCACTCATGCTGATGAACAAACGCAGAGTTGTTCTACCCGACCTTTTTCATTTTTCTGGTTTCAGTAAACCAAACAATTCCGTCATGACACACAAAGAACACGTTCAATCGGTCCGAGAATTCATTGGCTCACTTTCTCCACATGCGGCCGATATCGTCGGACTGAGTTTGGGTGGCTGGCTTGGAATGTCGCTATCAGTGGAATCGTCCGAATTGGTAAAGTCACTCACCCTCCTCAATCCAGGGGGCCTTGGTTTCCGAACCCATTCACTGCGCGACACTCTCTTGCACTTAAGCTGGAATAAGTTCCACAGCATCTATCCTGGCATCATGAGCGTTTATCCCTACAACGGACTTCCGGTTTTGAGCCCACTTCTGAAACGCGGAGTCTATCGAGTACTCAAAGACGATGGTGTCAGGGACTTCGTAAAAACGGTAGGATCTGAAGATTTCCTCGACAAAGATTTAGGAAGGATAAAATGTCCAATCCTACTGATGTGGGGCATGCAGGACAAACTTCTTTCGCCCGAAAGCCCAGTGGCTATAGTCAAGGCGATACCGCAATGCCAGGGTTATTGGGTACGTGATGCTGCGCACATTCTTTGCCTCGAGGCTCCTGTCAATGTCTTCGATTGCATAGTCAGGTTCCTTGACCTTGAGCGAATTGAGGACAACAATTTCGTGTCACTAGTGCGCCATTCACATCGGGTTTATCCGATGCAGGCCATCACAACCGAGGACTCCGACGACATTTGAGGGTGCTTCAATGTCCGCACAAGATTCAGTGTTTACGCAATTCATGGAGCATCTATTTGCCGGTGCGCGTTTGCAACGGTCGGAAGTTCGTAAGTTCATGGACAGCATGCTGCAATCAAGCTTGTCTGACGTGCGCGTTGCTTCGATTCTGACAGCGTTCCGCCTCACACCACTGACACAAGATGTCGTGATGGGCGCCCTTGAAAGTCTCATTCAACCTGCAGGCTCGTATATTGGTTCTGGAAGAGAAAAAACTCCGGGAACTCCATCGGGCATGACTGTTGACAGACTTGTGGATAACTCTGGCACGGGCGGCGACGGCTCTCATACATATAACATTTCAACCATGGCTGCGGTTGTTGCTGCGGCGGCTGGAGCTAAAGTTGCAAAGTTCGGAACCCGCTCAATTTCGAGTCGCTGCGGAAGTGCAGATGTCCTTGAAGCACTAGGGATTCATCTGTCCCGCAGTCTCGGCACCCTTCAGTCGCAAATCGGTCGCACTGGCCTCTCTTACCTCTACGCACCCTCGATTTTACCAGCGCTGCAGCATCTTAGTGTGGTTCGCAGAAGCCTCGGGTTTCACACAATCCTCGACCTTCTCGTCCCTCTCGCAAACCCAGCACCCCTCTCCGGGCAACTGGTGGGTGTTTACTCGGAAGACATCCAGATTCTTGCTGCACGATGCCTCCATGACCTCGGTCGAAAAAGAGCGCTTGTGGTTCACAGCGAAGATGGGCTTGATGAAATCTCTGTTTGCGGTCCTTCCCGCATCATCCAATTGGTCGATGGCAGCCAGAATGCCGAAATTTGGAGTCCATCTGATTTCGGAATTCCAACTTATAAAAAAGATGCCCTACGCGGAGCTGGCATTGAGGAGAATGCGAACTGCTTTAAAATCACACTTCAAGGCCGAAATCCTGGCGCTATTGAAGACGCAGTGGTGGTGAATGCAGCTGCGACACTTTGGTGTGCTTCAGTCGTTGAATCTATGAAGGAAGGTATCGCAAAAGCTCGCTCTGCACTGAAGTCAGGCGAAGCCGAAAACAAACTCGAACAATGGCGGAAAGAATCCCTTGAGTCACCCGCTCATTGATTCCTTTGTCGAACTCGAAAGAGTTGCTGCGCAGGAATTTTGGAAAAGTGAAGACCGCACAGCCTGGCGCGACGATCTCCTGCGCCATTGCGAAACCCGCGAATTGTTAACTCTTAAATCCTATCTTGGCGAGGCTTCTGGCTCTCTAAAGTCTCCAGCCATTTTTCCAGTTTTCATGTGGGACAGCGACCTGCGTCGCTGCTTTAGCGTAGCTCGCTCCAAGAACGTCCAGGAAACCCCGAGCATCGAACCTTTCTCAACCGCCCTGAATTCGCTCAAAGGTTTGAGCCCAGCATCAGTGGCGGGTCTTTTTCTGCGTCCAGGTTTTTGGATGACGGAGTCATGGCAAATTGAAGAAAACGAACTGCGAGAGGCACTTGCAACCGCAAGAAGCGCAAATTCTATGATCGTGCGATGTGGCTTCCTCACTCAACACGCTGACATCTTGATTTCCTCCGATCTGGGATTCTCTGCAATACAGATTCATGCCGGAAGTCTCGATATTTATGAGCTACAAATGGCCATAGAATTGGCTCGTGATTGTCGCCTTTGCCCGATTGTCTCAGTCGCAACTGACGAAGAAATGGAACAGGCCATCCAAACAGATGCACCGCACATCGCGCTGTGTCATTTTCCGATGGATGGCATCGAGCAAAGCGCAAAATTCATTCAGAGCGCACTCCCTCGAGTACCAGCAAACTGTACGCGCGTCCTTATGACAGCAGCAGCTAACACCGCAGAAGCAACTCTGCTCAATCGTCTTGGATTCACAAGTACATTTCAATTCAACCCAGACAATTAAACATGCGAAAAATAAAAAAAGGCAGAATCACTCAGCTTCAATTTTCCTACGCCGAGCAAGGAATGAATCAATAGGCTGCTGCCAAGCCTCAGTTTGAGTTTGTAGAGTGTAACGAGTCACAAGAAAAACACCAATTCCTGAAAACATCGTGAGCACACAGAGAATTTGGCCCATAGTCATTGTATTGCTGAAATAATACTTCAGCTGCTCATCAGCTTCTCGGTAATACTCCATGAAGAAGCGATAGAATCCATAAAAGAATATAAACGCTGCTCCAATAGTTCCTTCTCGATGTTTCATACGATTGATAACAGCAAGAGTCAGAAACAATAGCCAGCCTTCACCGAGGCTTTGATAGATTTGGCTCGGGTGACGTGGGAGATCTCCACCGCCTGGAAAAATTATTGCCCAAGGAACGTGATCAGAAATGACACGACCATAAAGCTCACCATTCATGAAATTACCAATACGTCCGAGTCCAATTCCTACGGGCACAGTGAACGCCAAGCGGTCGGAGAGATGCCAAAATGGGATTCCATTCTGACGACAGAAGATGATCAAGGCCGCAATGACGCCGACAATCCCGCCGTGAAACGACAAACCACCTTCCCAAACCTTAAACATGTCGAAAGGATTTTTAGAATATGAGTCCCAGTTATAAATAAAAACATATGCTATTCGAGCACCAGCAATCATCCCAATCATGCCATATGCTATGAGAGAATCGAGAAGCATTGGCGTGAGCATTATGCTGCGTTTGCGGATCCAGTACCTACAGCAGAGATATGTGAAAGTGTATGCTAAAAGATACATGGTTGAATACCATCGCAATCCCCAGTCAATGCCGGCTTTGTGCAAACCGAAAAGAGCTGTTATTGCGAAGGCAAATGCAATAAAAAACGGACGCAGCAAATAGACCCGACCGAGCTGCTTATCACTCAATTGGCGAGCACGCGGCCATCCCCAAAGCATTCCCAAACCGAGCAGAAATAGAACCAAAAGTACCCCAGAGCCAACAGGGGTAGACATCCAATCGAGTTTGAGACCACGCACAGTGAAAATGAATGGACTAAAATTATGCACGAAATAGCTGGATGCAGTCATCAATAAACCTCAACTCGATTCGTGTGTGCCGAAGGCTGCTCACAGATTTTTTTTCGAAACTCTAGCTGAAGATACACCGCGAAACTTGATTTGCCAAAAACCATCCGTTAATCTCCTACTAGACACGAACGCGTTCACTCAAAGGAGTCTCAATGGCCAACAATACTGTTTCCACGCAGCAACTAATCTCTGCCGTCGCTGATAAGTTCACCGACAAGCTCCCTAAGAAGATGACCAAAACGCTTCTGACTGAGTTCCTCGCAACCATCGAGAGCGAGATTGCAGCCGGAAACAAAGCACGCATCGACAAAGTTGGAATTCTGTTTGCTAAGGACCGCACTGGCCGCAACCCACAAACGGGCGAAGCTATCAACATCCCAGCCTCCAAGAAGGTGAGCTTCCGCGCTGCAAAGTCACTCAAGGATGCAGTTGGTACGAGCCGTAAGAGTGGAAAGAGCAAGCGTTAATCGAAGCTCTTTTTCTAGTTAAAAAAGCCATCCGCATGGATGGCTTTTTTAATATCTTCAACAAAGAAAATATCAAGAAATTGTAGAAAAATTCAGAACTCAAAACGTAGTTCAGAAGAATAAAAGTTCCTCTCAGCGGCCGTGTCGTTGGTGTACACATGCGTCGTGCCAATCAATAAGCTCAACTTTTGCGGAAGCAATGGGACTCCGAACCAAAGGCGAACTGATGGACTGCGCACCACCTCACTCCACTGCACTGAACCTGAATCGTTACTCACATTCGCATCCAAATCGAGCTGATTCTTCCGCGTAGCAGACACGTAGCCCAACGACAGGCCCACAGGTACCAACGCATGACTCTCAACCCCTATTTCAACACCCGCTCTTGATTCACTTGGCTTTATGCTGATTTGAGTGCTGTTCTCCGGCAACGATAAAAAACCTTGGTAGTAGCCTCGCAGCAACAGGTCGCAGGCTTTCAAAAAGCGGCAATCCCAATGCACTGCCCCAGAACCAAACCAACTCTCCTGAAAGAATACTTCCCGCCCAAAGATTTCCCGTGGAATCAAGCCATAGCCAGCGGATACAAAATAGCGGTGTGGCAAAAAAATAACCGCGAAACCGAGAGGCTCAGATTTCTGATCATTTTGAGTGGCCTTGAGAGAGTCTGACTGTGAAGCGTCACTGATGGCCGACAGCGATAAACCAAAGAATAATAGCCCCTTGAACAGCCTTTTCATAAACAACTCCCGCGAAACTTATCTGCAAACCCAGAAGCTCCAAATCGGAGCACTATCTTTTCGCAATAAAGTTTTCGCGAACCAGCACTCGATGATTCAACAAATGCCTTCAGAAACGTTCCAAGCATTTCATCATCAATTAGACCAAGTTTCATTTGCCTAGGTCTGCAGCTCTCAATGTCAGCATCTGCTGGCGGCAGAGCAGCACCGTTGTTTGCTCGAAGCTTCTCACTCGTTGCTTTCAACATTCCAACTAATTCTCTTAGAAATCCCTGCCTCTGTTCGCTATTACGGAAATCAAAATTAAACCCTTGATAGATATCGAGCAGAGTTCGTGCCCAAACCGATCCCAAACAATAGAACCCGCCTCTACAGGTCTTAGAATCAGAACTCAGCGCCTCATAGTTAAAGGGTATTTGCGAAAAGTTTCTCTCAGCAGCCGAACTCGACTTTCCTATCGACGATTCTAAAATATTGCTCGACCCCGTCCAGACAAAACTGACAAAGTCGGCAAATCCCTCGTTAAGGCCTCTGATTACATATTCCAGCTCAAGCCGGCCTTGAAACAAATTCGTTTTGTCAAAGTCTTTGGAGTCGCAGGTTTCATAATTATTTGCAAAGAAAGACGTCTCAAAGATTGCATGACCAAACTCGTGCGCAATGATTTGCGGGTTAAAACTCAGAGGTACTTTTTCAGAATCTGAGGTTTTGTATAGAGCAAACTGCTTTGCTCCTGCAACATAAGCCGCATTACTGGTTTCATAATTTCTAACCTTTTCACCGCCGTCATCTATGAGAATGGCTGGCTGAAAAAGAACTCGAAGTGACCCGAATTCCTTTCTGAACTCTTCAAGTTTTTTTCCGGTTAAAAGCTCAATGTTGGAAACCAATGAATCAAACTGAAACATAGCAGAAAGCATCGCTAATGATTTTGTGGTTTTTGGCTTAACGACACCATCATTGATTCGGTATTCGAGATTTGGTTGATTCCCGCCAGTAAATAGTCCGTTCGTAATAATAGAGCCAGCCATCTCGAAAACCTCGAGATCGCCACCCTGCAGCAAAGATATCCCACCGCCGCTGAGATTATTTACATTATTTAAAATAGCAAAGGGTTGTGGTCCAAATCGAAACTTCGGAACACTCCCGGGCGAATCGACGGAGCTCTTGTCAATAGTCAACACATCAGCAACAAAACTCTCACCGGCGTTTTTGCGCGCAGCCGGCTCACTGCAAGCCGACAGCAAAAAAACACACGAAGCCAGTGCAAAAAATTGCTTTAATACGTTTGCGAGAATCATCAGATTAACCTCTCAGAAACCCGGCAGAGATCGATAATGAATTTCAAAAACTGGCCAGAGCGACCAATTAGAGCTTACCGACAAAAGAGCTCCCCCAAAAGTCAACTGCCAATCAGTGATCGAATATTGCGTGCGGACATGAAACATATTCCCTGCACCAAAACCCAAACGACGGCATTTGAGTTTATTGTCCGTATTTGTCTGAGAAAGACCCCTCAGAGACATGCTGAGCCCCGCCCCCAAAGACCACTCCTTCACCAAGGGATAGTCATATGCAAAATTCGTCCAGGAGTTAAAATCGTCGGAATATTCGCTCAAATTCTTTGACGTATTTCTAGTTGAGTAAACACTTCCACCAAAACCAAAAATAAATCGTCCAGAAGAATCCAGATCTAGCGATAAACTATTCTGAAAAAGCCCCCCCATAAGACGCCTTTTGTCGCCGACTAAATCAAAGCCAATGGCAGCTTCTAGAAGAAGCGAGCAACTCCACTTGGCACTTTCGCAGTAGCGGTGTTTGCCACCCAAGCTGAGAGCCGGAGTTCCCACTAACACATATGAATCAATGAGTGCATTTGTAAAAATATTACTCTGCTCTCCAATCCCATACCAAACGTGTCCTGTTGTGAAGTCAATCTGATAAGAATCCTCAGGCGCAACCTCGGTGTTGAGTAGGCCAGCTAGATGACTATCCGGGGCTGTGTAAATTCGCTCGTTTTGTTTGGCTGCATGAGCTCGTTGAGAGAACGGCAAAAGTGTTAGCAACACTTTCAAAATCACAATAAACTTGCCACGCAGAAGCAGCTCTTTTGTAGAGTTTAATCCCATTTGGAGCTCCATCATTGATTCCCAGTTCTGAAAGGGTAACATGTGCACAATTGAAGGCGAGGCCAGCCAACCAGCAGTGTCAATTTTCGCCATTGCATGTGGGCTGCGGCGAGCAACAAATTTAGAGATAGGGCACCCTCATGACAATTACGCCATCACTCGGACGCATTGTGGTCATCGGTTTCGGTAACATGGGGCGAGCGCTTGTGAAGGGGCTTCTGGCAAGCCGAGATTGCGAAGTGATTGTCTGCGACCGCTACAAAACACCCGAGGCAGAAGAATTCCAGGCCAGTTGTGCGCATCGTGTTCAATTCCTTCAGCTCAATGAAGTGCAGCGAGATGGCATTGAAATTCCACTCACGACTTCGGATACACTCATTCTTTGCACGAAACCTCAAAACTTGCAGGAATCCGTGCAGTTTTGGAAGCCCGTTTTCTGCTCCACTGGCGGAACCCCCTTGGTTATTTCTATTTTGGCCGGAACTCCCATCGATCAAATCCAGCGACTGTTCAGCGATTGCGTGATCGCGCGCGCGATGCCAAACATCGCTGCAACTGTCGATTGCGCTGCCACAGCACTTTGCATGTCGATGAACGCGAGTGAGCCAGAGATTCAACGCACAAAATCAATCTTCGAAGCCGTAGGCAAAGCATGGGTTGTCCCAGAAGAATTGATGAACGCAGTCACTGGTCTGAGTGGCAGCGGTCCAGCATACATTTACATGGTCATCGAAGCTCTTTCCGATGGCGGTGTTAAGATGGGAATGCCGAGACAACTCGCGCTGGCCTTGGCTTGTCAAACAGTTCTTGGAGCGGCGAAGTTGGTGCAAGAAACGGGCCTGCATCCGGCGGTTTTACGCGATCAAGTAACAACTCCAGGCGGCACAACAATCTCTGCGATTCATGAACTTGAGCGACATGGCTTGCGCCCGATGCTCATCTCAGCAGTCGTCACCGCAACAAAAAAAAGCCGCCTGCTTGCGCGAGCGGCCGAGAAAAAAATTAACAAACAATGACTACCCAAGAATTCTTACTGGCGGGTGCATCCCGTGGGCTCTAGCCCGTTAATGTAGAAGGCAACGCCCTCACCGCGAATATCGAAAACATAGTCGTTAAAGTCGATTCCTCGCTCAACTCGCAAATTGGGATTTGACGGGTTCAGCAATACCGAATCAAGGTTCTCTTTCTTTTGATCTTCAAAGTAGATCCGAACCCAACGGTTGTTGACAATATTGTTCGCGAAGGCATCCATTTGAGCCTTAATCTCGTAGGTTGAATCGGTGATCCCGATGAGGGAATCCCTGCTTGTAATATTATTACGATCGTATGCTTTGAAAAACAGCGCAGATGCGATGTCTCCGGCCGAACGATCGAGATCGACATTTTCGTTGTAGGGTCCGTTACAGCTCATCCCAGAACTGCAAGCGTTTGCTTTTGGAAAATAAGTTTGCACGCGAACATCAAGTCTGTTGCAAGTGCCTTTGTCGGCAAGCAGATTTACCGTCGTATTGAGAGCCGTGGTTTTGTTACAACCCACCGCCTTTGTGTCACCAGCAACGGAAACAATCAAACAATTCTTCCACCACGCTTCGTAGTTCAATTGCACAACTCTGAGCTGAAGAAGAACCTTATTCGGCGGAATGCTAGGTGCTGGTGCCGGAGCAGGCTCCCACTTTGGCGGTATTGTTTGAACTGGTTTTCCACCCAAGCCCGGCACTTCAACCACCTTTGGTGGAAGCTGACCGATAGGGGGGAGCGGGGTGGCTGTCAGAACAGGCTGGGGGTTGTATGGATTCGCCGGATAGGAGGGATTCGCGGGGTAGGAGGGAGCCTGCCCACCGGGTCGGTTTGCACCACTTTCGTCGGGAGATTTGCCTGGCTGCACTGTTGGCGTCGCGCTCTCTCCCGGGGTTCCAGAACCGAATTTTGTTTTCTCACAGGCACTTGAAAGCACAGCTGCCACGGGCAAAATAATGCACAAAATTCTCATCCCAATTTTCATGAATTCGCCCCCAAAAAACCAATCTGGCCTATCCGAGCCAAGCTCACTCGAGTGTACCTGTGTCGGGCGTGGTTCCACTCAGCCAAAGTATCAAAAATAAGGCAGGTAGGAAAAAAATAGCCATCACTGTGAGAAACTGAAGGTTCAATGATGCTACGCGCCTGGCGAGTGCAGCTTGCATCGAATCCAAAAGAATTGCGTGTGATCGCTCCATCCAATTTCGCCGCTCTTCAGGTGAAACACGCAAACAGCCCGCGTTGACTGAGTTCAAGAACTTAAGCTCAGCCTGATTGAACAAATATTTTGCGTCAGACTCGCGCGGGCTCAACAATGCAAACCTTGCAGAGTGCGAAAGACCTTTCCACTTCTTCGCGGGCAGCAGACTCAGTGTGTGACTTAAACCTTCCAAAAGCCTTCCCGGCCCCTCAGATGTGAGCAAGAGCGAGCGCAGAAACAATGCCCGGCCAGAGACAAACTCAATCGATCGGTGCAAAACTAGATTCTTCGAGTGCAGAGTCAATTGCCGCAAGCAGAAGCAACCAGTGACATAAAGTAAACAGGCTGTTGCAAGTAAAATTCGACCTCGCATATCCGCGATGTTTTTTATTACAACGTCAATTCCAAACATCAAGAAGATGCACGAAACAGCGGGAACGAAAAAAATCAAAAACCTAGCTTGAGCACGACCATTTGCGAGTTGTTGAGAAATCCACTGCGACGATGTTGCAATCTGCTTCAGCAAAGCCACCGCGAGAGGAATTCTACAAACACCATCCTTATCGCGAACCAACAAAGGAAAAAGGCTTTCGCAAGTGGCTTTCAACTCCGCATCTCTAACTCCAGCGAATGCATGAAAAATGATTTTCTTCGAATCGACAAACGGAATTCGGAAGGAGGGTGCTAAGGCCAGAAACAAATCTGCTGAACTTCCCTCCAAAGCATCTGCCAGGGCTCGAACCCGAGGAACACCACGCGCTTCGGAGAGAACTAAATCATTGCAGAGCCTTTCGAGATCACCCCACTCCAAATCCCTACGAACCGAGAGTTTAAACATCGTGTAAACCCTCGCTCGAGAGACGCGCGATGTCCGATATTTTTCGGTTGCCATGTTTATCTCGCTGCATCATCACAACGAGATCGATTGAGGAATAGATCATTTTGACAACTAGGTCAGGAGAAAGAGAGCCCTCGGCCTGCAACACAAGTGCCTGAAAGCGATGAAGGGCATCAGCGACAGAATTTCCATGAAGAGTGCAGAGCGCCCCACGATGACCCGTGTGGAGGGCTTGAAGCAATGAGAGTGACTCCGATCCCCGGCACTCGCCAACAACGATTCTGTCGGGACGCATACGCAGAGATTCACGCACAAGATCATCCAAGGAGATCGAAGTTCCAGCCATCGCTTCGCGACCATGACTCTGCAGATACACGACGTGAGGATGCTCTAATCGAAGTTCTGGAACATCTTCCATAACCACAATGCGTTCGTTTGACGAACACTCAAGGGCAAGTGCACGTAAAAGGGTTGTCTTGCCGGAGCTGGTAGGGCCAACGAGCAAAACATTGCACCTATCATTGATTGCCTTTGTGAGTACCTCAGCGTGAAAGCAGGACATAAAGCCAATTGCCTCTAGGTCGCCGAGCCCCCAGCTCTTCTCTCTGTGGGAACGAATTGTGACGTATGCCTGACTCCGAGCAGCTGGGGGGAACGAAACGTGAACACGAGCCCCACACTTCATCACAAAATCTGAGAAGCCACGCGTAGAATAGAGCTCGGCGTTTGCCTGAGCACTCTGAAACAAAAGCCATCTCTCAAATACACTCCAGCAAGGAAATAAAAATTCCCCCTTCTCCCAATTTCCATCGCACTCTATCCAAAGCTCACCAACCCCATTAACAACAATCTCAGTAATGTTGCGGTTCGAAATGTAGTTCGTCAGCGGACCCTCCAACGCAAATTCCGCATAGAGAGCCAAAACAACCGACGAATAATTGACTATCTCGGAGCCAGGATTCATCGGAAACAGACCTTTCAGTCCGTCAACAATCGAACAGATCTCATTACAAACCCCCTCAGAACTTCCACCACTCAGCAGCGTTGAATCGAAGGAGAAGGCGACCGCCTCTTTTAGGGGTTCGTAAAAATTTTTCAGATAAATGTCCGCATAAAAACCGAATTCTGCCCTTGAAAACGTATCCAAGGTTATTTGCATCTTTGAATTCAAGCTGAAACAAACGGTATAACCAGACGAGACTTTACATCTCACCTCCGAATACGCGAAAACAAATTCCTTACCGCACTTGATTCCAACAAAGAAGTTCCAGTGCGACACAAACATATTTTTATCGGGTGAAACAAACGAACACTCGACATCGCACAGCGCTGAATTCCCAACCGACACCCAACGACCGGGGGGGAAAAAATGAGCAGGAATTAAACTCTCATTTCCGATGCTATCGAAAATCCTGAAGTTAACGCTTTGCACGCTTTTCCCCTGGCGCAAATTCACGATCAGTTAGCTGCATTCCATCAACTTCACTGGCTGCTTCCCGAGCATCATCCGCCTTGCCCTGCGCTTGCTTTTCAAAAACAGAAACTTCACTTGCTGTTTTACCCGCAATGGCCGCACCGAGAGATGCGATCTTGGATTTCAAAGCTGCGCCGAAAAGCGCAGTGACGGCAATGGAAGCCACCGCCACAACACTGAGAAGAATTGCATACTCCGTTAAACTTTGCCCCGACTCTCGACCTCTAAATCTCATAATTTACCTCCAATCAACAAAGATGAGATGGCTCATCAGTGCTGCAAAAGTCAAAGACAAATTTTGACCTGACCGATTATCAGACAATGTGTCTAAAAACCTTTGCGATATTTTTTTTCAACTTCAGTCTTCGCTTTCAATAAACTATCTCAAGGGAAGAGGTTGGACATGAAGACACGTTTCCGAAAGCTCCACAAAAACAATGACTGCGCGCATCAGCTCAATGTAGTAGACTCTTTAAGCGAAAAATTGCTTGGTCTGCATTCCTATTCATGGACGAGCAATCGATTTGCTCTTGTGTTTCGAACTCCATGTATTCTTCACTCTTTCTTCCTTAGAAGAAAAATCAGTCTCATACTTTTGGACAAAGACCTTGAACCCACGAATGAATCATTTTCCTTGCCTCCAAATTCGATTTTATGCTGTATTAAACGGGGGAAATGGATCGCCGAGATACCTCAGGATAGTAATCATGAAATCAATGAATACGATGAACACCAAACGTCAAATGACCAAGAAAAATTCAATCAAAAACCGAGCGCTCATGTCATTCCAGAAGGAGCTGTACGGCGCACACTCTTCAACCTTGGAGTTATACTGAGCCTTCTTTTTTTCGTGACAATTTGCTTCGCGGGCGAAAAACAAGCGCTTGTGAAATTACAGGTTGGCGAGAGCAAAGAGGTCGCACTTCAAGAAGCCCCTCGGAGCCTAGACATCTCTCAACCCGATGTCATCGATGTGCAGCGCGTCGGATCCACCAATAGGATCCTAATTACTGCGATAAAATCTGGAACTTCGAACCTCACTGCAAGGTTTCCAGAGGGTCTGCCGCGCACCTGGAGCTTTCAAGTTGGGATTAGCGCGGGTATACCATCCGCAAATGTCAGTCTTTCGTCTGCATCAATGTTGAGAACAGCCCGCGAAATACAAAAACGAGTTGGCCTTGATGTAACGGTTGACAACGGACGAATCGCTCTCTTTGGCTTGGTACAAAATGAGCAGCAGGTAAAATCTCTTCTCGAAATATGTCTTGATAGAGATGAGTGTTTGCCGAGGTTCACCCTCACAGAAAATGCGGCGTTTTCGCTGGCAAACCAATTTCAGCAGCATATTGTCCGGTTAGATCTCAAGAATGTTTTTGTTGAGGTAAATCTCGGCAGCCTCATTCTAAAAGGTAGCGTCGCGTACGAAAATCAAGCTGATATGTTAATGAAGCTTGCACAATCGATTGCGCCCCGCGTTCATCACCAACTCGCAATTGAGAGGGCAAGCCAACCACTCGTTGAATCACAGCTCTCCTTTTATCGCATCAGTCAAACAGGACTTTCGGCTTTGGGAATCTCAACCGCTGATCCGCAAAGCCAGGGTGCCCAGTTAGGGTTAGCAAAGCTGAATGCTGCTGAGCAAGTTGCCAAACTAAAAGGAGGACCACTTCTAACCCTATCCCTCCCCGATCTCCTCCTAAAAGCCCTCTCGCAAAAGGGAGTCGTCCAGCAAATCGCACAACCCTCCATCGTGGTCGCGAGTGGAGGAAGAGGCGAGATTCTTTCGGGAGGAGAGCTCCTCTTTCAAAGCGGTGGCCAAGTTCAAAAATTTCATTCCCAGAGCTACGGTATTTCTGTCGTTCTTCAGCCGCGAATTTTGAGCCATGACAAAATTTCTCAAAAAATAGATCTCAAAATCACTCATCCCCAGCTCGATCCCACACAAAAATCGATTTCCTCCATGAACTCTAGCGTCCTCAATACTGAAGTCAGCAGCAGGTTCAACGAGGTTCTTCTGTTAACCCGTATCAGCCAAAAAGTGAATGGAAAATCGATCCAAAAAATCCCTCTTTTAGGTCATGTTCCAATACTCGGAGAGCTCTTTAAGAGCAGAGAAGTTTCCGGTGAAGATGCAGAGCTTTGGATAACTCTGAGAAGCAATGTGGCTCTTTCACAAGCACCCTCGCTGCCCAAAGAAGAACTTATTCCCGTTGATGCATCCCCATACCCTCACTGGCTGGACTAACTTTGAATACAATAATCAGAAAGACGTTGGCGATGCAAAAGTGGATGAAAAGGCCCACCATACAGGCAGAGGAGCAATTGATGCTCTGGATTCTACCTGATTCTCAAAACCCAATTCCAATTCCGTGCACGTTGATGAAGGGAGAGTCTATTACGAGCGACGGAACCTGGGTCAAGCTCGTCAGCTCCTCGCAGCAGTTCTTCTTTAGCATCCAAAAGCCATTTAATTTTTGCGGTCAAACGTATTACGTTGGACGACGTCCGCCACCCCAATTTAAGAGAGTGCTCATTCAAGCAGTCCTGATTGTCTTGCCTGTTGTGACAATTGCGTCTGCGTTCCCTATCTCCATGTCAAGAATGATTGAAGAGGTGTCATTTTCTATTTCGCCAGCGAAATCATTTGATTCAAAAACAACACAAAAGACGTCGGAAAAATTCGTCTCTGAGGCTCTTGGCTCGGTGATAATGGAAGAAAAACAAATTAGCCTGCCCGTGCCAAACAAAACGTTAAGGAAGGTTGCTGCGCCCTCAGATGCTCAATCTGCGATTGATCCAATGCGTTGTTCGCCTATTCCCAAAATCAGTTCCCGGGATGCAGCTATCGGAACTGTAGATCATTCAAAACAGCAAGAGGAGAACTGGTTTGTCTGTCGCTGAGTTTATTATGGCGTGCACAGTATCGATTCCAATTTTATGCGCGGGACATGAGATTGTGAGGCTTTACTCTATCCACCGCTCGGCTGAGGTTATACTCAACGCAAAGATTTCAGAGGCCGCTCTTCAAAGTCTTTGGTATATTGCCGCCGATACATTTTCATCGCATTCAAGAATTGAAAACAAGTTTGAGTTCAGTGTGAGGAATGATATCCGAAGCGCCTTGCTTGGTCCTCTTTTCCAGTGGAGATGGTTTCAAACCCCTTCTTCAGACAACGATAACACTCTTGTCGGCATCCGAGTTTCAGCAACAGGCCCATCCAAAGATTCTGTTCTCGATGAATTCCACTCAACCGCGACCCTGTGTGTCAGCAGTTGGTTTGAGCCACTGCTCGAGATTGTCTCTGACAATCGATCGTGCCTTGGGGAGTATTTGAAAAAGGGATCCGCGGCTGGCCGCTCTTTGCGAGGAATTAGTTTTAAAATCGAAGCACGGCGCAGTGTACCAGTGACGGTACCTATCTATTTCTTTGGTCTCTATTCGGCCGGAGAGAGTCCATGATGCGAAGATCATTTCTGTGGAGAGAGAATTGCACGATAGCTTCACAAAGTGGTCAGGCGTTTCCACTTTTCACAACACTTCTAGCCCTCTTTTCGGCACTCGGATTTGGCATCACAAAATCTATTCGCTCGCACACAGTTAGTTTTGTCGAACGAGAGGAACGAATTCAAAGTGAGATACAGAAAAGATCTAAAGAGGCTTTTAGCCTCAATGAAATCGCAAACAACAACATCCGCATGAGGAATTTAATCCGCGAAATTTTGTTGCGCTACGATTCGTCATTATCAAGTGCATTCAACCTCTCATCGTCGACACCCCTGTGGGAAAAAGACCTTCCGATACCCTCTCCTTACAACGTATTTCAAAGCCTCGATGTAGCCATGCCTGGTTTGTTATCAGACGTTTCGAAAATCAATTCTAATAATGCGCTTCTGCTGCAAAATGTGAGTCAGGAACTGAATAGGAGGCTCATGCGCCTTTCTCTGGCCGAGAGTGTTTGCATTCTTAGTTGCTCTGATCCAAATGAAAAATTTATTTCTGGCTCTAGGTGTCAAGTAACACGGTCAATGAGAAGCGATTGCTCGCTGCAGATCTCGGGGGCCTTTTTATCACCCCCTTCATTAAAATCTTTGCCAGTGCGTGCTATTCTTCCAAGTGAAAGCGGCCTCTTCGGAGGCTTCATCGTGTTCAATTTAGACGAAAAATTGCCCAATCAAAAGCTCTTTTCCGACGAAGTCAACGCTCAGCACTTTGCGCACAAAGGTGGCTGGAGAATTGATATTGTTCATCCTCGTATCTGCAACGTCTCAAAGCCCGCATTTCGCCTTCCTTGTGCCTCGAAAATCGAGAAAAACAATTTCGGCCAAATGCTTTCCAAGACAATTGTCTTTGAGCCTCACTGGAGCATTTCCGTTGAATACTAATTCTCGGCGCAAGTGTTTGACTCAATGGACTCCCAATGCGGGAATCGCTCTCACCGAAATGGCGATAACACTGCCAGTGGTATTCATTTTGCTGGCTGGCGTTGCCAAGCTTTCTTGGGACATTCACACGAGCATCAAACGGGAGTCAGCATCCCTCGATTCCCGCCTCCAAAGCAGCCAAATTCCATTGAACCTGCGTGTGGCTTCGGGTTGGCCGCGACTCACCGCAGAAGAGCCCAAACTGGCTCTTACTGCGCACTCTTTACCGCCGCTTTTTTCCAAGGTCTTGGGTGAAACCCAATGCAGAGGGCGGCCTAATTCTCTGAACATTCCAGCCAGAGGGAGCGGGTCCCATTCGGAAAACAAACACATCCGCGGGCGCCTCGTGGAACTGCGATGGCACAGCATCAGTGCACAGCGTTCGGCATGCCTCTTGGAAGGGTCCTCGAGGCTCGGACCACAAACGGCAAGCCCACTCCTACTCGCTGCAAGCCAACTCCCCACAGAACGACTCAGTGAGCAGGCTCACCTCGCCCTCTGTCCACTCGTGGCGAGAGGTAGCTTTGCAATCCGACAAGGGGTTGTTCTTGGGGTTAGAGCCGCAGAGCTTCGAACCATGGCTAGTATTCTGAAATCCGTGAAATCCCTGTCCACACGCTGTCCTTAAGCACAAAAGTGGTGCTCGCCCTTGACATGCAGTTCAGGCATATAATAAACCCCCGGGCACGTTGGCGCTTTAGCTCAGTCGGTAGAGCAGTAGATTGAAAATCTACGTGTCCCCAGTTCGATTCTGGGAGGCGCCACCACGTTACTCCACCTCACTCCTCGCCTCTGTAGCTCAGTTGGTAGAGCATCGCATTCGTAATGCGAGGGTCGCAGGTTCGACTCCTGTCGGAGGCTCCAGGTTGTTTTCTTTAGAAAAGCTTGAGGTTTGAGAAACGAGAAACGAGAAACGAAAAACCGCTAGAATCCTTCTGACGGAAAAAAGACGCCTATCCCGACAAACGTCATGATGTCTTCATGCTTGGCAGTGTAACCTTCAATCCGATTTTGAAAAGTGCGATACCTTGCACCCAGCTCATAGAAGAATATCCGTTCGGCGCTTGTGTATACCAACCGAGCCTCAGAAGGAAACGCAGCGTAAATTTGATAATTTTGAATTGTGCTCTGCAGATAGACAGCGGAAAATCCGGCTCCAAGACATGGTCGAAATTTCCATGTCGAAAACAAACACAATTCGAGATGCAATGAAGGCTCAATGATCCGCGTTTGTGCATGCGGGATTATTGGAAAGAGAAGGGTTTCCTCACCTAATGCGTAAAAAGTATCGTAAAGTAGAGAAAACCTGTGCATCACTTCCGAATTTAATAATTTCATTGGGCCGTGGAACGAACGCGTGGCAGAAAACATGTGGCCCAAATGGTGGCCGTCGCGCGTCAGATCGCCTTTGCTCATCACATAACCTGCACGCTGACTAAAGTTGTATCACCTTGCGCGGCGCTCGCTGTGTGAGAGCAAATATAATTGCAAGCTGCCGTCAGCAGCAACAGAAACATCCCTGCACCAGATATGCAGAGTGTTGTTTCAGCCACAAATTTGTGAGTTGGTCTTTTTAGAGTCATGCGACAGTTCTACAATCATTTTCTATTCAACAATAGATGCATTCTGATACCACTCAAATTGAGGACAGATAAGTCCTCTGAATAAAAGATATTTTGCAATACGTCAAAAATGTAGCTCGAACCTGGACAACAAAATACCGATGTTCTCCCGCGAGGTGTGAGAGCCAAACCTGGAAAGGAAACTGATTCAGTGATCTGTTACCGACGAAAAATCACAATTTCGCCGACAGCTTCATTTTTACTGTCGTTTCTGTTTTTCTTTTTCACCGCCTGTTTCCGCCCGGCCCCACCCCTCGAAGAGGGAGACGAACGGACTGCAAAGGTTTCTGCACGCACCGAAACCAATGGGAGCATCACAGTTGAAGGACATCCGATTGTGAAAAAACGCGTCGCACCGCGCTGGAGCACTCCCACACCTTCCACAACAGTCGCCAAACACTCACCACCTCAAACAACGAATGGAGGAGGTGCGCCAACTTCTGGCAGCGGAGGAACGTCCACAATTGAACCAGGAGGCTCTTCCAATCCAACTTCCACAACAGTTGTCCGCTGGTCGCAGGAGTCCTTTATTAAGGCTGCCAATGCAGACCCACATGATTACTTTGGATTTAGCCTGTCCATTTCCGGTGATTCTCTTGCCGTGGGAGCCTATGCAGAAAACGCGAATCAATCGATCATTAGCAACGGAAGCACAGCAAGTTCGGACGACTTTTTGAGTGATTCGGGCGCTGTGTATGTGTACCGACGCAGCGGAGTGAATTGGGCACAAGAAGCCTACGTGAAAGCCGCAAATGCGGGCGTGGCTGATAATCTGGGATACTCCGTTGCGCTTTCTGGCGACACACTTGCAGTGGGGGCACCCCTTGAATCCTCAAACCAAATCACCATCACCAATGGAACAAGCGCAAGTGCTGATAATTCAGCAACCGAGGCAGGCGCTGTTTACGTTTACCGCAACACATCAAAACTTTTCGACCCCGACGTGCGGGTGATAGCCACCTCGCAGGAGAGCATTAGCTTCGCGTGGGGTGCAAATTTAGGGAGTTCCTCACAAATAAAAGTCGCTCTGGCAGCTTATGGAAGGAACAAGCCCGAAGAATTTTGCACTGATGCAAACTCAACACTCCTTTCTCCTGGAACTACAACTTATACTTACTCAGGCCTTTCTGCGGGTTCAAAATATGGTTTCAGATTTTGCTCATGGGACGGCAATACTGCTTCACCGGGCGCTACTGTGTGGGTCGAAACCGAGGCCCAAAATTTCGAAAGCGGAACAGACAACTGGGTACTCATTGGCAATCAAGATCCGACGGCGAACCGAAATCAGGTTTATACAACCACTCCGAGCAATAAAATGTATGGGCCGTTTCAAATGGGTGAATCGATTTCAAAACAATTTCAGCTAAATGGAGAGTTCGTCACGGCAAGTTTCGATTTTCTTCGCTTAAATAGTTGGGACGGAGAGCAGTTTCGTGTCTATATCAAAGATGACTCAGGGGTAGAAAATCTACTTTTCTCCGAGTCTTTTCAGTACGGAACATTTTCGTACAACTATTTTGGCGCATCATTGGGCTACTCTTGGTGGATTTCATCACTACCACAAAATACTTTTTGCTTTCCCACTTGCACTCCCTGGACAAGTGCACGACATCGAGTGACAATCATCACGCCAGCCTCCACCAACTCACTGACATTGCGTTTAACCACAACTCTCGATCAAGGCATTGGCGATGAGTCATGGGGAATTGATAACTTTCGACTAAGTCCATAGAAAACCTGAGTTGAAGGTTCTGAATGCTTCTTTTTGCTGAAGACCGACTGAATTTTTCCCAACACTTTATTCACGAGTCAGCGAGTAACTTCTGCAAGCAACAGAGTCACGATGTGAAGCGAACATTTTTACCAGATCTGTCTTTCCGGAAACTTTAACAGCGCGCTGATCATTGATGCATATGCATAGCCGCGAGCAATTTATCTAAAACCAATAATCTTCTTTGACACAATGTACACCTGGTAGGCAGCACCATCCTTGCCATAAGACTTTCGCCAAGTTTCTTCCCACTCAGCCACAGTCTGAAAGCGCTTTGGCCACGTCTGATTATTGATATGGACAAGCTGCCCTTTAATCTTTGCAATCAGCGTTGCATGTCCTGCATTTTTTGCTCCTGAAAACACCATTGCGACGTTTCCATTTTTCATCTCTTTGACAAGAACATCATCCGCAAAATTTGTTAAATTTGTGATCGATTTGTGGGTCTGCTTCACACCCACCAATTGCGCCAAATCTTCTGCAATGCTCACTATGCTTGCATAACCAACTTTCCCCGATGGATATGGAATGGCACATGCCCAGCGCCCCAAGACAAGGGAAACAAGCTGAGTTATTGCGTCGTTTGCGCAATTACCCTTTCCAACCAATCTGCTACCGCTGAGAGGATTCGTTTTTTCCAAAGAGCGAGTCATTTGTACAACGGCATCATCGAAATTTTTAGATTTCGCAATCAACTCAGCACCCGTTCGGAGAGCTGAATCGGATGCAAGAACAGTTCCCGCAGCCTTACCGCCCTGCAATGCTACCAAGCGAAAGGCACCAGACAACCCAAGCGTCGCCACAGAGTCAATCACCATATTGCCGTACGGATCTTCTTCGGTTTTTCCGCTCCAAAGACAGGAACCATTTACAAAAACCGTTGGACCCGAACACGTCAGTGTGCAGAATGAATTTTCAGCCGTTACAGCTCGACCAAGGGTTGGATCATAAATGTTTATACCTTTTTTTCCGTCGTTTTTGTGGACCAGATCAACTTTTAAACCCGATATTGCCCGCCATTGATCGTTTGATGACTTTTTCAGGTCGTTAAACTCAATTTCCTGAGCTGCACTCGTCGCAATTTGAACGGAGATTTCTTGGCTTGTGTTGTTGAATGTTGATGTCGTGTAGCGAATATCATTCGCATTATGACGCGTTGTAGTCTGGCAGGAATAATAAACATATTCGGCCAACCCACCACCAGAGTTCGTTGGCAATGAGTTTGCCGATTCAGCGCGCTTGCATGCAGCTGCAACAAAAGCCAAACCAATGCTTCCAAAAACATGTATGAAATTGCCCAAACTCTTTTTGTTCATTCTGGCTCCTTAGATGGGCTCAATCGTCGGCTAGAAGCATATCTCTTGGAGTTTCTAATTCATTTACAATTGGCTTGAGCTTAATGAGCATTGCTATTCCAGGCACAGCCATAACGGTTGAGACGAGGAAGAACGTAGGCCATCCAATAGAGGTGGCGGCGGCACCCGCGAGCGGCCCAACCCAAACCCGACCTACTGCCGAAAACGCCGACAACAACGCATACTGTGTTGCTGTAAATTTCTGATTACAGAGCGACATCAAAAGAGCGACAAAGGCTGCTGTTCCCATTCCCGAGGTGATGTTCTCAACACCAACCGCAAAAACCAACAACCCATCAACCTGAGTGGCGTCTTTGAGAGAGACAAGAAGGAGATCAAACGCGGGTAATTGGAAATTGCCCCATGCACCCTTGCCCTGAGTTGCCACAAGCCAAAATCCGAGATTCGACAACAACTGCAGAAGTCCAAAAGACAGCAGCGATCGATAGAGGCCAATTTTAACCATCACAGCTCCGCCAACAAGCACGCCGAAGATAGTCAACCAAATGCCGATAATTTTGTTCACCACTCCAATTTCGGCCTGAGCGAACCCAACGCCTTTGAGCAGAAAAGGAGTCAGGAGAGAGCTGGCAAAAGCATCTCCCAATTTATAGAGAACGATAAATACCAAAATGCTAATTGAACTCTTGAGGGAAAAATAATTCTTAAGTGCGACATTGAGCGTTTGGTATTTAATCTTTACAGATACAAACCACGCTAGAGGTAGAGTGAAAAACAAACCAATGAACAGTCCAAGTAAATCCGACCAAGCTTTTAAGTTAGGATGAGGCGCTTCGCTCGCTCCTGGAAAAAATCCCGTCAGCAGATGGCCGGAAAGAGGGTTGGCAATGCGGGTTGTAAATTGGTATCCGACAACAACAGCGGCAACCACCGCAAAAAATCCAATGACGTCTGATTTTGCATCTGATTTTTTGCCGGTTGGAAGATACTTCACTGGTGGAAGTAGAAAGAACGAAATAGCAGCAATGCCGACCATAATAAATGCCATGATCATATAAATATTCGACCAAGACCATCCGTTACCTTTAACTGGATCCGCCCAAATGAGAGCGATGCCACCCGACAAAATCATTGCCACACGGTAACCAAAAACATAGATCGCGGAGGCAAATCCTCGCTCATGGTGCTCCAAAACATCTGTCCGGTAGGCATCAACAACGATATCTTGAGACGCCGAAAACACAGCAACTGTGACTGCAATCAAAGAAAAAAGATGCGTGTTTTGCGATGGGCTAACAGTTGAGAGCATAGCAAGTGCAGCAGCTGTCCCTAGCTGCGTTGCAACCAACCATCCTTGGCGTCGTTTGAAGAACGGCAATTCAAAGCGATCCATGAGGGGAGCCCACAAGAACTTGAATGTGTAGGGCAAGCCCACAAGGGAAAAGAATCCGATTGTCGCAATGTCAACATTGTCGGTGGCAAGCCAAGCTTGCAACGATGCTGAGGTTAGAGCGAGGGGGAGTCCACTTGCAAAGCCAAGAATCAAAACAATCGTAAAACGCCAGTACGGATGATCGAGCCACGACTTCACCATCGACTACTCCATGAACTTTGCTAAATGAGAAATTGAAGTCTGAAGTTTACGTGAGCAGGCAGGTTTGTTCAATCAGCAACTGGCAGGCAACGAACATCGATTCATTTCCTCGATATTTCAATTCTGCTATACCATGTTGGAATCGTATCGAAACTCAGTCATTGCGGGATACCTATATGAACGAACCTGTTTCCGTTTCGTCCGAGAGCAAGCTTAAAAATCAAAACACGTCAATGCTTGTGAACCTCGTGGTCAACGTATTCCTTCCATCCATTGTCCTGACTAAACTCAGTGCGCCTGAAAGACTCGGGCCAATGCTGGCTTTTTGGCTCGCTCTCTCAATTCCAATCTCGTTTGGGCTTTGGGAAGTTGTTCGTAATCGTAAAGCGAGTTTTTTTGCAATCTTTGGCCTTGTAAATGTCGCTCTCACGGGTGGCTTAGGCTTGCTGCAGTTGGATGGATACTGGTTTGCAGTGAAGGAGGCAGCATTCCCGCTGATCCTAGGATTAGGAGTCCTCATTTCTACGAAGACGAAGCTTCCCGTGATGCGCGGGCTGCTCCTCAACGAGAATCTTGTCAATCTTCCAAAGATCATGAATCAACTCGACCAAACTGGCCGCCACAAAGACTTCGAGCAACTGATAGGACGGGCAACCCTCTTGTTTGCATGCTCATTCTTTCTCAGCGCGCTCCTGAATTTCGGACTTGCTCGTTTTGTACTGAGAAGCCCCACGGGAACCGCAGAATTCAACGTCGAATTAGGCAAAATGACCGCATTGAGTTTTCCGGTCATTGCACTGCCTGTTCTTATCTTTACAGGGCTTATTTTTTGGTACCTTTTTGACGGAATTAGCAAGATAACATCACTCAGCAAAGAAGAACTTCTTCGAGATCAGAGCAAGTAAGAGCTCTTAAAATCAGTACGGTTTGTAACTTTTTTCCTCAGAATAAGCAGAACCCATTTCTTTGTTGATTTTTGATTTTACGCAAAACCGCTGGTCGTTCGTCACATACACCGCACGAGCTAATTCAATAAATTTCTGATCGAATGATTTAGCACGCTCTTTGTCTCGAATGTCATCCTCAATCACCCAAAGCGCTTCGTTAATAGACTTGAGCTCCAGAACAAATGGATGGCTTACATTTATAGAATTGTTGCCACAGATCTCTACTAGCGAAGTGAGCTCTTTTCTTATGTTTATAAGTTTAGCTTGATCGGCAATTCGCTCGCTCTTAATTTGAAGAATTGTAATTTTGTCGAGAAGTTCGCCCACAGAAACAGGAACTAAAACCTCAGAATGACTCACTGAAAACCTCATAAAAACAATGATGAATTCAAAACAAAAGCATCAATTCAGGATGATTTTGCCTTCGGAACGATGGCTATTCGAAAAGACTCAACCAAGAAATTCAGCGACAGAAGCACACTCAAAATAGCCAACGAAGGAAAAATAGCCAGATGCAGTGATTCAAGCAAGTAGGAAGGCGCCTCACTCAGGAGAATTCCCCAAGAAACATAGTCTTCACCCAAGCCTGGCCGGGTAAACAGCTGTGCGACATTGACTCACCTATGGTTGATCTTTGTCAAAGATGTATATCTTCCATCTGGATAAATTCGAAATCCAGAGAATTTCTTATTCACTATGGCATGCCCTGTGCGGTGCCACAAAAAAATGTAAGGCAGGTCGGAAGCAATGAGTGACTGGGCATTTTGATACAGTGAACGACGTGTCTCGAAAACTGTTTCTACTTTTGCCTTGTCGAGAAGTTCATCCACTTTATCATTAGAATAGAATCCTCGATTGCCTCCTAATGGAGGGACACGTTTTGAGTGAAAAACGAAATGAAGATGGTCGCCGTCTTTATATCCTGTCCATGGCGCTATCCATGCCTGGACATTCCCATCGTTCAAATGTTTCATGAATGTGTTGAACGGAAGAACCTCCACACTCACCTTAAAACCAACCTTTTTGAGCTGTCCAGCAATTGCCTTCGCGACTGCAATTCTTTCTCGGTTCAAAGGAACTTTTATGCTAAATGAAGCCCTCGTTTTCGGCCCAGAACTTCCATCTGGATCCTTTAACCCAGCAGCATCTAGAAGAGTTTCCGCCTCTCGTAAATTAAATTCTACAGGGAATTTATTCTCATAATGAAATGGGTTTCCCGGGGGAAACATTGAATTCGCTTGCTGCCCCAAACCTTGCAAGGTAAATTTCAAAATTTCAACGCGATTCATTGCAAGTGCAATTGCGCGCCTAACTCGAACATCCTCGAAAGTTTTGTGTTTAAGATTGAATGCAAGAAATGCTGTGGAGTCGGTCGTTCGTAATTGCACATCAAAATCGCCGGATCGTTTGTTTTTAAATTCCACAACTTTGTCGGTGTCGAGACTGTTCTGAATTAGATCAACTTCACCTTTGAGCAAGGCTGCATAACGTGAGTTGTTATCAATGAAGATCTTGAAAATGACTTTCTCCAATGCGGGAAGCTCACCCCCAAATGGAGCTCCAGTGTACCTTTCGTTTCTCTGAAGAATCCACTCATCATCTTTTGCTTTGGCCAAAACAAACGGACCAGATTCGTAACCTTGCCCGATAAGATCGTCGGCCGCGCGAGACAATGCTTCCCTCGGAAGGATTCCGACAACCAGATTGGAAATCAAAGAGGTGTCCGGCTCCGAGAGGGAAATACGAACCTCACGCTTGGAGATTCTATCAACAGATTTGATTCGCTCAAAGGTTCCCCGCCGCGGGCTCGGCGGGAGACCCGGTAGCCCTTCTCGGATAAAGCTGTAGGTCGCGGCAACGTCCTGCGCATCAACCTCTCGACCATTGGCGAATCGGACCCCATCGCGAATTTTTACTACGACAGTGAGCGGGTCGAGGACCTTCACCGTCTCTGCGAGAATTTCTTGGGGGACCCCAAACTCGGAGAAACCAATCAAGGGCAAAAAGAGAAGCGGTTCCAGGTATTGACTGTTGGCGTCGGTGGCAACAAACCTTGGGTCGACGGACCGCGGCCGAGTTTCGAATGCCACGTGCAATGCAGTACCTGATGTTTTGGGAGTCGCCGAGGCGGTTTGCGGAGCAGCGAATGCTGCAATTGCAGTAACTACGAGAGCAAACTTCCACTTTGCACTCCACAACCATCTGAAATCAATCATAGACTCCCCCGGGACATAGATCGAGAGTATACTCCTTTCGTGCGTCCGTATGAACGGCAGAAGCGTCACAAGCCCCCCGCAGGGTCTGCACACCTGTAAATTGGCATACTACGGTTGACGCAGCTCACAGCCTTGGTTAGAAGCTTGCTCTTGGCGCAATCCTTTAAGAGGTAATTGAGACATGGCACGTATTTCCATCCAAGACTGTCTCGACAGAATCCCAAACCGGTTTGCCGTGGTCATGCTGGCTGCTCGCCGCATGCGTCAGCTCCAAAAAGGAAGTGACCCACTGGTGGAATGTAGAAACAAGGAAGCCGTGACTGCGTTGCGCGAAATTGCAGCTGGCCTGGTAGGAATCCATGAAATGGAAAAGATTCCTGGCTTGTCTGAAAATATCGAACGCCAAGCTAAACGCTACAAAGACTGAGTGGTCGTTCGGCTGTCTGTCATGCAATTTTTCCGAGAAACAAAAACCATGACTCTCCGAGGCCTCGGCGCAGCCACGCTGGCGGTGCCGCTATTGTTTATTTCTTCGCACCTAGCTCAAGCGTCGTCATCTGACAAAAAAGCTGCAGCGACTCCGGTAGAGTTCTCTGCAGCTTTGCGTTGGGGGCGACAAAGCCCCAATTCGGACTCGGTAGAGATAACCTCATCTCTTGGCGCGATTTTTCAGCAACACATGAGCGACATCAACTTTTCCAAACGTGAACTCACAAGTCTCCTCGAGCAAGGTTTACCTCGTCAGCTCGGGCGCCTTTTTCCGTTTCGGCGGATGCATCAGGTGCCTGCGCAATTCTTCTTTGAAAATTTTGCTCCTGTTGCTTTTCTCGTTGGAGAAATCAACACAAGAGTTCCCCCGATTCTTGCCGAAACCGACACAGCAGAGTGGCTTGAACTAAAAAGCAGAGATCCCATTCCACCTGCGCGCGAGCTGAATCCTCCTCTTCCAATTGGGCAAGGACTGCGAACCTTTTCTCTGCAAAATCCGGCGTCAAACGAGATATTTTCCTCTGCATGGAAGAACTATTTCGATTCAGCGGCATCCATCGTCGAAAATGGAGGTCTCAATTGTTTGCGAAAGTCTTTAAAGAAAAACGATGTTGGAACTCAGGCTGCGCCAGTCCATTTTCGTTGCAGTACGCCTTTGCATGCACTTTCAAAAGACAATGGAATTCCAAAACTACTGCCAAGTAAATTAGGGCCTTTAACAACACCCCAAATCAACACAGCACCCACATCTGCAGTTCAGCCAACGTGTCTTCCTATGGGCCGCATGAACATGCAGGCACTCGAATTGCTCGGTGACGAAAAAGCCGGCCACTGCTTGCTTTGGCGCGCCTCAAAAGACGAAAGATTTCAGCAGAGACCGGTCTCCTCGAAGCTTATTTGCCTGAATGCACGACACAAAAGCTTTCAACGCACACGTTTCAATTCGGTTGTTGCAGTGCTTCCCTCTAGCCGGGCTGATACGCTTCACGTGCTGGAATCCGAGGATGGCCTCATCACCGCTCACCGCTTGAGTCTTGCGACCTTGAGCATTAGCAAAGAAGAGATAACCACCAACTCCGGACAAAATTTACGCAACGCTGCTTTCCCACAAAATCGAACCGGGCTTTATGCGTGTCAGCAACCATCGGCACCCAGTGCGCAGTCATTTCCAAGCACAGAGACTCTCGGTGCAAACGTTGAATGGGTCTACCTAGACGACTCTGTTTATGCTGGTTTAAGAGCGGCCCGCCCCGAAACAGACGTTGCTTGGCGTCTCAAAGAAACCTCCGATTCATCCATCGACGTTGAGAGATTGAACTGGTCGCAGCTTTCATACGACCACCCTTCAATCACGGCCGACCGGGCATTTGCCTGCTCCGCTGCGCGCGATATTGATGCAAAATGTGGAATGCGAGTTCTTCAAACCGCGTTGCAGATCTCGGAAGAATGGCTTAGCGGAGAATTTGATCGCAGTGAATTCCCCGTCCAGGTTCAATTGAGCGCAACCCTTCTCGTTGCTCAAGCGCTTGAAAAAACCATGCTCGCGCTCCCCGATTGGTCTTTGCGAGAAGAAACCGAAGCACTCCTTGAATTCTTCCAGAAAAAATCACAGGCTCTTTCGGAAAACCGCGCATTTGCTGGTAATGCTCCGAGGATCGAACGCAGCGGAAGGGCCTTTCCCACAGCCCGGCGATACTTGGACATTGCGCCCGATTCACAAGAATATCTTACCATTAAAAATTCAATTTCTTCGGCAGGCGACTTCTGGGCATTGCTCAAGCAGAAGCCTCTTTGAGGTCAACCATGACGTGTGAACATCGTTATTTCACAACACCCATTTATTATGCATCGGGCGAGCCACACGCGGGGCATCTTTACTCCACCGCGCTTATGAACATTCTTGGCCGCCATTATCAACACCGAGGCTACGAAACACTTACTTTAACCGGCATGGACGAACACGGTGAGAAAATTGAAGAGAAGGCCAAGTCGTTAGAAAAATCCCCGCAGGCGCTTGTCGATGAACTTGCTATCAAATGGAAAGACATTTTCACTCAATTCGTTTTTTCCTACGACATATTTATGCGCACCACGAGTCTAGAACACAAAGAAAACGTAACAAACATACTTAAGTATTGCTTCGAAAAAGGCGACATCTATTTCGGCGAGCACGAGGGCCACTATTGCGTTGATTGCGAGGCATTCCTCACCTCCAAGGAAATGGACGACAATAAGCAGTGCCTTGTTCACAAACGTGCCACGGAGCTGCGACGTGAGGGAAACTATTATTTCCGAGTGCAGAAATATTTGCCGCAGATCATTGAACTCATCCGAAACGGAGCGATTGTCACACAGCGACGCTACATCAACGAACTCCTGGGACTTGCCGAAACATTCGAGGGCGATTTGAGTATCTCACGCCCCAAAACGCGCACGAGCTGGGGGATCGAATTACCATTCGACTCGAAGCACGTTGCATACGTTTGGTTCGATGCTCTTCCAAATTATGTAACCGGTATTGGTGGAATGACGGCTGCGCGCACGAGCCCTTACTGGACGTCTGCAACTCATGTTATCGGTCGTGACATCCTTAAATTTCATGGCTTGTTTTGGCCAGCAATTCTGTTGTCACTCGGACTGCCGATGCCACGCCTGTGCGTCACTGGCTGGCTTTTGTCGGGCGGCCATAAAATGTCCAAAAGTCTAGGAAACGTCATTGCGCCTCCCGATCTATTGCCACTGGGTCGTGATGCATTCGTTAACACTGCATTTCGTTTGGCTAACCCAGGGGAAGACATTGATCTCACGATCAAGACAATCGTCGAACGATTTAACGCCGATCTCGCAAATGGCATCGGGAATCTGGCATCTCGCACATTAGTGATGGTCGAAAAATATTTCGATGGTGTCATTCCACCCTTTCACAGATCTGCACAAACTGAAGAAGAACTGCATTTAGTTGAGCAAGCATCAGCTTTGCCAATCAGCGTTGAAAATGCATTCGATGAGTTTCGGGTTGCGGATGCGCTTCAGCAAATTTGGGAGCTTATTGCTCGCACCGACAAATACATCGCAAGTCAAAAGCCGTGGGAACTTGGCAAACACTCTGATGAGGCATCGCGCAACAGACTTGCAAATGTTCTTGCACACAGCACTGGCGTATTGAGGGTTGTTGGCTACCTTGCCGCGTCCTATTTTCCTGAGCGAATGAATGAACTCCTCGGTGCAATTGGGGAAGACAATGGTTCGATGAACCAAGCCTTTGTCAGGGCACGAGAGTTTTATTCGATTCGGTCTGGGTTCAAGCTGGGTGAGGTACCGCGACTGTTTCAACGGATGGAGCTGTCTGCAGTTGCTACCGCAAAACAAGTGGACACCTCTAGCGATGCGAATGCTGAGTCGAAAACAGAGCCAGCCGTAAAGATCGCAACGCCTGAGGGCAACCCCCAAGGAAATTCGATAGCAAACATAACTATCGATGATTTTGCAAAAGTTCAGATCCGGGTGGGCACAGTCATCAACGCTGAACTTGTTGAAGGATCAACAAAACTATTACGCCTGCGCGTTTCGCTTGGTGATTGCGGTATGCGGCAAATTTTTTCCGGCATTCGTGAATGGATCACACCAGAAGAGCTCGTCAATCGAAAGGTTCTCATTGCTTCAAACCTTGCTCCTCGAAAAATGAAGTTTGGCATTTCAGAAGGTATGCTTCTCTCCACCGAAACCCAGCAAGGAAAAACCATGCCAGTTTTCGTCAGCGAAGAGTTGAAGGAAGGATCTTTGCTCGCCTGAAAATAGGCAGTCATTCAATTTAAAGAATGAGCTTTTCAAGACTCAAAAAAAAGCGGCAACAAGATAAAAAGAAAGCCCCCGTACTGGGGGCTTTCTTTTTATCGGCTGATTTTAGTGCCTTCGTTGACCGAACGCATAATCTCATCACGTGGAATGAGATCTGTTGGCAACTGAGTTCTTCGAACATTTGCCCTATACAAAACTGCTCCACGCAGTTTTGTATAGTCGAGATCTGCATCTTCAAGATTGGCTCGAGTTAAATTTGCTCCTTCAAGATTGGCGTTCCAGAGGCTCGATTCGGAAAAATCACAGCCCTCAAGATTTGAATCCTTGAAGTTGACGTATGACAGATTTGCACCTGCGAAGGTACAATTCGAAAAATCTAGCTTCGTCAGATTAGCCTTCCGCAAATCAACTCTCGAAAAATCGCGAGTCGATTGGAGAATTTCTATGGCTTCTTTACGAGTGAGCGTTTTAGGCTTGGCACTCTCGGGGTCGATGGCAATGCCAGCACTTGCTGCGCCTCCACCATCTTCGTCTTCATTTTCGTCATCATCGGAGAAGTCATCATCATCAAAGTCGGAGTCATCATCATCCGAACCACGACGCGGAGAATAATTGGATTTTGGTTTTTCGAGCAGAGCGTCAACGCTGCTGAAGGTTGTTTTGATGTGCACCTTCGGATCCTCTCTGGTTCAGCAACCGGCTGTTAACGGAAATCGTATTATCTTTACCCACTTTTGGGCTAAAATGGCAACAAAAAAGCCGACTTTTACCGCCGGCCTTTGAGAGTCGGAAAGATTCACCGTTCAATCCAAGGAGTCTCGCCCACCTTGGAATTCGCCGCCGGTAGGATAATCATCCTCGGAAAGCAATGAAGCATTCACAAGACCGGGGGAAGGACGCTTCGGGGGCATGCTAACGGTCGGTGCTAGGAAGACCCCTTCAGCCGCATCACGCATTAATAAAGTCACAAGACGACTACGAATCACGACGTTTGGAACCCAAAACAGATTCGCAAGGTACTGAACCATGTTAGCTCGAGCAGGTACTTTTGTGAGTTCTGCTTTCAGAAGGTGAGAGGGCACAAGAAGCGCGTTAGCAAGGTCGATGATTTCGGTTGTTGTGGATTCCTCGGTTCGAAGAGGAAGCATGAACTGCTCTCTCTCAGAAAGCAGAATAATTCTTGCGACTTCTCTCGAGATCGCGCACCGAATGTGGGACGTAAGATCGCCTTTGCGGTAGCGGACCGCGTACTGACCTGGTTTGATTCGATTGGAGCGAGCCAAACGATCTGTAACCTCTGCCTGAACCAACTGAATAAATGGCAGAGAGGTCATGAGCTCCGGAAGAAAAACAGGAATACTCTTGATGCCCGCGCGGGCTGTCAGACTGTCAGCGACGTCTTCCATTATCAGCTGCCGGTCTCGACGGTTTTTGGAGAATGAAACACCCCCTTGTACCTTGCTCTGACGAGACTCGTCTTCGGATTCGGAGAAGTCGAACCATGCTTCGTCGAAATCTATCGCGCCGCTGGCAACATCTTCAATCAGTTCAACATCTACATCGAGTTCACGAGAAAGCGCTTCCAAAGCAAAAATGCTTCGGACTGCCTTCTTTCCGCGTTTCCAATGACTGGTATCGCTCGGATTATAATCAAGGATGTTACCAACATCTTGATCATGCACTTTGCCCTCGGGCTTGCGTGCTTCCAAAACTCGCAGGCAAAATTTGAACAAAACCGCCGATTGCGGAAATCGCTGACTCTCACTGGCTTTACGCATATCGCGTCCCCTGAGCGCACTGTGACTGATGATTTTAGAATTGCTATGCAAACATTACTAGGAGGCTCTTCGAAGTGTCAACCGGAAAGTTCACCGTAAAAAAAAAATCGCGCCTCTTGCGCGACTTTAAAAAACAGGATTCAGCGACCTTGCACCTCGAGTCCCTGGTCGGGAGCTCGAGGCGAACAGACTGAAAAGGTTAATTTGATTCAAATTCAGCGTCGACAACGCCATCCTTCTTCGCAGATGGACCTTGCGCTCCGGCCGCGCCAGCACCGGCCTCAGGGCCTTCTGACGAAGTGGTCTTGTACATTTCCTCTGCCAATTTGTAGGCTTTCTGCTCCAAAGTCTGGGCTGCAGAATCGAGTGCTGCTTTGTCTTCTGATTGTGTCTCCAGAACCTTGCGAGCCGACTCTAGCTCAGCCTGAACTCCAGCCTTCATTTCAGCAGGAATCTTCGCATCATTATCTTTCAAGGTTTTTTCAACCTGGAAGCAAAGACCATCAAGTTTATTGCGAGCATCAATTGTTTCACGACGATCTTTGTCTTGTGATGCATGCACTTGTGCATCATCAACCATGCGCTTAATTTCTGATTCGGAAAGTCCAGAAGAACTTGTAACTGTAATCTTCTGCTCTTTGCCTGTTCCAAGATCTTTTGCAGACACATTTAAAATACCATTGGCGTCGATGTCGAAGGTCACTTCAACCTGTGGCACGCCACGTGGCGCGGGAGGTATTTCGCTCAAACTGAAACGACCCAACAACCTATTGTCGCGAGCCATTTCTCGTTCACCTTGATAGACAGCGATTTCAACGCTGGTTTGATGATCTGCGGCGGTCGAGAAAATTTGGCCTGCGCGTTTTGGAATTGTGCTGTTGCGCTCAACCAACTTGGTAAAAACGCCGCCCAATGTTTCAATTCCTAGGCTCAAAGGTGTGACGTCGAGCAGAAGAACATCTTTAACTTCTCCGCCCAAAACACCAGCCTGAACTGCAGCACCCACAGCAACCACTTCATCTGGGTTCACAGAACGATTGGGCTCTTTGCGGAAGAATGCCTTAACCTTTTCGCCAACCAAAGGAATACGGGTTGAACCACCAACCATGACAACTTCATCAACCTGTTCAACAGAGAGGCCAGCGTCTCGCAGAGCGGACCGACAGGGTTCAATCGTCTTTTCAATGATCGTGTCGACCATTTGCTCAAACTGCGGACGGCTCAACGACAAAGCTAGATGCTTTGGCCCAGATGCGTCAGCGGTAAGGTAAGGTAGATTGATGTCGGCTTTCGTCGTTGAAGAAAGCTCGATTTTGGCCTTTTCTGCAGCTTCTCGGAGACGTTGCATTGCCATCGGATCTTTAGACACATCCATGCTCGTTTGCTTCTTAAATTCACCGACGAGAAAATCAATGAGACATTCGTCGATGTTGTCACCACCCAGGTGAGTGTCGCCATTGGTCGCAAGCACTTCGACTACGTTGTCACCCACTTCCAAAATAGAAACATCGAAAGTACCGCCACCAAAGTCGTATACGGCAATTTTTTGATTGTGCTTTTTGTCCATTCCATAAGCGAGTGCAGCGGCTGTTGGTTCATTGATGATTCGAAGAACTTCGAGCCCAGCAATCCGACCAGCGTCTTTGGTTGCCTGACGTTGAGAGTCGTTGAAATAAGCAGGAACCGTAATCACGGCCTGGGTCACAGACTGACCGAGATAAGCTTCGGCAGATTCTTTAAGTTTGGTCAGAACCTTCGCAGAGATTTCTGGAGGAGCTATATCTTTGCCGCCAAGTTCGAAAACAACCTTGTCACCGCTGCTTTGCTTCACGGCGTAAGGCATTTTAGAGGCTTCATCTTTGCGCTCGCTGTAGTGCATACCAATAAAGCGCTTCGCAGAGTAAACCGTGTTTTTTGGATTGGTGACAGCCTGGTTGCGCGCCGCGCGGCCAACAATAAACTCACCATCGCGTGTGTAGCCGACTACAGACGGAGTCGTGCGTTCACCTTCATGGTTGGGAATCACCTTAGGTGTTCCATTTTCCATCACTGCAACAACCGAGTTGGTCGTACCAAGGTCAATCCCGATGATCTTTCCCATTGCTATTGTCCTCCGCTGCGGGCCATTCACACTACAAAGAAACCAACTAATCATTGGCTTTTCTCGACCTTGACTCCCCAAGGCCGGGCATGGGCAGGAACATAATCGGCACTGAAAGCCTGTCAACATCCAAAGCCGCATTTGCCTTGTGAGGAGCCCAAGAGTAAGACCTCAGTGTAATATGATCGGGACTTTGCGGCGGACACATCCGTCCAAGCCTGGCCGGGAGCACTATGGAACCGCTCAGCTTTTTGGTAACCTTCTTTACTGATTACGGTTACATAGCCGTTTTTGGGGTGTTGCTCGCCTGTGGATTCGGGCTGCCTATCCCAGAGGATATCTCTCTGGTCGCCGGGGGTATTATTTCCGGCCTCAAATACACGAACGTCCATGTGATGTTTCTGGTCGGGATGGCCGGTGTGCTTATAGGCGATGGCATCGTGTTTTCGGCTGGCCGGTTTCTTGGCCAACGAGTCTTCGAAATTCCGCTCGTTAAGAAACTTGTCACGCCTGAGCGTTACGCAAAGGTTCAGAAAAAATTTGCACAACATGGCCGATGGGTTGTGTTTGCTGCGCGATTTATGCCGGGCTTAAGAACGCCCGTATTTTTAACTGCCGGCGCTACACGTCAGGTTAGTTTTCTGCAATTCATTGCACTCGATGGATTTGCCGCCCTCATCAGCGTGCCGGTCTGGGTGTATTTGGGATACTTTGGAGCTAACAACCATGACTGGCTAATGCAATGGGTGAAGCGGGGGCAGGTTGCCACAATAGTTGCGCTTGCGCTTATCATTCTCGCAGCCGTCGTGATTTTTTACATTCGCAAACGGAACAAAAAACAATGGCAAGCTTGAGAATCGAAGACGCAATACTCACTTACTGTGGATTCCTGGTTGCCATAACAATGCGCGAGGCAGCTCGCGCAATCACTGCCCGTACCCTTGGAGATCGCTCACTCGAAACTGAGTCTCGAGCGACTATCAACCCCATACCGCATATCGATTTGCTCGGAACCATTATTTTGCCAGCGGGCTTCCTTCTGTCGGGCATCCCGTTTCTTCTCGGTTGGGCAAAACCGCTCAATATCGACACGCGCTACTTTAAGAAGATGCGTCGGGACATAAATATTGCAGAGTTGGCCGGTCCGCTGACGAACTTTGGAATTGCAATAATTTGTGGCGCAACTGCAGCGCTGCTTGGGTATAAGGTAGAAATGATGTGGGCTGGCCAAGATCCAATTCCACGTCTTTTACTCGCGATCGCCCAATCAAACATCGTAATTGGTCTGCTCAACTTACTTCCGTTCCCAAACTCCAGTGGCTGGCGGCTGCTGTTGAACAACATTCACTATAACCAGGCACAATCGCTGATTCAACACTCCAATATAATCAGTATTGTAATGCTCGTCCTTCTTTTGACGAATGTCTTGAGCCCTTTGTTCATGGGTGCGATAGGCTTATACCTGTTCGTTCTCCAACGCATTACTTAAATGCGAGAGGGAGCGCTCTGAACCGTGGAGCCCTCATGGAATTTCTAAACTACAATATTTACTCTCATGCCGATGCTGATGGTGGAATTGCGTCGGCGATTTTTGCTCGATATTTGAAGCAAATCTCAGGAAATCCCAAAATTGAAATCTCAATTAATCCAGTGAATCACGGCCCCGATCAACAAGACTGGACTCTCACGGAACTTAAATATCCATGTGCTATCCTCGATTTCTCCCTGCATCCATCCTTTCTCACAGAAAAGTTCTTCTCGATTGCGGGTGAAACCGAGTCTAAAAAAAATCCGCTCGGATGCTACTGGATCGACCATCACCCGACTGGAGCGGGAGTTCCATTTCTGACTCCTGAAAATTGCCAGCAATATCTGACACACGTGAAAAGCCTGTGGGATGTTACGGCCACCAGTACTCCTGGGCTCATGCGCAAGCATCACAAAACCCTTGGATTGCCTCGTGAACTCATCGAAGAGTATGAGGAATTAATTGATCAAGCCGAGATAATCGATGCTGCGATGTTTGCTACAGCACAATCAGCTCACGATTTCTCGAGCAATTCGGTTAAACTTCAGACTCTTTTTAGTTCATCACATCCCTCGATTGATCGCGTTGCCCTCTATAGAAACTTGGTAAAGCAACTTATTAATTCACCGCGCATCGAATCTTTGATGAACTCTGACCCTATTTACTCTGCGCTGATCGAACACGAACAAAACCTCGTGTTGCAGCAACGACAGGTTTATGCGGACAAAACCGTAGTTGATAAAAAAATTGCACTGAGCAATTTCATGAATTGGCCCGCTGATGAACAATTTCCCGGCATGGGAAGATTCATCCCGTACCTCCTCTATCCGGAGATACTCTACGCAATTCATATACAACCCAACAAATCAGGAATTTCTTCCATTTCTTGTGGGATCAACCCCTGGAACAAGCCACAAAAAGGCGACAAGCACCTCGGCAATTACTTTGCAACCCATTTTGGCGGCGGGGGTCACGCATTTGTTGCAGGCGGAAGGATAACCACACGAGAAAGCCACAAAATCGATGAACTTGTAAATTTTCTCAAAAATTAGAATCGTTGTTACCTTGCACAACTACCGATAGAATTTTGGGGTCCAACTAACACACCGTGAGGACTCCAATGGAACAGCCCTTCCTTTTCAGAAAAGTTGCCGTACTGGGTGCCGGCGTCATGGGAGCTCAAATCGCTGCCCATCTCGCAAATGCAAGCGTTGAAGTCATTTTGTTCGATCTTCCAGCGAAGGACGGCGACAAAAATGCGATTGCCCTGAAGGCGATTGCAGGGATGCAAAAGCTCGAACCAACGCCTTTTTCAGTTAAGTCAAAAGCAAGCGAAATTGCGGTTGCCAACTATGAAACAGATTTGGCGAAGCTCAAAGATTGCGATCTTATTATTGAAGCCATCTCGGAGCGTATTGACTGGAAATCAGATCTTTACAAGAAAGTTGGACCTCACATTTCAGCTGATGCCATTTTTGCAACCAACACCTCAGGATTGAGTCTCAAAACCCTAAGTGAACATTTACCCGCACACCTAAACAATAGGTTCTGCGGTGTGCACTTCTTCAATCCACCACGCTACATGGCTCTTGTCGAAATCATCCCCGGACCAACGACAGAGCTCGCAGCAATGGACAACCTCGAATCATTTCTGACAACGGTTCTTGGTAAAAGTGTCGTGCGCGCCAAAGACACTCCTAACTTCATTGCCAATCGTATTGGTGTTTTCTCAATGCTGGCAACGCTTCATCACGCCGAGAAATTCAAACTAGGCTGCGATGAAGTTGACGCATTGACCGGACCAGGTATCGGACGTGCAAAGAGTGCCACCTACAGAACTGCTGATGTTGTTGGTCTCGATACCTTTGCTCACGTTGTTAAAACTATGTCGGACACCCTTCCAGACGATGCCTGGCGTTCGATTTTTTCACTGCCAAATTGGTTCAAAGGGCTCATTGAAAAAGGAGCGCACGGTCAGAAAACAGGTGCGGGTGTATACAAGAAAATTGGCAAGGACATCATGGTATTTGATCCTTCAAAAGGCGATTATCGACCTTCGGCTGGTGTCGTGGCAGCAGAAGTTGAACCGATTCTCAAAATCAGAAATCCAGCCGAGCGGATGAGCAAATTGCGCGAATGCAAACACCCGCAAGCGCAATTCCTATGGTCTATTTTTCGAGACCTTTTCCACTATTGCGCTGTGCAATCCGAAAGTATTTGCCACAATCTTCGCGACCTGGACTTTGCTGTTCGATGGGGATTCGGTTGGGCAGCGGGACCATTTGAAACCTGGCAGCTCGCCGGCTGGCAACAGGTGAGCAGTTGGATCCAAGAAGACATCGCCTCAGGAAATGCTATCGCAAAAACTCCCTTGCCTACTTGGGCCACAGAGCCCGGACGATTAGGAGTTCACAGCAACGAAGGCTCATGGTCACCTGCGCAAAAAATCATTGCACCTCGTCCCAAGAGTGCCTTGCATGCCCGACAAATTTTTCCTGAACGGCTGGTGGGTGAAACTGTCGAGTACGGAAAAACATTATGGGAAAATGAAGGTGTGCGCGTTTGGAGCACGGGCGACGACATTGGGATAATGTCATTCAAAAGCAAGATGCACGCCATTGGTCAGGAAGTTCTGGAAGGGGTCATTCAGGGAGTGGCCTTTGCAGAAAACAACCTGCGGGGGCTCGTGATTTGGCAACCAGAACAACCCTTCAGTGCAGGCGCGAATCTGGCACAAGTTAGCGAAATGCTTGTTGCCAAGAATTATACCGCCGCTGAAGCGATGGTGAAAAAGTTTCAAGATGCTTCACAGGCAATTAAGTATTCAATGATTCCCACCGTTGCAGCTGTGAGTGGTTTGGCACTTGGTGGTGGGTGTGAATTCGTAATGCACTCATCGAAGGCGGTGGTGGCGTTGGAAACCTACATGGGCCTGGTTGAGGCTGGTGTTGGTTTAATCCCTGCCGGAGGCGGATGCAAGGAACTCGCTTTGCGCGCTGCTCAGGCTGCACGCGGCGGAAACATTTTCCACTTCATCAAACAGGCATTCGAGACCGTTGCCATGGCTCAAGTTTCGCGCAGCGGGGAACACGCTCGTGAACTCGGACTACTTCGAACAACTGACATGGTTGTGTTCAATGCCAATGAGCTTCTCTACATCGCAAAACAACAAGCAAAGGCAATGAGTGAATCGGGATATCGTCCGCCTCTGCGCCCTCGCGAAATCCAGGTTGTTGGAAAAGGCGGTATAGCCACCCTCAAGATGATTATTGCCAACATGCTCGAGGGTGGCTTCATTAGCGAACATGACGCTGCAATTGCTGAGCGAACCGCAACAGTGATCTGTGGGGGACCTGTCGATGGCGGAACAACTGTGAGCGAGGAATGGCTTCTTGAGCTTGAGCGTAGCCTGTTCGTTGAACTTCTCAAAACTGAGAAAACACTCGCACGGATCGACTACATGCTCAAAAACGGAAAACCATTACGCAACTGAAATTGCGATTCATTGAGAGGAATAATTTCATGACAAAAAACACACGAGACGCATTCATAGTTTCAACTTTGCGCACCCCTGTTGGAAAAGCCCCGCGCGGAGCGCTGCGCAATGCACGCCCCGACGATCTCTTAGCTCTGGTACTTAAGTCAGTCGTTGGTTCAGTTCCGGGTCTTAATTTGCAGGAAATTGGCGACGTCGTTGTTGGCTGTGCCATGCCAGAGGCAGAGCAGGGAATGAATATTGCTCGTATCGGACTGTTGCTCGCTGGATTGCCGCACACGGTTCCGGGGATCACTGTGAATCGATTTTGTTCTTCAGGCCTCCAGGCGATTGCCTATGCTGCTGACAAAATTCGACTTGGCGAGGCCGATGTAATGATCGCAGCTGGCACAGAAAGCATGAGCCTCATCCCAATGATGGGACACAAGGTGGTGATGAATCCAAAAGTTTTTGAGAGCAACGAAAACCTAGGAATTGCATACGGGATGGGAATCACTGCAGAGCACGTTGCAAATCAGTGGAGAATTTCTCGGGAGGCACAAGACGCCTTTGCTCTTCAGAGCCATAGCCGTGCTGCTGCTAGTTGGAAAAATGGCGAGTTCAGCCAGGAGATTGTGCCTGTTGATGTCGAAGATAGTATTTTCGATTCAACGACTATGAGAATAAAAAACACCCACACGATTTTCAATCAGGATGAAGGTCCACGCGCCGACTCATCGATAGAATCGCTGGCCAAACTCAAGCCTGTCTTTTCTGTAAAAGGAAGTGTCACAGCGGGAAATAGCTCACAAATGTCGGATGGAGCCGCTGCAGTTCTGCTTATGAGCGAAGAAGCTCTCAAGCGCTACAATGCGACTCCGATGGCAAGATTTGTCTCGTATGCAATTGCAGGCGTGCCACCTGACATCATGGGCATTGGACCAAAAGAAGCCATTCCACGCGCCCTGAAAATGGCAGGCATGAGCCAAAATCAGCTCGACTGGATTGAATTAAACGAAGCGTTTGCGGCGCAAAGCTTAGCTGTCATGAACGACCTTGGCCTTGATCCGACGAAAGTCAATCCATTGGGTGGGGCGATTGCACTTGGGCACCCTCTTGGAGCTACAGGTGCCATCCGCATGGCGACCCTTGCGCACGGTCTTCGTCGACGCAAGCTTAAATACGGGATGATCACCATGTGTATCGGGACCGGGATGGGTGCTGCCGGCATTTTTGAGGCACTTTGATTCTTTGCTCTCAGGCAGGCAATCGAGGGGGACTTGGCAACCGTACCGCCTCGTTTATATTATGTGTTTGTTGACTCCCGCAGGCGATTATCGCCTTGGGAATTATTGTTTCGCATCACAAAATGTTTAAGTGAACACGGGTGTACCTATGAATTCCAATTTCGTTGGTTTTGTTAAGTCAGGAACAAAGCGAATTTTCGTCGCCGCACTCGCTGTAAGTGCAATCTTCGGAATCGTTTCGGGGGGAATTCTATTTTTTGCTCCCGAACAACTCGAAGACGTCAAAGATTCCTTCGTTGCCATGGGTTCACGTGGATACAAACTCCCAGACACATCCCCGATTCCACACAGCTCGGACGCTGAAGTCAAAACACTCAAAACCTTCTCGAAGGTTTTTGTAAATTTGGCTAAACAAAGCCGACCAGCTTTGGTTTTCATCAAAACAAAAAGAGAAGTTCAGTCGCGGGGAAGAGGCAGTTTTCCATTCCCTGACGACTTCTTCTTCCCCTTTCTTCCACCGGGAGGAGGCGGCGAACGTGAGCGCGGCATGCAAGAAGCCGCAGGTTCTGGATTCATCGTCGATCTCAAATCGGGATACGTTCTAACCAACAATCACGTTGTCCAAGAGGCAACCGACATCACCGTTCAAACCTTTGATGATAGAAAATTCAAAGCTAAGCTTATAGGCAGTGAACCGTCGGTAGATGTTGCTGTGCTTAAAATGGAGAATTTCAGCTCCGGCTCTCTCAAACAATTAGGTCTTGCTGATTCCGATATTGTTGAGGTTGGGGATTGGGTTGTTGCGCTAGGCGCGCCTTTTTCTCTCCCCCAAACTCTCACAGTTGGGGTTGTGAGTGCACTTGGCCGTGGTGGTGTTTTGGGTGGTGGCGCAATTGAAGATTTCATTCAAACTGATGCAGCAATCAATCCCGGTAACTCCGGCGGACCGCTGCTGAACCTTGACGGAAAGGTGATTGGAATCAACACGGCTATCAGCTCACCCACCGGAAGTTCTGCGGGAATTGGCTTTGCAGTTCCTGCTAATATGGCTCGCCTTGCATCAGAAATGCTCATTAATGAAGGACGCGTCACCCGTGGATTTTTGGGAATTGACGGCCGCGATTTCGGTGAATTGAGTCCTGATGTTCTCAAAGAGTTGAAGCTCGCTGAAGATAGCCTAGGAACTATGATAGTCGGTGTTGTGAAGGGAAGTCCTGCTGAAAAGGCTGAGCTGAAACCATACGACGTCATCCAAACTTTGAATGGCAGTGCGATTTCAAGCTTTGCACAACTGCGTACACGCCTCGCTTTCACGAAACCCGGAACGGAAGTTAAATTGGGGATTCTGCGCGACGGCAAACAGATCGACATCAAGGTTAAAATTGGCCAATTCAGCCCTGAGGTTGCACAACGAGATGCTAACAGTGATGGTGATTCAGCGAGCGGCGTTGCGGGTGAATTTGGTTTAGTTCTCAAGAATTTGTCAGCCGAATTGCGCAAACAGTTAGGAATCAGATCAGCACAAGGTGTCCTCATTTCCGCCGTTGCAGACGATAGCTATGCTGCATTTGCTGGTCTGCGCCGGGGCGATGTCATCACAGAAATAAATAGAAAATCGGTAAAGAACATTAAGGACGTCGAAGTTGCTCTCAAGGTGTCGAAAGATAAACCTCGAGACCTTTTGTTCTTGATTGAACGTAATGGACGAAATCAACTGGTTGTGTTGCGTCAGCGCTAAATAAATCGAGGCTTGAATGAGCGAATCATCCGTCCGCAGGACCTCTGTTTCCGTGCAGATCATTGGTATCCATGTGGGCGGTTTTTCGACTCACAAGACCTCGCTCGTCAGAGCTCGATGTGTACTGAAAGAATTCCAATCCGGTATTGGTGACCCACAACTTCACCGCCTTATTTGTTCACGGTTTCAACAGTCGATGACAGAGCTTCCGCTCGCCTCACCAGGCAGTCATTTCGATAACGACTCAATTCATCAACTGAATTCGCCATTGTTTTGGGAAGCATTTAGCTCTGAACTTGGGCCCATCCCACAAGCCGACTCCGACACGAAACTGATGCAAACCATCTCCGATTTGGGTGGCGCACAAATTTTCTGCCTTGATGCGCCAATCACTTTTCCGAGCTGCACCTCATGCGTGCGACCGTGCCCTGGGGTTCCAATGTGCCCTGAGCCTGCGGTTCAAGGACTCATGAAACTTTGGGAAGAGGACAAACAAAGCGAAGAAAAACGTCCGCGCATGCCAATGCCACATACTGAAAGATACTTTGAAGCTTATGCTCGCAGGCGCTATGAGCATTCGAGCTTCGCTGGAACAATGGACCTTGATAGCGCACTTTCAAGCAATAAAGCCCCGCTTTCAGCGCGTGCGCATCACCTAGTTCAGCGCATTCATCAAAACTTTCCGAATGCAATTGTGGTTGAAACACACCCATGGCTCGCTGCAGTGGGCTGGGCGCTCCATGCTGGCTATCGGATTAATCACATCGCCGAACTTCGTCAGCCTGATGCAGGCCGCGTTTCTCGCGCAGGACTTCTGAAAAAACTGGAAATACAGAGAGTGGCTTTGCGCTCGCCAACATTCATTGAAGATCTTTTTGTTGAATTAAGTGAGAACGTCGAGATATTTGCTGCAAGCATGGCAGCGTTGAGTGCATGGGGACTTCTCAATGGCCTTTGCGATATCCAGCCATCATTCATTCAACAGGGTCAAGACGACCCTTTGAAAGGCTGGGCACTCGTCCCCCGAGAGTTGGCAACATATGGATGGGGTCACTGAAATAAAAGAAATCAGCGGCTGGATTCTTCCTGATGGTCACTGGCAACCCGCAGAAGAATGGTGGCACGTTTCTGCGCTTTATGATCTCAAGGAACAATTTTCGGTTCACTTTAGCGACGCTCTGCAAGAGGCACTGAGTGGCGGCGACGAATCGAAAATACGCCGCGCTGCCTCCGAAGCAGGATTTGTAAAAATATCTCGCCAGCAGATGGACCTTATTTCACTGACCCTGCAACAACTGCGCACGCTTCAACGGCTCGTTCAACTCATAGACCCTGAGACTGAGTTTATGGTTCTTCTTGAACATGGAAATCGACAGAAAAACATAGCAGTCGGGAGGCTGCTCAAGTTGAAATCAGCCTTACCACTGCTCGCTTGAATTTTTCTTAGACCAAAATTTCTTTAGAAAATCAGGGTGCCGGCACAGCTGCAGGCACGGGAGGAACAGGAACCTGCAACGCTTCGCCCGCAGGTGTGGTCGCAGGAGTCACTATGCTTCCAGAACTTTGAGCAGGCTGAGTGGCTGGTTCGGCAGCCGCGGCTGGAGTGCCAGCTGGCAATACTGCCGGAACAACTCCTGGGGTGGGAGTCGCCAAGAGCGCAGAATCGAGCTCGCGAGTGACACCGAACTTCTCGTGGGTTTTAACCCACGCCAGAGCGGTTGAAAGGCCAAAGAACGCAGCACCAAAGATCCAGGTGGCGCGAACGATAAGAGCCACACCACCGGAAGCACCAAAGAACCCGGCTGAATTGCCTCCGCCGAACGCCGAGCCGATTCCTCCTTCGTTCCCATGCTGCAAAGCAACAATAAAAACGATGAGCACGACGCTCACAAAGATAAGCAATGCAGTAAGGAGACCGACAAGCATACGACCCAACCCCCGAAAATACCGGAAACAAGACTCGAACTCCGAGCTATTGCACAAAGCAACGAACGACTCAAGCTTACGCACCCTCCCCAGAGGCAAAACCTGAAGATTTTCCCTTTACCTTTGTGACGTTTCGCCTTATGCCTTTTAAGCCGAATCCGGCCAAATGGTCCTTTTGGTCCTCTTCTTGAGTCACAAGTGAGAAATTCAGAATGGTTCGCTCAAGCAGCACGAAAACTTCAAAAGAAAAGAAACCCGAGACCGCACGCCCGAGCAAATCCGGCAGTGGTAAAGCGGTCGCAAGCAAAGCTGTGCCTGTGAGTAAATCAACAGCAGACAGCTCAAAAACCAAGAGCCCTGCGAAAAAACCAACAACAGCAAGCAAAATCAGGACATCACCTGCAGCAAAATCAGAGGCCGTCAAAGCCGGCGCGTCTTCCCGACGCTCAAAAGCAATCGAGACAGAGCTCCCTGCATCTAGAGGCAAGAGCGGTTTAGCCAAAGCCAAGTCGCCCTCGCCCAAAACCTTCGAATTGTTTGAGAACGAGGCTGTCGAGCAAGACACGCCTGTGGTCAGCATTCTTCCTGCACTCAGCGACGAACCTATTGATCTCAACCTTGTAGACATCGAAGCAAAGATGCCGCCTGAGTTTCGCGACGCCCTGATCCCTCACTTTAGTGACGAATTACTGACGACCCCGGAAAATAGCGATGCCAAAGGGCAGACGGAGCCGCAGCAAGAAGTGACTTTCAGCTATCTTGGCTTCAACGACCAAATACTCGAAGCCATTCGTAATCAAAAATTTGATAAACCCACTCGTGTGCAGGCCCTTTGTTTGCCCTTCACACTTGATGGCAAGGATGTTGCGGGATTTGCACAAACCGGAACTGGTAAAACAGCGGTTTATCTTCTGACTGCTGCCCACAAACTTCTCAGTCAAGAAAATCGGCAAGTTCAACCCAACAAGCCACACGTTCTTGTCGTTGTTCCTACCCGCGAATTGGCCGATCAAGTTTCACAGGACGCGAAGCGACTTCTTGGGAGTCTTCAACTGAAGAGCATTGCCGTTTTTGGCGGTGTTGATGTTGAGCGCCATGTGAGTGAACTTAGCCAATCCGTTGACCTTGTCGTTGCAACACCGGGTCGTCTGCTCGATCTTCACCGCAGCAAAAGACTTGAACTCGACGACATACAGCTGCTCGTCATTGACGAATGCGATCGCATGTTCGACATGGGATTTATTGATGACGTTGAATACATTCTTCGCCACCTACCTACGGAGCGAGTGCAGAAACTTCTTTTCAGCGCAACCGGGAGCGAAAAGGTAAAGGAACTCGCGTTCGAATATCTTGAAGAGCCGGAATACATTGAAACCGATCCAGTGAGCATCACTCCTGAGAAAATCACTCAGGTCGCTTACGCAGTGTCAGCTGAACAAAAATTTCTAACGCTGATGGGACATCTGAAGGCGAACAATCCCGAATGTGCGATTATCTTCACAAATACGAAGGTGGTTGCTGAGTGGGTTGGCTACAAACTTGCCTACAATGGCCTCAATGCCGAAGTCCTGACTGGGGATCTCCCGCAGCGTAAGCGCATGTCACTCATCAAAAAAATCAAAGAAGGCAAATGCAGCCTTCTAGTTGCAACCGACGTACTTTCTCGTGGTTTGCACGTGGCCAATCTTTCGCACGTATACAACTTCGACGTTCCAGATGATGAAGAAAGCTTCATTCACCGCATAGGTCGTACTGCTCGCGCAGGTGCAACCGGGCACGCTATCACTCTTATTTGTGATGATTATGGCTACAACATGGGCGCGGTGGAAAAGCTTCTTGGGTTCAGTATTCCGCTTGAACCAGTGCCAAGTTCCTATCTCAAAGCAGAAGATACCTCGGACTATCCGTTCGATAGTAGCGGCCGGGTTAAAGTCTTTGGTCAGGCACACGAAGCGGCTGGACAAGAAAGTGAGGAATATTCATCGGAAGCTCCTCAACATAAACGTCATGAGAAGCGAGATGATCGACCCGCTGCGACAGAGCGCGGACCACAAAGTGAACACCCAGAATCCACTCTGCCGCATCACCGTCGTGATGCGGGCCGGGGAGCACCGACAGGACGTTCTGGCTCTCCGCTGCCTGATCAAGTAAAACGCACTGAGAATTTGGCACCCGTCGCAGCATCCGCGCCTATGAGTATTCCGGTGGCGGCACAAAGCCGGCCAGCTGACGGACCACAACCGGTATCCCAGCGTCCAACAACCACCGCTCCTCAGACACATGCGCCACATCAGGGTCCAGTGCGTTCTTCAGCGCCTCACGCAGCTCGCCCGTCTGCATCAACAGCTCGCCCGACTCAATCAGCGCATTCTAACGCTTCCTCGACGCCAAGCCGCGATGAGAAAGCGAAAGAGACAATTGAAATGGCAATTCAGGCAGCTAAAAAAGCTGCTGCTCGTAGACAGGGCGCTCATGGTAGCCCTAGCTCCACAACAACGCCAACCGTTAAAAAGCATGGAAAAACCCGCGTCACTGAACAAATCGATGAAATTGCAGCAGCTGTTCTCACCGGTGCGCAGGAGAAATTGGGCGGAGCATTCGGAAACCTCCAAGATCGTTTTGTTTCAAGGCTCGAAGAAAATTTCCCGAGACTCTCGGAAACGCTCGTGCGCCTTGGATTTTTCTCAAAACGATTCACCGACGACAGATAAAGATGACAACTCAGCGGGATAGAACTCTCCTGAAAGTTGCATCGCTCAACACGTGGCATGGACTCGATAGTCATGGCACGTTTTTGTTTGGTCAGCTTGAGTCCAGAGCAGAGCGAATGGCACGGCTCGAAAGGCAAATCTCCTGCCTCAAAAGCCTCAATGCAGATCTCCTTCTTCTCCAAGAGCTAAACCCACTTCCGTTTCGTGCGCATTGGTATGCGCAAAAACTTGGAATGAGAGCAGAATATGTGTCGTGCAACTCTGGAATCAAACTTGGATGGGGCCCACCGGGCAACTTGAACGAGGGCCTTGGAATTCTCTTTCCAGCAGACTGGCAACACGAATTCCTAGGGCGAAAAAGGCTCTCAGGGGAATTGCGCCTCAATCCTCTGCGCATTTCCGCAGTCACCGGTCCGTTTTTGAGTTTTCAATTGCACGAGTCTCGCGTTGCCCTCGCGATGCGCTTCAAAATACCACCTGAGCGGCGCATAAATGGCTACGAAGGTCGCAATTCACTCTTAGTTGCCGTTACGCATCTTCACGTTTCTCACGAACAAACCCCCCGCAATGAAAAGCTTGTCAAACAAGCAGAGAAAGAAGGAAAATTAACGGCGGGCGAAGTTGAACTTATGAAAAAACATTTTCGCTTTGCAAATACCCGCCGCATGACAGAAGTCGACCAGTTGGCAAGTTGGCTAGAAACATTGCGCCAACCTGATGAACCAATTCTTGTTGCGGGAGATTTCAATTGCGAACCACAAAGCGCGCCTTACAACGCACTCCTGCGACGAGGGTGGCATGACCTTTGGCTTGAATCGGGAAACAGCAGCGATCTACTGGAGAGTGCCACCTGGGATGCACCACGCAACACTCTCACCGAGCGCGTGAAAGAGTTTCAGCATTCAACCGCCCGAAAGCATCCACACTTCGCGGAAATACTCAAACAGGCCGATTCACTGCCACGTCGTATCGATTTCTTGTTCGGACAACCGGCTAAAAACAATCCCGCAAGTAAAAACTTTCAACTTGGAGCTTCGGGGAATCTGCTCCGAGTGAAAAGATTTGGCTATCTATCTGGTAACCCACTCACGAGCGAGACCCTCGTCTCCGACAATTTTGATGATTACAAGTCAAGAGAAGAGTTCGCCAACCTCGCTGGTGACGTTCTAAAATTTATCTCGGACCATTTTGGATTGTGCGCTGAATTTGGAATTTGAGATTTTATTAATGCGATTCAGCTGAAGCCGACATGAGCCAAGTTGCGGCTGCCACTGCAGCAGGCGTGCGAAGAATTCGCGGCCCCAGGCTGACGAATTCAACAGGCCGCAAACTGGCCTGATCGGCTAAAAAATCATACTCCCGCTGACTAAAGCTTGCCTCAGGCCCCACCACGCATGCCCACGATCGGTTTTTCGAGTTCCTCAAACATCCGAGCAGATGACGTGAACCAGTCTGAAATTCAGAGTGAATTGGACGCTCATCACAAACAAAAAGTTCCAACACCTCCGAAGCTGAAATTTGAATGCATCTTTCAAACGCCGAGGAAAGATTTTCCGAAAAAACAACCTGTAGATTCCAGGGTGATTTTGTGATTCGGGTTAATTCTGCGACCTGCTTTCGCAGCTTTTCTGCCTTGAACTCCTGCTTTGAGGTACTCCGTTCTCCGCGAAAGAAAACGAGCAGATCAATCCCTGACTCGACACAAGCCTGAACAACTTCATCGAGAGCTCCAGGCTTAGGTAACCCAACTATGGCAAAACGACCGAACTGCCCCTTGTTATCAAGGGACTCTAACTCAATTAATACCTCAACAAGTTTCTTGCGAATAGAGACAATCGGTCCGCTGGCAGTCCACCCACAACCATCCGCCAACTCTACTACCTCACCCTCTTTGAGTCGCAAGACTTGCGATGCGAGATGAGATTCATCCTCACTCAGCTGCACACGGGAATTAGCACCGCCGAGAGATCTGTCGTGAGGCACATAGAATCGCCAGACCTGTTTATATTCTTGGCTCATCTCTCAGCTCCAATTTTTACGTCAAAGGGGAACTCCTGGAGATAGCTAATTCGCTCTGCCTCAGACGCAGATATGAAACTCACATTTTCCATCCACTCGACAAAGGTCAAGAAAATAACGTCAATCTCTGCATAAAACCTTAAGGACATGGACGCCTTATCTCGTAAAAATAACTCTGGAAAAATCGCCAAAATCGCTTTCCAGCTTTCTGCATTTTTAATTTTCGCAAGAGAATACTCTTCAAAAACTTCATCTGGAAGGAAGGGCAAAGACCGAAGTGATAGCATTTTTTTTACCGAAATTAGATGGTCGAAAATTAATTTCGAACAAACTGAGCTTAATTGGAAATCGCCAAAGGCACCACCAGCCTCGGGAGTCGAGAGTTCATTGGTGGGATACTTTACAAGTCCATTAAATACATCTCTGTTTCGATGTATAAAAAATCCCGTCACAGCAAAAAATGCAAGCGTCAGCAGTTCCGTAGGAATGTTAAAATCGTCGTTCGAAGTATGCATGGGAATGAAGGCTCCTTACCGTGGAGCAGAGACCTCAAGACTGATGTCCACAGGACCATCATTCATTGTTTGAGCCTTGAGCGCAGGAATCTCTTTGGAGAACCTCGCCACGACTTCCTGAAGCTTGCCCCTAGGAATTTTTGTCTGATACAGGATCCCATTTTTATCAACATCCACGGGCACCAGGTGAGTATCGGCCACTCCCTTTGAAAGGGCCTTTACCACGGTTTCCAATGAAGCCAATTCCCGTTCTGAGATCTTTTTATCGACAAGAATTCGCAGAGCTTCCTGGTTGGATGGAGGCGCAGAGGGAGCTCTCCAGGACCTTTGAAAACTGCTGCCAATCCTCTGCAATATTTTTACAACTGTCGAAGAATTTGTTGGGTCTTGTATGGAACGACTCCAATACGAGCGCAGAAACCGACCGTCTACCTGAGCCCAAGCGTCGACTCTCTCGAGAAGAGCTGGCTGCTTATCAGATACCCTCACGCCAAAAACAACTGAAACTCCCTGTGGCTGACTCAAACCAGACACCGTGAACGGCACCTCTGGTGGCCAAACCTGAGGATCTCGCCTGACCCCGCGAAGACTTCCAATATTTTTAATTATGCCGCCGACTCGTGCTGCGTGATCGGTTGACCAGGTTGTTTTAACCACTGACGAAATTTTTGGAAGCACACCTTGCGCCAAGGAAGCGCACATTTGATCAAGAGAACTCGCAGAAAAATCTGAAACAACAATGTTGAGCTTAATTGAAGCGCACGGCTTTGCACCCTCGATTCGAGACGCTGCCTCAGCGGGAAGTACGTAAACATCTCGGGTCGTCTCGTTGAGAAGAAACATTGCTATCGGAACAAGAGCCGTTGCAGACATTTTTGAACCGCCTTAGTTGGCATTTGCCGGAGCAGACGCCGGAGCAGACGCCGGAGCAGACGCCGGTGCATCCTTGGGCTTCTCTGAGGCGTCAACTGCAGCCTCGACAGACGCGAAGAGATTCGAGTTCTCGAGAAGTGAAGAATCCGCTGAGGATGCCGGTCTGAGAATTTCGCCGACTAATTCAAGGTTGACAACCTTCGCACCAGATTCGAATGCACCTGAAAGGGGATTCAATTCAATAATTTTTCCACCGACTTTCACGCTCACCAAACCACACTTAATATTTGCAATCGAGAGACGTGGGACTTTAAGGGCTAACGGGGAACCGTCTTTGGCTTTGAGCGTCGAGGGCTTTCGAGCCCTGTTTTTGAAAACTTCGCGCAGAGGAGCTACCAAAGAAATTTTCAACACGCCATTTGAAAAAATCTCACTTCCCTGAGATTTTACGCTTCCCTGCCAGGACGGCTGCGATGAATTTTGTTCAGCGGCGCCAGAGTCGCAAACACTTATCAATTTAGAATTGAGGTTTGCAATGCCGTTACGGCGCGCAGTAATTTCAGCTTCCAGACCACCTCGTTTTCCAGCATTTTCAGGTGTATATATTCCGAAGAACTGAACCTGAAGCAACGAAAAGTCGAAGGTTATTTTCGTGTTATTTCTTGACTCTGCTGCGCGGGAATTATCTGAGTATAATAAGCTAACAAACATTGCCGCAATTGCTAAACAACGAAATAATTTCAAAGAGGAGTTCATTTCGCGTCTCTCCAGTATCATGTGTTCACAGTTTCAAGTTCACTATTCTCATTTTCATCGACAGCTTTCGACAGCTGCATCTCTAAAGCCATCGCCTGAAAGCTCGATTCAAGCGTCAGGGTCCATCGATGGGTTTCCTGCCAAACACGACTATCGATAACTTGGCTATAGCTGAGTTGGCTCAATAGAACACGGACGTCTTGCAAAAGCGACGGGAGCCTGGTCATTTGCTTTGCAAGTTCAATTTTGTAATCCATTTCAATTTGAATCGAAAAATTCTCATCAATTAATTTCTTGATTCGAGAATGGCTCTCACGCAAAATGACCTCATTGTGCCCTTTGAGTAAGCGTCGCACTCTTCCTTGGGATTCTTCCATCGTTGAAATGAGGGTAGCCCGCTCTGCTTCAATATTTAAAAGTCGGTCGACTTCCGACTTGAACCAGCTAAATATGAGTCCCATGTCTTCAGGCAGTTCGCCAAAGAGCTCACGTAAACGAGGATTGTAAAGATCGATGAAAGAAACGAGCCCAGCAGTCACTGATGGATTCTTTTCGGCACGCTGAAACTCAGAGCGGAGTTCGCGCAATTCTTCGAGAGTCCTTCGCACAGTTTCAAGCGGCACGTCGCCAAGTATTTCTTTAATTTCCTCGGCAGCAATGACACCCTCATCAGCAATCTGTAGGCGACGCTCTTCACGCCTGCGCGATTCAGCCATATTGGCAAGCTGATTTTCAATTTCACGCCGCCGATTCCACAAGCTGAATGCCACCGGAGCGCACAGCGGAATACTTACGACCAGAACGCAAATCAACAACGCAAGATTGAAGCCTCTTCTGACACTCGCGAGCCGTTCAAGGGCGTTTTCCTTTCGCTGTTCGATACGTTGAATATTCTCTTCGTATCGTTCGCGATTTTGAAAATGAAAAATAGCATCGCATAAATGCTCGGCATTGTCGGCGTAGGGAAGAAGGCGATTGAGCGTCTTGTAACGAGAATATTTATGCAGAATATGCGATTCTGCATGCGCCAGATTTTGCTCCAAAAACTGCTTCGCGCGTTGATGGTTCAGCAAAAACTTCTGCCTCTCTGCATCCTGCAGTGCGTTCCACAATCGCAACGTGTTGCTGATATCGTCGATTTCACTTTGCTGTCGCTTCATCTCTGAACTGAGAGCATCAAACTGCACAGTGCGCTGGGAGAGAACGACGTACGCATCTTTCGCTCTGAGCCACTGTTGTGCTTCATCAGGCACCGCTGAGCGCGAAAATTCCTCGAGGACTATTAACGAACGTTCAGCACGTCTGATGTGAACAGCACGAATTGCCTCAGGAGCTTGTGCAAATGTAACAGCAAGCACTCCAAGCTGATTGCCTAGACGAGATAGCTCATCTGAACTCACAAAAGTCATATTGTGTCCGCTTCGTGCAAAGACCTCCTGGGGAGGCCGACCTAAGGATTCTGGCAAAACAGCCTTCTCCGAGTATGACCCGAATCTTGGGGGTGGGAAACCAAACAGGGCGTCAAAACGCTGGACTCCCGAAACCTCTGCAAATGACTGAAAGCACCAAATTTTACAGAACTTTTTTACCTTGCCCCAAGCCTATTGAATGTGTTAGGCGTCGCGTTGCAATTGGGAGGGGTCCATGCCTGCAGATTTACATGAACTTGAAGAACAAACTCAGCGCAGACGGACGTTTGCGATTATTTCACACCCCGACGCCGGTAAAACAACTCTGACCGAAAAACTGCTGTTGCTTGGTGGTGCCATTCGGCTAGCTGGCTCGGTGAAAGCCAAAAAGTCGAAAAAATTTGCAACTTCCGACTGGATGGAATTGGAAAAACAACGGGGAATTTCGGTTTCAACAAGCGTGATGAATTTCGAGTATCGAAACTTTGTCTGCAACCTGCTTGACACCCCCGGACACCAGGACTTCTCGGAAGACACCTATCGCACGTTGGCTGCGGCAGATGCGGCCATTATGCTTATTGACGGCGCAAAGGGTGTTGAGCCCCAAACGATCAAGCTTTTCGAGGTTTGCAAAATTCGGCAAATTCCGATTTTCACTTTTGTGAATAAAATGGACCGGGACGCTCGCGACCCCTTCGATCTGATGGATGAAATTGAACAAGTTCTTGGAATTCAAACATACCCAATGACCTGGCCAATCAGTAGCGGCGAAAGATTTAAAGGCGTTATTGAGCGCAAAACCCGACTCGTGCACTTTTTTCAAGGAAGAAATACAACTCTTGAAACACCAGCACAACTCATTCCGCTGAACGATAAAGCGCAGCTGCGCGCGCTGGTGCCCGAGTCGGATCTCGAATCCACGCTCGAGGGGTTGGAGATGGTCGACACTGCCGGGAATGATTTTGCGGAAGAGGCGTTTCGCCGCGGTGAAATCTCTCCTGTGTTTTTTGGCAGTGCAATGACGAACTTCGGTGTTCGTGCGTTTCTAGAGGCGTTCTTGGAAATGTGTCCTGGCCCGAGCTCCAAGGGGAGCAGCGCTGGTCCGGTCAACCCACTGTCCCAAAATTTCAGCGGCTTTGTATTTAAAATTCAGGCCAACATGGATCCAAAGCACCGTGACAGAATTGCATTTCTGAGAATTGTGAGTGGCGTTTACGAAGCCGGACTGATGGTGAATCATTCACGCCTTGGTCGCGAAATCAAGCTCACTCAACCACAGCAATTCTTTGCACAGGAGCGCACTGCGAGCGAACGAGCTTACGCCGGCGACATTGTCGGCATTTACGACCCCGGAATTTTCGCAATCGGCGACTCACTCACTGAGCAACAAAAATTCGAGTTTGAAGGAATCCCACAATTCGCTCCGGAGAACTTTGGAGTGGTTCGAACATCGAGCGCGCTCAAGCGAAAACAACTTCTCAAAGGCCTCGTGCAACTTTGCCAAGAAGGCACTGTGCAGATGTTTGTCGACGAATCCAGAGCCGCGAGTGACCCCATTCTTGCAGCAGTGGGAGTGCTTCAATTTGACGTCCTCTTGTTCAGATTGCGTAACGAATACAATGTTGATTGCGCACTGGATATTCTTCCCTACAAACACGCACGCTGGACGAACGTCTCGGACTCGGAAATTGCAGAAGCAAAAGAAAAAACTGACGCAACCGTGGTGCGGGACATGCAAGGAAATGCTCTGTTTTTATTTCGCAACGATTTTAACATCTCTTATTTTCAAGAGAACTGCCCAAAAGTGGGTCTGTTCCGCAGCAATGCGACGCTCAAAGGCAACATGATGCGCTCGGCGTCATCGTTTTTCGACGAATGAAAGAGCTGAAAATGAATAAAGACAACAACTCAAATTCAGACCAAAGCACGGATGAAAACCAGGAATCATCGCTTGGCAAAGTTCTTCCGTTTCGTCGCCCGGCACCCGAACCCACTCTCGCGAGACGCTCTGGCAATGGTGTTGGAACGAATCAGGGAGTTGGCCGCGACAAACGCAAATCAGCCGCTTCAGCCCCCTGGAAAGGCAAGGTTGCTCAGGCACTTCAGATTGTATTGCTTGCCGGAGCTTTTCTCCTTGCACTCAAGAACTGTGGAAAAATCTAAAACTATTGAATTATTTTTTTTCGAAGTCAGGGCTTGCGCTCGTCATTCGGCTTTGTTACACACCGTCTCTGCCGCGGGGGCGTAGTAGAGTTGGTTACAACGCTGGCCTGTCACGCCGGAGGTCGCGGGTTCAAGTCCCGTCGCTCCCGCCATCCCCCAAAACCCTGGTTCGCAAGAACCGGGGTTTTTTATTTCAAGTGTCCCTGAAACCAGCCTGGGAAATTCTATTTAATATCAGCCGAAAGCGAACAAGAATAAGGCGAAGTGGCCGCATCGTCTTTTAAGACTTTTATACCTATCGCATTCGCCTCCGGCCAAGTTGTTACGAAACGCAAATAGATAACTGAGTCTTCAGGATCTCCAGTCTTTTGGCTGCGTTTTCCCTCACAATTGCTGCTCTTCTTATCGCCTTGAACGCATCGAGATGAGGAGACTTTGGCGGAAGCTCCTTGGTTGAGACAATTCGCCTCAAAGTTTGCTTTGATGCGTGTTTTATCGGTGCTTGGCAGGCTATCTGCCAAACTCAACTCATTGCAGTCCTGCTCAGTCCCGAGTTAGTTCCCACAAATTTCCAATTGCACGAAGAAACAAAACTATAGCCAGTCGCGCTTGCGCCTCCCGAGTTCGGAGAGGAACTGGGCCCGCCCACATCGCTATTGCAGCCAAGTTGAAGAAGCAGAGGCATGCATAAAAACATCAAATAAAAAGGGGCTTTCATATTCAATCCTCTCAAACTTAACCCTTCTCGGGTCGGAGGATGGAAACAAAAATGAAGGACGGTGCCACAATGGTCAGTTTAATCATAAGAATTTCGCGAATATAAAAAGCCAGGTTTAAGGCACTCACTCAAAAAACGCAGGGGGATATTCATGTGATGAATTTGAAGTGGCAGGCCAGGAGGGATTCGAACCCACAACCCGTTGATTTGGAATCAACTGCTCTACCGTTGGAGCTACTGACCTATAGGTGTGGGGTGTTTATGCTGGAAGAAGCACCCCGGTCAAGTTTTGACGAGCGCCCATAAAAGTGTTTTCGTCGCGGCGGAGGTTTCCAAGCATGTTAAGAAAGAAAACTATCGCCGCCAAAGTGACCGGTTTGGGCAACCGTCTTCTCCCTCGCGCCACAGCGAAAATCTCGCATGCGTTGAGGCAGCTCCCATTAGAGCTGAGCGGAGCCCTACCGGTATTGAGCCTCGAAAACTCTCGCCCCGACTACGACGCAGCGGGCGAAATCGACTACGCAACAGCATTATCGGCAGGCTTCGACCTGAAAGCAGCCGACGACGTTGTGATTCCATCTGGTGAATGGCGGCTTGTGGACACTGGCCTCCGCCTGGCAACTCAACCAAATAAGCCGTCAGTTCGCATCCGATGGGGTCGCACCGGATTTGACGTTGTCGCCGAACTCCAGATTCGGCCAAGAAGCGGACTAGCCGTCAAAAGAGGCATCACAGTTCTAAACGCACCCGGGACAGTAGATGCCGATTATGAGGGAAAAATAATGACTTGCCTGATGAACCATGGCAAGGAAGATTTTCGAGTCAAAAAGGGCGACAAAATCTCTCAGGGTGTTTTTGCCTTGGCAATTCGCCCACACAGCGTTGCAGTTGCCGATAAAAGCCGCGGCGATGGCGGTTTTGGCTCCACAGGCCAGTAATTGACTTCATGGCCAAACTTGGGCAGACTCCGACACGAGCGCCACACACTGCAGCATATTGAGTCCTTCCGTGCAGCAGACCTGGTGCCTATTCAGGAGCTGCCCCATGGGCGATGCCAGTCAGGCAAGACAATTTAGAAATTCCAGCGCATCTGATCCACGCATTCTAACAGCAACGCACGATCCCTCTGAACCCGACTGTGAGCTCGGTCCAGAAATCGAGCGCATTTCAGTTCTCTATTCGCACAACATGCATTCAGATCTGAGGAAGCAGCTTTCAACGAATAGTGAAGTTTGCCAGTCGTTTGATGAACTCTTGCTGTTTCTCGAAGATGATCGAGTTGAATCCATTTGGTTTGACGAAACAGTCAACCCACATGAAAAGGCATACATTAGCGGCTGGGCCCGGATTTTCCGTCCTGAACTCACCACGCATAAATTGCAATGCGATAGAGCCGCCAACTGAGCCCTTCCTGCAGCCCCCGTCAGCACACTGACCAGGGCTGAAATCTTTTACATCAAGTTCCTGCTGCATTTCTTTCATCATGGGATGTGAGTGCAAACTCCCAGAGAGAGGCAGTGAACAAAATGGCATCATCACTTTTTGGTTTCCTTCATGGAACTAAAAATATTCAGCTGGGCATCGACGTCGGTGCCTCAGCTGTAAAAGTTGTTGCTTTAGAAAACACTTCGAAGGGAATCAAACTGCTAGGACTCGGGTGGGAAGAGACTCCACCTGGCGCTGTTGTTGATGGTGGCCTGAGCGACGCGCGAACAATCACTCAAGTCGTAAAATCAGCACTGGAACAGACTAAAATTCGTTACAAAGGCGCAAATGCAGCAATTGGATTGCGCGGAATAAATGTCGTTTTCAAAAGAATCTTAGTGCCCTTTCAGGGAATGGCAGAACTACCTAAACAAGTGATTCTGGAAGCCCAGCAGCACGTAGACTCTGACCTCGAGCAGTGGCAGATCGATTACGAACCCATTGGCACCCCGAACACGGAAGGGCAACTGGCTGTTCTTCTCGTTGCCGCAAAGCGCGCGATTGTTGACCAATATGTTGAGATGCTCAAACAAGTTGGTGTTTTGCCTTCAGTTCTCGACTGCGATGCCTTTGCGGTTTCAAACTCCTTTGAATTTACACAGCAGGATCCGGAGAAAACCAACCTCTGTGTTGACGTTGGGCGCGATACAACAAAAATCCATCTCACCGTGGGCGGTCAATCGAGTATCATTCGCAGCCTTCCCGTTGGGGGATCACATTTCACTGACCTCATTTCAAGACAACTGAATGTAAATCACAATGAAGCAGAGGCGATCAAGTGGAGCATTGCAAATCCTGATTTTGCTGCGGGTCATCCGGATGTTGTCTCAATTTGCCAGCATCATACCCAAGAACTCTGCGAAGAAATAAAAAAAACGATGGAATTTTATTCCGGCATGGAAGCACAGTCGGCTATCAGAGCCATAGATGCAGTGGTTCTTTCGGGTGGAGGCTCTGTTGTTCCTGGTCTCAGCGAAGGCATCAGCAATTTACTCAATGCCGACACAGTTTATGCCTCTCCCTTCAGGGGCATGAACATTAATTCAAAGATTGATGAAAACGTCACATCCCGATATTCACATCAATTTGCGGTGGCAGCTGGACTCGCGCTGCGCAGGGCAGGTGATCGAACATGATTCGCATTAACCTAGCGCCCGAGATAAATGAGAAGAACTATCAAAACTCAGCGACTCGCGACGCATTGGTGGTAGGAATTTTATGTGTGGCCATATATTTCGGAATCGAACATCATAGCAGCCAGTTCGATACAAATCTCGCTGAGATTGAGACAAAAACTTCGGAACAGAAAAACGTTAAAGAAATCATGAAAAAAGATTTCGAAAAAACTAAAGAAATTCGAGAAAAGGCAGAAGCAATAAAACAGCGTGTAGATAAAATTCGTAGTCTCGGTGAAGGACGAAAACTTTCAATAGTTTTGCTCGACAATCTTCAGATGAAACATCCTGAACGAATGTGGTTTAATAGAATTGCATTCACAAATACCACTAATACTCTTGAACTCAGTGGCTATGCTCTCGACCACTCAGTCATCGCAGACTATCTGAAAAGACTAAAGGAAATTGGAAAAATAGACGCATCGGACGTCAGTGAACTCAGAGAGTTCGTTCCACCGCAACTCCTTAGTTCATCACTTGCTGCAAAAGACACAATAGCGAATGAAATTAAGAATGAAATTAGATCTCTCGAACAAGTCACTTTGAAATCACTTCAAAGTGAGGATGTGCAAGGCGTGACTCTGCAAAAATTTGAAATAACAATTAAACTGCAGAACGGATGAAAGATGGCAACGATTGGTTCTCAATATGAGCAGCTTTCTCCCATTGCAAAACTGTTGATTGCAGCAGCTGCTATGGGCGGCACGTTCTACTGGTATTGGGAAGAACTAATCGTTCCAAAAGAGCTATTAGTTCAGGAAAAACAGCGCGAACTCGACACCTTGACCGCAGATCTTAAGGCTATCTCTGAAGGCCTCGTGAGCCCGCTCACGCTGGAGGAAGAGTTAAACCGAGCAAATCGTGATTATAAAAAGATGATCGAACTCCTCCCCATCGAGCCTGCTGTCGAAAAAGTTCTTAACGACTTTGCAAGTTTGTCACGCCTCACTGCCACAGAGATTCGAGAATTCATGCCAAATGTCGTGTTGAATGGATCCAATCAAAATAAGGGCAACATTTCACAACAAACGAACAACCCAGCCCCTGCAATTGGAATGGAAGCACCGGGTACAACAACGGATGTGAACTCTGTCGCGATCGGTATAAAATTAAATGGAACATTCACCTCTATTGTCTCGTTCCTTGATATGGCGATGGGTCTGCCGCGTGTGATTCGCATCAAAGATTTTGAAATCACCAATACTGAAAAAGAACTAAAGCTAACACAGCGTCCGAAATTATCATTTAATGGCAACTTTTTTGCATATTTCCAGAAACCAAGTCCAGAAAAAATTGAACAAGCGACCCTATCCTCTGTTCCAACAACCAGCAAAAGTGAAACTGAAAATATAGGAAAGCCACTTATTGATCTCAACGATATGATCGACAAATCATTCTCAGCCAAGGGAACCGCAGGAGGTTCCAAATGAAGCTCGGCAAATCTTATTATTTTGTTTTTCTCCTGGCATGCGTGCCAGTGCAAAATGAATCGTCAGCCTACACCTATCGCCCTGAAGGGAAAATCGATCCATTTGCACCTCTTTCTTTAATTCGCCCAACATTATCAGGTTCAACGCGATTGCAGCAGCATGAAATCACTGAATTTGAGCTCGTTGGAACGCTTTTCGGAAAAGAACCGACCGCTCTCTTGATGACACCTGATCCCAAGGAGGGTGTCATTGCAAAGGTTGGAGACAGAATCGGCAGGCACGGTGGACGAGTTGTATCGATTACCCGCGATAGAGTTATTACACGTGAGCCGTCTGCAAATTCTGTTCCTGGTCAAATTGTACAGTTCAACGACATCGTCATTACGCTTTCAAAATATCGAACTTCCGAGCCATCCAAGGAGCTCAAGTAATGAAAACGAACAAACAAAAATTTAGAAGTTTTCGTCCCATTTGCTTGGGTCTATTGCCCATCTTTGGATTTCCGGCAGTTCAGGCGCAAACAAATAGCTTCAACCTAAACTCACCCGCAAACTCCCAGCCGAAGGCCGCCTTGCCTCCGCCTATTCCAACAAACAACACAGCGCTCAACAGCAACAGCGGAGATAGTTCAAACACAACATCAACGAGCCCAGTTGCAGATGCCATCGCCGCAGGCGCCGTTGAAGGCGATACTGCGAGTCAGAGCGATCTCATTTCTTTGGAATACAGAAACGCTCCATTGCTTGAGGTCATTCGAACTCTTGCTGATGCAGCAAATATCAACATCACATTATCGTCCGAAGTTGAAAAAGGGAGTCCGGTTTCAATACGCCTGACAAAGGTTACATACGAGCAAGCACTTAAAGCCATACTTGATACTTACAAATTCGGGGCCATTCTCGAAAACGGTATCTTAAAAATCGACACCCTGTCGAACCTCACAGCCGTTCGGGAAGAGAGACTCAAGGAAAAGGAGTCAAGCTGGAAATCACAGCCAACTAAAAGGCTCGTTTGGCAGGTAAACTATGCCAAAGCAGTTGATTTGGTAGAGCTTCTGAAAACAATGTTGAAGGCCTATTCCATAGACCCCCGCTTCTCTATCATTGCTGATAAACGCACCAACAAGATCATCATCGAGGGAATCTCCGATGCACTTGTGGAGGCGAAGGGAATTCTGGAAAACCTCGACCGCAGAAAGCAACAGGTTTTGATTGAAGCAAGAATCGTTGAGGCTAGCAGTGAATTATCGAAGACACTCAGTGTGACTTGGGGAACACGGTTTGGATTTGATGGGAACCGTGGCCTGGCCAACGGACTTATATTTCCCAACTCAATGACAGGGAGCGTGGGGGGAGCTGGAGCACTTGGAAGCAGTGCACCCAACCCAGGCTTGAGCAAAGCAGCTACACAACTTGGAACCATGCAATTTACCGTGGGCTCCATCAACAACCTCATCAATATTGACGCGATTTTGAGAGCCTATGAAACAGAAGCTTTGGCAAACGTAATTGCCTCTCCAAGAGTCGTAGTTCAAGACCAGGAAAAGGCCACAATCAAAGAGGACATCAGTCTTTCGCGTGGCGTGCTTGGTCCAGACGGCAAACCTGAAGCAAGAACAACGGTTGCAAACCTAGAATTGGTTGTCTCTCCGCAAGTGACATCCGACAATACACTTGAACTTGATATCCAGGTACAAAGGCAAACACCCACGAATGCACCCTCAGATCCTGTTCAAGGATCTATTAAGAGACAAGCTAATACAAAACTTATTGTAGCTAATGGGGAGACTGCTGTCATAGGTGGGCTCTACCAGACTCAAAAGTTTAAGGGGCAAGGACGAATTCCCTTTCTCGGGCGTCTGCCGCTCATTGGTGCATTGTTCCGAACAAACGAAGAGCAAAGTTTTCGCTCGGAGCTGATGGTGCTCATCACCCCGCGCATTCTTCCAGGTGGGGGCAGCCGCAGTTCAGTCAAAGCCGATCTCCCCATTGGAACGAATTCCGCAAACACAGGCGGCAATAACTTTGCAAACAACAGCAATAATTCAGGAGACAACGCCAGCAATAACTCTGGTGGCAATTCAAATGAATTTGGCAACACAGCCTCAAACGCAACGGATCGTGGTGCAGCCTCTAAACTAACAAGCCCAGGAAACAGTATGAAAGCGACAGCGCCTGCAACAACAGGTGGCGGCAACAATTTCGGTAATGCCAGTAACTTTGGGCCTGGTGGTGACCTCGCGAGCCCAAATGGAACGGATGAGGAAGAATCCGGAAACATTGCAAAAGCGCCGAGCGGAGGCAATGAAAACCTCAACAATCTGGGTGCAAATGATGGAGAGCCAAGTAATTCGGGAGGCAACTCTGCGCCCGTTCCAGGCACGGGCGGCGGAAATGGGAATTTCAATAATCTCAATGGCGGCGCCAACTCGGGAGGCGACACTGGCGGTGCCGACAACCTCAACAATCTGAACGGAGGTGATCTGTGAGAGACCGAGTCATAACCAACTTTCTAAAGAATGGCGCTCCGCAGAGGCTCACTGCCCTAGTCGCTTTCTCATTTGTGCAAAGTTGCTCAACCGCAGAGAACGGACGTTGTAAAAAATTCAGCGCGCCTAAATACGTTGCTTCCATTTCTGACACTGATGGGAAACCATGGGAAATGCGAATTTCTCCGGATGTTGCTGACTTAAAATGCGACTACACCGGAGATGTTCCCCCAACGGGTGAGTTGATTTTTTCGGTCGTGGTTCTAGACGGACAGGGTCAAACCAAACCTGCACTTGCGGTGAGCCCAAGCTTCGTTGGCTCATCAGCATCCTCAACTGATCCGAACGCCACTGTTGCGGCAGGCTTTTATGTCGATCCATACCTCAATTCAGACCAAAGCAAGGTCGACGACAAAGCCACAGACTCATGTGGGGTTGCGGTCTTCAGAGTCAAATGGGTGTGCCCGGCCGCAAAGAAAACAATTGGGGGCAGTTTTTCTGTGACTAGCGGCCCACTTTTTAGCAAAGCGGTCAAAGTCACACTCGAGCACCCCGTTCAGCAAGACGTCGTCGTTGGTGGAACAAATCCGAACCCGTAAATTTTTCTTGAAACCGGGACTCTCTGGTATCTTTGACCCAGCCACTTCGCCAAACCAGGCGAGGGCCAAGGGATCGAAAAGAATGGCACTCAATTTCAAAACCCTCTGGACACAACTCAATGGTTTAACGGCTCCCGAAAAAGAACTGATTGAGCAGTTCGAAAAGGAGCCGAAGGCAACAACCTGCGTGGCTTCGTCTGATATTCTTAGAAAGCGCGGCTATCTCGACGAATCGATTGTTTTGCTCGAAGATACAGTTAAACGCTTTCCAACCTATATGGCCGCCCGCGTTGCTCTCGGAAAAGATTACTTTTCCCGAGGAATGTTTGATGACTCTCAACGCGAGATTGAAATTGCTCTCAATCAAACCATTGAAAATCTGATGGCCCAAAGGCTACAACTCAAGCTTGCATTGCTAAGCAACGACATTCCACGTTGCAAACAGGCGGTAGAAGTTCTTCGTGCGCTGACGCCCATGGACGATTTCACGCGTGCGGCAAAAGAATATGTTGACATGGGTGACTTTGGATCAGCGCGCAACATGGTGCTTGCTGAGCTCCGAAAACTAGGCGTCGCACCACCCGAAGGATTTAATTCCACGGCTGATGAAGCCACCCGAGTTGTTGCTCATCCTGAATCGAAGGTGAGCCTTAACAACGCCCCACAAATGCAAAACTCAGTGACATCGAGCACTTCACGACAAGGCCCCGAGTGGCAGATTCCGAGTGGCCCAACGAGCAAAGATACCCAGCATGAGGAAAGCTCGCGCGCGCTCCCTGGTCACGATGCAGTCCTGAATTTCGGACACGGTGGAGTCAGCATTCAGCCAGCTCTCATCGACAACTCCGGACTTTTTTCCGACTTGCCACCTTGGATCAATGAGCAACTCCTTCCACCGGCATTCACGCCTGGAACTGGCTTAGCTCATGTGCGCGGCGATCTCGATCGCTATTTGCAGCTCAGAGCATTCAAACTCATCACCTCGCCCGAAGCCTTTTCACGCAAAAGAGCCCTTCAGCAAGCATATAGCCTAGAGAGCACAACTCTGGCTGACATCTATGCAAGCCAGGGGCACTTTGAACGTGCAATCGCCATCTACGAGAGGCTGTTGAAAGACAATCCTGCTCAACCGTCGGTTCAACAAAAGCTAGTGACCTTGCAAGAAGAAGCCCGCAAAGCCGCAGCAGAACGCTATGGCGCACCCGCGGCGCAGAACAAAACAGCAAATGCGACACAAACAGCAGCGCAAACCGAGCGCGAACGCAAACTCAAATTCCTTGAGGCCTTGCTGAAAAAAATGGAAGATCGTGTCGGCAGTCACTCCCCTCAAGGGGCGACAGTCGAATGGCCTGATTCCAACTCAGGTGGAGTGACAAAATGATCAAAGTTCTTCTCGTTCATGGCCCTAACCTCAGCCTCCTTGGAAGGCGAGAACCCAATATTTATGGAGATGAAACGCAGGATGATCTCCTCAGTCGGGTGAAACGTGAATGCCCTGCCAATTATGAAGTTGAACTTGTGCAGTCGAATCATGAAGGAAACATCCTCGACGTGCTCAACATTATTGTTCGAGATCACAATGCCGGAAGTACGCCAGTGGGTGGAATTCTAATTAACCCCGGAGCATGGACACACACAAGCCTAGCATTGCGCGACGCTCTCGCAATGGTCCGCGACACGGGCATTCCAGTGATCGAAGTTCATCTGAGCAATACGGCTGCACGCGAAGAGTTTCGACATGTCTCCATGGTTGCACCCGTGGTCACCGGCGGAGTCGTGGGTCTTGGTGCTGCAGGATACACTGCGGCTGCGCGTGCACTTGTTGAACTCATTCAGAAGAAATCTAAATCCAGGAACTAAATTATGCTCCCAGAATTTTTGAAATTTGACCCCTACAATTTCGTTCCTCTCACCCGCACTCCATGGGGTGGTGAACTTATTGTCAAAGCAAAACAAAAAATACTCAAAACGCCAGAAGGCGGATGGCCGGAACGGATCGGTGAAAGCTGGGAAATTTCGACTGATTCGGCTTTTCCATCGCGCATTAGGAATATGAAAGATTCCGACGGTGGACATCCCATTTTTGAAACGGTGCTGAAGAATTCGGCTGAGCATTTTCTTGGTCAGAAAATCTCCGAAGACTACGGGGCTCATTGCCCACTGCTCTTGAAGTGGCTAAGTGCAAATGATCCTCTCTCTGTGCAAGTGCATCCAACCCATGAACATCCAGCTCTAAAAAGCAACGAGTGCGGAAAGCCTGAAAGCTGGCTTGTCCTTGCAACAGAGGGCGACGGGCATGTGTATCTGGGCTTCAAAGATGGACTTAAACAATCTGATATTATTGCAGCCTTGAAAAGCGATCACGCTGCAGACGTCATGCATGTTGTTCGTCCAAAAGCTGGTGACTATATCGCAATTCCACCGGGTTGTGTTCACGCTACAGGGCCAGGAGTGCTTATTGCAGAACCACAATTTGTTCTTCCTGCACGCTCCGGAAAAACCTGGCGCCTTTCCGACTGGGGCCGCAGGTACAACGAAAAAGGCGAACGTGATCCAAATGGAAAGCCACGTGAGCTGCACTTGGATGAAGCTCTGAGTGCAATTGATTGGAATTTGCCGCGCGGGGATCAGCTGGAAAAAGCTCTTGTCCGCTCGCTTAAACACAAGGAAATCTTTAGGGCTAACGGGCACAATCCATTTCCGGTGCAGTATTTCTCATCCGCTGGACTTTATCCCTACAAGCCATTGGTGGATGGACAATTTTCACTCGTGACGTGCTGGCAAGGACAACTTCAACTCATCTCACAAAAGAAGGAACATCTTGTTTTGAATGCGGGTGAGAGTGGCTTAGTGTCTGCATCGGCCGGTGAAATTGAAGTGGCGCTCGCACGAACAGAACCAGACCTCGAACCCTGCGGAGCATTTTTTGGATTTGTAGCACCCGTGCTTCAAGGAGTTTGAGAATGGCTATTGTCAACGAAGAAACCAACGAAATTCATTTAAAGATTTTGGTTTTGGGCAGCCAGGGTTGCGGCAAAACAACCAACCTTCAAAGCCTTTATAAGCAAACCGCTGGTGATCTCGCCACACGACTCTTCGACTTGCACGGCATGTCGGCACGCAATACTTTTTTCGACTTTCTTCCACTCACACTGGGCAAACATCAAAATCACGATGTCCGTGCCCATCTTTACACGCTGCCACACCATTCACTCATGCCAAGCATGAACAACGCACTCCTCGCAGGCTCTGATGGTGCAGTGTTTATTGTCGACAGCCGTCTCTCAAAACTGCCGCAAAGTGAAGAGCAGTTTCGCCGGCTGAAAGATCTGGTCCGCATGGCGCACAAGAACCTTCAAGATTATCCGATTGTCATCCAGTTCAATCACCGAGACGATCCACAGGCTGTTCCCATGGATGCGCTGCGCCTCGCATTTCATTTGGAAAATTCGCCCACTGTTGAATCAGTGGCTGTGCAAGACATTGGAACCGTGGAATGCCTCGATGCCCTCGCCGACATGATTTTGAATCAAATGGAGGTTCCTGCCGGAGCGACAGAAGGATGAAGCACAGACGCAAGGTGAAGAGCCCAAGAATCACCGCGAATTTTCTCCATTGGAGAGAGCGTTAGATGAGTTTGACTCAGAAGAATAAAGCCCGCTTCCAAAGCCTTCTTAAGCCTAATATCCTGCCATAATCTTAAAAGAGTCAGTTCGGAATATTGCACACTGAACCATTGCAAAGGAATCCCATGCTTTGTCCGTAACAAAGTGAGGAGCATTTCCTGCAAAGCATCTGCTCTTGAACGTTGTCCTTCAGCCCACTGAATCTCGAAAAGACGACTGCTCTCATCTCGAAAAGGTAAAGAATCATCACCGGGAACGGTGCGTTGCTTAATGTCACCCACTTGATAGCGGCGGCCGAGAGGGTGAGCATCAGACGCAGGCAAAAGACCATGCGCACCTGTGCCTATCCCCAAATAGGGTAAGCCATACCAGTACAAACGATTATGAATAGACGGCGACTGCGAGAAATTGCTCGTTTCATACTGCTCAAAGCCAAGCCTTTCGCAGACTTGAAGAATCCTTGAATATTCGTCGACCACAGATTCATCAGGTGCATTTTGCTCGTTGCGAAATGCTGTGGATTCCTCAATTGTGAGAAGGTAACACGAGACTCCAGTGGCGCCGTGGTGGGCAAGTAATTCAATTTCGCGCGCTACATCTCTCTCCTGAACTGATCCATTTATTCCAAAAATCACATCCACCTGAATATTTTTAAGCCCGGCCGCACGCGCAGACTCTATATTCCGAATGACGTCTGCTGGAGTGTGCTTGCGCCCCAGATATGTCAGAACTTCAGGAGCCAGAGACTGTGCCCCAAGCGTAACGCGTGTCACCCCTAAATCAAGCCACTGATTGAAATGACGATTGAGATTGGAAAACGGATTCGTTTCCACAGTAACTTCTTCAATTTCGAACCGAGAAGAAATTTTCTCAATCAATGGCAGATACATTTCGGGAGGAAACAAACTCGGCGTTCCACCACCCAAATAAATAGTGACGACCTTTGTGCGGTCAGAAACGCTGCTTATTAAAAAATCAAATTGGCGAGTGAGTGCGGCAAAGTAGGCTTGCACATCATTTCGGGTGAAGCGCGCTGTTTTTACGAAATCACAGTACGGACAAATATGCGGACAGAAGGGAACGTGCACATAAATCCCCAACCGTGCCCGCGCACCGAAGTCGTTTGCCAAGCCAGATGCTTGGAAAACGTCTTCTGAGAGAATTTCCGTGTCTGAAATTTGCACGTGCAGTTCTCAGCTTTCGCAGGTAATAGAGAGACTAGAAACTGCAACAGCCGGACATAATCCACCTGAAGCTCTTTCCTGCTTCACATCAAGAGCGGAAATAGATTTCAACAAAGTTAAAATATCCCCTGCCACCGTGACACTTTCCAAACTTAATTTCTGTCCGTTTTGAATTCGGAATCCTTGAAAAGGAAGCGAAAAAGAACCCTGGAGAGAATTTACACCCGCATGGAGCGCTTGAAGCTCATCAATCCAGATGCAATCTTTGTCAAAATCTCCTAGGCCGGCACCCGGTGCAACGTTGTAGAACCAAGGCCCCACCGTCATTTTCGCACCGACTCTCGCATGCCCATTATTGTCAGTTGCAAAAGCTTTTGCACTCACAGAGTGATGCCACAATCCCTTGAGAACACCTTTTTCAATGAGAGTCGTTTTGCGCACAGAGGTGCCTTCACCATCGAAAAGTGCAGGAGCAATGTTGAACTCATGAAGCGGATCGTCGCTCACACTCAGAAGCTCGCTTGCGACCTCTTGGCCGAGCGATTCTTTGCTGTGAAGTGATTGCTTATCGAGGATGTTTTGAGCGCTGAAAAGGTTTCCAAATGCATTAAGGAGATCAAGGAAAGCGCGCCCCGAGAAAACAATGGGATACTGACCTGAATGTATTTTTCCTGGTCGCAGATGTGCCACCAGCGTTGAGCCAGCAACCTGTGCAACTTCAGAGATATTCAGATTTTCGAGTGAATATTCCTCTCCCCAGTGCCCGGCAGCCCGCGGATTGTGTCCTTCCGCTTGCCCGCGCCCATAAAGATACGTTGAAACAGACGAGCTCACCTGGGTTCGACAAAGGCCAGATGTGTTCGCATAGAAGCGTTCAACACGGCGTTGCGAAAGGGCGTTGTAGGGAACACCCTGAATGTCGGAATGAAATGCTCGTAATTTGGAAACGCCTTTTTCCAGTGCAGCTCCCAAAGTTTCGATTGAAACGCTGACAGATTTTGCATCCACCTCAGGGCTTTCTGCTGAAATGAATCCCACACCCCCAGTGAGCTTCGGTAGTTCAGGAATATCTTCGGAAGGGCCAAGGGGTGCGGCGTCAAGCGCAACATCCACGGCCAATAAAATTTCGCCGAGATCGAGCGAAGTCAATTGCACAACTCCAATGCGACCTTGAGAGTTCCAAACGCGCAAAGTCACTCCCGTGCGCTGCGATGCGCTTTGATCAAGCGCACCGGACTCTTTCACTTTCACGGTTTGATCAGCAATGCTACTTCCAGAAATGTCGCACTCTACTCCAGGTTTTGCAGCCTGAATTTTAGAGAGCAATGCTTTTATTTCGGTTGGGTTTAACATTTATGCGCGACCTCCGACAGTGATGTTGTCAACCTTCAGATGTGGTTGCCCCACCGTTGTATAAATCGTTCCACTCACAGAACCGCAAAATCCCGGAGCTAGCTCAATATCGTTGGCGCAGGCTGAAATCTTTTTCATAATATCGACAGCCGTACCAATGAGTGTGGCACCCTTCACAGGTTTGGTTATTTTCCCTTTTTCGATCAAGTACGCTTCGCCCACAGAGAAATTAAATTCTCCTGTGGCACCCACACTGCCACCGCCCATTTTCTTGCAATAAAGCCCTGAGTCACAACTTGCGATCAATTCCTCGGGGGTATGTGCACCGGGTGCAATGAATGTGTTTCTCATCCGACTTGCTGCAGCAAAAGAAAAATTCTGTCTGCGTCCGCTTCCAGTGCGAGGATGGCCAAAGCGCATCGATCCGGCACGATCTGCAATAAAGTTACGAAGAATACCGTTTTCAATCAGAAGCGTTGATTGAGCGGGCATACCTTCGTCGTCCATGTCAGTTGATCCAAAAGCGCCCTCGGTGATTCCCTCGTCCCAAGCCGTCAGACTTTCATGTGCGATAGGTTTGCCAAGTGATTCGGCAAATGGAGTGGTTTTGCGCTCAATTTGGGTCGTTTCAAGAAGGTGTCCACATGCTTCGTGAAAAATTACCCCACCGAAGCGGTTGGCCATGACGAGCGGATACTGCCCCGCACTGACATAATCAGCGCGCAGCATCACTCCTGCAGAAGCGGCAATCTCAGCAACAAGTGGGCTGAGATCCACTTCGTTCAAAAATCTAGGCTGACCAGTTGATGCGCGCTGCTCATGAAGTGACGTGCGATGAGTGCCATCGGCACAGTTTACACCAGCTCGAGCCAATTGATGCAGGCGAATATCGCGAGCAAAGACCCCATCTGAAGCCGCCACCAACACCTCTTGCCAGTCGCGAAAAGCCGCGGCTTGATCGCTTTGAAGATGCCCGACTTGCTTTTTGAGATCGGAAGAAAGCTCGAGCAGACGATCCGAAATGTCACTCACACCAGCCGCATCTCCGAGCCAGCGTTCCTTTTTCTTAATTGCCGCAAAATCACGCAAAGGCTCGAGTTGTACATCGCGCCCTAGAGACGTGGTCATCCGACTCGAACAACCAAGCATCGAAAGCGCCTGATCAACCGCCCATCGCAAACCTACGCGAGAAAGATCGTTCGTACTCACAAAGACATCTTGCGTTCCCTTAAAACAGCGGACTCCGGCCCCCAGCGAAAACGATGGAGCGACAGATGAGATTTTTCCATTTTCGGATGAAACCCTCAGAGAATTTCGCCTTTCCAGAAAAATCTCTGCAAAATCCGCACCTGAACGCCTTGCATGTCCAAGGATCAGCGACAACAGGGGTCGCCACGATTCACCAAATGGCCCCTCAAGAGGAGCCTCAGCACTTGAAAAGCACGTATTAAAATCTCGTTCCAACAATGGTCTCATAGCAATGCCTCTCCCCTTGACGTGGTCTTCTTGTCTCACAGGCTTGCTGTGATAGACAAAGAAAGCCATTGAGCGTGCTCGAAGCAGGAAAGATGGCGCAAACTACGACTTGATACAAGGACTCCAGACCATGAATGCTCTGCGTAGCCACACCTGCGGTGAACTCAATTCTCAGGCCATCGGCCAAAATGTAAAGCTGATGGGATTTGCACATGCAGTGCGCAACTTGGGAGGCTTGTTGTTCATTGATCTGCGCGATCATCACGGCATCACTCAGATTGTCATTCATCCCGAGCAATCTTTTTTTGCGGCAGCAAGCGACCTCCGCGCCGAATCTGTGATTGCCGTTCAGGGAACCCTCCGCAAACGAGAATCTGTAAATAACAAAATCCCGACCGGTGAAATCGAGGTGATGTGTTCGCATTTCGAGCTCGAATCTCCCTCGGAAATTCTCCCCTTTCCCGTGGCGCACAACCCTAAAGAAGAAAGCGAAGACACCCGTCTGAAATATCGCTTCCTCGATCTGCGCACTGAGAAAATGCACCGCAACATTGTTTTCCGTTCGCAGTTTATTCACTATCTGCGCAATAAGATGGTTGACCTTGGGTTTCTCGAATTTCAGACACCCATTCTCACAAGCAGTTCACCGGAGGGTGCCCGCGACTTCTTAGTCCCGAGTCGGATGCACCCAGGCCATTTTTACGCGCTTCCGCAGGCACCTCAACAGTTCAAGCAGCTTCTGATGTGTTCTGGCTTCGATCGCTATTTCCAAATTGCACCCTGCTTCCGAGACGAAGACGCCCGCGCCGATCGCAGCCCCGGCGAATTCTACCAACTTGATGTTGAGATGGCGTTTGTCACACAAGAGGAAATTTTCACGGTCATCGAGAAGTTGATGGTCGATCTTTTCACCCGCTTTTCTGATCGTCCCATTTTGAAAGATCCCTTCCCACGCATTCCCTACAAAACTGCTTTGGAAACCTACGGCTCCGACAAACCTGATCTGCGCTTCGGGTTGGAAATGGTTGATGTCAGAACTGTTTTCCAGACAACCGCTTTCGAAGTTTTTCAAAAGGTTATGCAACACAAAAGAGGTGTTTTGCGCGCAATTCGTATCCCTCAGGGAGCTTCCCAAAGCCGCAAATTCTTCGACGATGCGCAAGCTCAGGCGCGTGCCTTTGGACTCGGCGGACTTCCCTATCTCTCGCTGAAAGATGGAGAATGGAAAGGCAGTCTTGTTAAACAAACCACAGACGTTGAGCGCTCCGCATTGACATCAACACTTGGCATTGAAAATGGTGATGCAATTGTGTTCGTCGTCGGAGACGACTCGCGAACGGTTCTTGGAATGGGTGGTAAAATGCGCGCATGGCTCGCAGACACCCTTAAAGTGGAAAAGAAGCATGGTTGGGCATTTTGTTGGATCGTCGACTTCCCATTCTATGAATGGAATGAAGAGGACCAGAAAATCGACTTCTGCCACAACCCATTCTCAATGCCGCAGGGCGGACTCGATGCTCTCAATAGTCAAGATCCACTTGATATTATCGCCTATCAATATGACATTGTTTGCAATGGTGTTGAACTCTCCTCGGGAGCCATTCGAAACCACCGCCGTGATATTATGAAGAGGGCTTTTGACCTCGCAGGTTACACCGAGCATGACATTCAAAGCCGCTTTCCAGCGCTCTGGAATGCTTTTTCCTATGGTCCTCCTCCTCATGGCGGAATCGCTCCAGGAGTTGATCGCATGATTATGCTTCTCCTTGATGAGCCTAATATTCGCCAAGTCATCGCCTTTCCATTGAATCAAAAGGGCCAAGATCTTCTGATGAATGCCCCTTCAACGGTGAGGGAGAAACAACTCCAGGACGTTCACATTAATATTCGCACCACGTCAAAATAGTTTCGCCCCCACTCACCAGGCTATCACCCTAGAGCGTAGGATATCTGAGCAGATAAAACTGGAGGCGCTCAATGATTCTCAAAAAGTGCGCGATGGTGCGCATAGCAATGAGCTGGCTGCTGCTTGTAGTGAGTGAGCGAGCCGAGGCGGCTTCATGGTGGTATGAGCAGGCAGAACGCCTGCAACTTGTCAGTGCTGCATTGCTTGACGGAGCACCCATCTCCGAACCCGTTCCGCAATCGGCCTTCATCGAAGGACGCATCCTCACAAGCCTACTTCCAAAACCCAACCCAAAAGTTGGTGCTAAGGAAGAGAAAGTTCCGGCTGCACCCTTTCACACCGTACCGACCCTCGTTGGCGGTATGCCGGTTGCAATATCGGGTCGCTATGCGTTGGTGACCACGGCCTGGGCAGGGTATCTTCCGCTTCCTCAGTCAATGGCGAAAACCATGGGTGTCAATGCATCACTCAATCAATATCTTTTGGGTGCGAGTGCAGAAAATGTATTCCGCCTTCCAAAGATGCTTCTGACAACAAGTATTGGTGGCCAGTATGGTGGAGTCAGCCTCAAGGGAGGCATCACGGCTAAAGAAGCCAAAGACACTTTTGATGCCACTCTCTCAACGGTTTATCTGAGCCAGGGGGTACAGGGACGGACAATTCCCCTGTGGGCAAATGGGATGATTCTTTTCCGACGCGGAAAATCCACATTCAACATCACCAAAGAAAAAACAGAATTCACCCGTGCCGATACGATGTCTGACGCACCAGTGCCACTCTCTGCGCAGGTGACAATTGGAGTGACACTTAAGAAATCGCTGCACTTGGCAATTTCGGAATACATGGTTCCAAGTCGCCTCATTATGCCGCGCGTGAGCGTCGCGTATCAATATGTCTTTAATGCTAAATCAGCTCAATCCAACCAGGACGCCAAAGCAATTCCTGCAATAGATGAGCCAACTCCTCAAAAGCTACAGCGTATCCGTAGAAAAAAAAGGTAAAGAATTCGAAAGCACCGTTCGATGGGGTGAGCAACGATGAAAAGAAAAATTTCAACGCTCCGCTTTTTTTTCAGCACAGGAGTATTTTTTCTCCTGACAGCTTGCGCAGCCTATGATTTAGGGAGCAGCGGTAACACGTTCTACGAACCACCTGATGTCAATGCACCTCAGTGGGGCGAAGGTATTTCTCTCATCGTAGAAAAGAAATGCGCGACATGCCACACAGCAGCAACACCTTGGTACAAACCGAAGAACACACCTGAGCTCCCCAATTCAAGTAACCCGAATTTTGGGTTAAACTACATCGCGCTTGAAGCATTTTTCGACAAACAGAATTCACTCATGAGTCTGGTTAAGAAATGTGTTGAGAGTACATGCGGCACGGAAAATATCCCCATGCCACCGGCATATGCGACGCCTCTCAGTCCAAACGAGAAAACGGCTCTGTTAAATTTTGTCACTCCGCTGATCCCGGCAGCAACAATTAATCTTTCGGAAACATTCAAAACCAACTGTGGAGGCTGCCATGGTGCAGATGGTCGCAGTGGACCTGAATCTTATCCTAAACTTGGCGGTCCAGCAGGAAGCCCAAAAACATTTGAGCAGTTCAAAACTATCATTCAAAATGGTCAAATTGGTCAGAATGTAATGCCACCGCAGCCAAACTACGACATCAGCCAAGCACAAAGCGACTATAATTTTCTCTACAAATAAAGGGTTGATGAATCCTGCTAAAAAGGAGCCTTAAAGGCTCCTTTTTTATTGTGCACAAAGCACTGAAGTTCGCACTTCACCGAACCCTACCCGCACTCCATCCTTCTGCGCCCAGCCTTTCATGATGACAGTATCGCCATCTTCAATAAACTTTCGCTGGCTTCCGTCGGGCAGATCGATTGGTTTCGTTCCTTTCCAACACAACTCAAGCATTGAGCCATAGCTGTCAGGAGTTGGTCCGCTGATTGTTCCAGATCCATAAACATCACCAATATCGATGTTGGTTCCATTGGATGTCATGTGGGCAAGCTGCTGAGCCATACTCCAGTACATATGACGAAAATTGGTATGGCAAACTTTGATTGGTTCATTCATGCGCGCCGAATGAAGCCAAACCTCGAGTAGAATATCATATGTTTGGGGTCCGTGAGTTTGTAGATAGGGCAAGACTGGAACAGTTTGCTCGGGACCTTCAACACGGAACGGCTGCAGTGCATCGAGTGTCACAATCCAGGGCGATAAACTCGTTGCAAAAGTTTTACCAAGGAATGGCCCCAGTGGAACATATTCCCAGCGCTGGATATCACGCGCAGACCAATCGTTGAGCAAAGCCAATCCGAAAATGTGCTCATCAGTTGCTGATGTTGGAATACGCTCGCCAAGCTGAGTTTGCTTGCCAGTGATAAAGGCCATCTCAAGCTCAAAATCGAGCTGTCGGGTTGGGCCAAATGTTGGAGCAGGGTCAGCATCGTTCTTCAATTGTCCTTGTGGACGTTGAATTGCAACGCCTGAGGGAACAATTGAACTACTGCGACCATTGTAGCCAATCGGGATATGTAACCAATTGGGTAGAAGAGGATTTTGCGGATCACGAAACATGGCACCCACATTCGTGGCATGTTCACGACTCGAATAAAAATCAACGTAGTTGGAAACTTTTGTGGGCAAATACAGCTGGGCCTGACTCTGTTTAACGAGCACGCGTGCATGCAGGTCAGCATTTTTCAGAACATCATTGTTGCCTTGAGTGAACAATTCAGCAACTCGCACACGCAGTGCCCGCCACGTAGAAACGCCTGTCGATAACAGTGAATTGAGCGAATTTGCGTAGAGAAGCTCCCGCGATAAACCAGGCACCTGAGCGAGCATTCCAGCATCAAAAAGCACTGCAGTGTCGATGATAAATTCACCCAAAGCCAAACCAACTCTTGGCTGACGCGCCTCGGATGTGCTGAAAATACCGAAAGGCAGATTCTGAATTGAAAAATCGGAATTGACTGGAATTTCGAGCCAGCTCCGGGCGGTCCAAGGAAGATTTGTAAAAGTCTGCATGGGGCAATTCCTCAGGGAATAAGTTTCAAATTTTTAAGATCTTCAATGGGCTCGTAAAAACTACATGAGCCGAAACTCTTCAATCCAATGGAGCGCACGTTGCGAATATCTGCGATGGAAGCTTTGTAATTTTTCCACGCGAAACCTTCGGATGAAAACTCAATGGCGTTTGCTGATTTTTCTTCAAGGAGAAGTTTGAGCTCAGTTTCCGACAATTGATGCGTCCAGCCCAGCACGGCAGCGCTGAACACGTTCAAAAAGCCAAAAACGTCGGTTCCTACAGCGGGATCAAAATGCCGCATGGCTAAGTGAAGACCTGCTGTCAATTTGAATGGAACACGTTGTTGCTGAGCCAATCGAAACGCATGCGCCAAGACTTCGGCCGAAACAACAGCCGAAGCTGTCAGACCTCCGGTCCTGAATTTTAAGCATGCACGACCTACCTCCGACATATTCAAATGATGCGCGGCGAAGGCCACATGCTCAAATGATTTATTCAGATTCACTTCCCAAAAAACAGGAATTTTGAGCTGCAGCTCATCAAGAATTCTATAGGCTTCGTTAAAAAAACTTCGAGCCAGTTCTTGGTCGTGACTATTTATCAACTCGTCAGGCAATGGAACTTCGCAGGAATCAACCACAACCGCGCCGGAATGCGAATCAAGCAAGCCTCGCAGGAGAAGACCATCAGAGCGGAGAAGTTCTAAAGCATCAGTGATGGAAGGCCCTGAACGCAGGAGGGTAGTGATGTGCCAAGGGTTGTGATCGATAGATGCCTCTGCAAGTTGAGCTCGGGCCTCTTGCGCGAAATCTCCCGAGCGAACGGCTGGAAGGACAAAACGAACGAGGAGCCACGAATTCGGGTCATTTCGAATCGCGGTAAATTCAGCTATCGCCTCATTTAAAGGCAATTTAGCCGGTGGGAACAAACCCGCATAATCGAGTGAGCGCGACATCAAAGCCTTGAGAGCATCCACCACAATCTCCTTTTTCACACCCCCGCCTTCTACTGCTTCCTGTGAAATGGTTCAATCCGGAGGGTGTGAAGCCTCTTCAGTAAACGCGGTACCTGAGACAATTGCATCTGTGGGCGCTGGTGGTAGTCTCGGGCGTTCTTTGTCCGAACGTCCGGGATCCGGGAGGTTTTATATGAAAAGATCACTTCGCACGATACTCATTGCCAGCGCACTGGCCATTGTCGGTTTCGCTGTTCAGGTCACACCCTTCTCGAGCAACAAAGCATCGGCGAACGCAGAGCCTGCCGGAACATTCATTGAAAGCGTTTCTGCTAACCCAAGCAGTCTATTCCCTCTTACGAACAACGACGGGGAAGCATCTGCAGTCCAAGAAATGTTCTTTGAATCACTCGCAGATCGCCACTGGGACACATTTGATTGGACACCAAGCCTTGCTACCAAGTGGGAAATCTCAAAAGACGGAAAGCAGTTCACATTCACCTTAAACAAAGCTGCCAAATTCTCCGACGGAACGCCTGTGACAGCTGAAGACGTTAAATTTAGCTACGACTTCATCTTCATGAAGGGTGTCATGGCAGCGCACCTTCGCCCCTACTATTCGGCTATAAAAAAAGTTGAAGTTTTAGAGGCAGACAAAATCCGCTTCACCACAGGGGATGTCTATTATAAGAATTTCGACGTTGTTGCTGGTCTTACAATCTTTCCTAAGAAGCACTATTTGAAGCTCTACGAAAAAGACAACTCCATGACGAAGGCTGAGGTCACCAAAAACCCACTGGGTTCGGGTATGTGGCTCATGGAAAAATGGGAAGGCAATCAGCAGATCATTTTCAAGCGTAATCCGAATTATTGGAACAAAGCGGAACTTATCAAAACCGGCCGTTGGAATTACGACCGGCATATTTATAAAATTGTCCCTGAAGACTCTGTTGAATTTGAATTGTTCCGCAAAGGCGATCTCTCCTTCAAGGGTCTGCTCCCGAAACAATGGATCAAACAAACCGATGGTCCTGAGTTCAAGTCAAAACTGGTGAAAGTGAAGGCAGTCAACAAGGCTCCAACGGGCTACGGGTATATCGGCTGGAACAACAAAAATCCTATACTGGCGAGCAAAGAAGTCCGTTGGGCGTTGTCACACATCGCAGACCTCAAAACGTGGATCAACAAAATTGAGTACGGAATGGCTGAGCCAACCGTTGGTCCGTTCAGTGTAAAAAGCGAACAGCACGACCCTGCGCTTAAACCTGTTGAATTCGATCTCGGCAAAGCACGCGAGCGCCTCACTGCTGCAGGATGGACAAAGGCGGGCAAGGGTGGCGTTCTCGAGAAAGATGGCCAAAGACTCGAGTTAACGATTATTTATCCGCAGCAATCAAAAGACACGATGGAGCCCAAGCTTGTTGACTTCAGGCAAAAGGCAGCCAAGGTCGGAATAGCAATCAATCTGAAGGCGATTGATTGGACAACCTTCACAAAACTTCTCGATGACAGGAAGTTTGATGGTGCAGCACTTGGATGGAGCCGCGACTCTGATGGCGACCTCAAGCAAATCTGGCATACCGAATCGATGACCAACAAAGGAAGCAACTTCATCGGTTATTCCAACAAGGACGTGGACAAATTGATTGACGAGCATCGCGCGACACTCGACAAGTCAAAAAGAATTGCGCTTGCTCGCAACCTTCAAAAGCTCATCTACGAAGATCAACCCTACACCTTCCTCACTGAGCGTCTGTACTCTCTTTACGCGCATCAAAACTACGTGAAGAAGGAAAAAGACACCTACACTTATACAATTGGCAGGTCGTTCTGGAAGATCCAAAACTAACAGAGCCACGCGAGGAAAAGAATCCGTTCTTATGACATTCCCTGCTTATATACTTCGTCGACTTCTTCTTATGATTCCAACCTTCTTTGGAATCACCATTGTCTGTTTCGGTATTTTCCAGATCGCGCCAGGCGGGCCGGTAGAAACATATCTTGCCAAGGTCCGATTTTCTGGAGCCGCGGGCGACAGTGGAAAAGGATCGTCCCAGAGTTCCCAAGGCAGCAGCGCTGCATCAAGCAGATCCGTGACTGATGAAGTCGTCGAAGAATTGAAGAAACGTTACAATTTCGACAAACCAATTCACGTGAGATATTGGCTTTGGCTGAAAGATGTTGCGCAACTTGAATTTGGGTATTCCCATACCAAGGGTGAGCCCGTTCTCGATGTCATAGCATCAAAATTGCCAGTGTCCGTGACCTTCGGCGTCACGAGTTTTCTGCTTACCTATCTTGTCTGCATTCCTCTCGGAATTCTCAAAGCAATCAAGGATGGCAGCCGTTTCGATGCTCTCAGCAGTACAGGGCTGTTTGTTGCCTACAGTATTCCTGAGTTTATGCTTGGTATTTTGCTCATCCATTTTTTTGCGGGCGGTCAGTTTATTGAGTGGTTTCCGATCCAGGGACTCACTTCCCTCGACTCTGAAAATTGGCCTTGGTGGCAACGACTCCTCGATGCCGCATGGCACATGGTTCTTCCTCTCACTTGTTACATGATTGGCGGCTTCACCATGATGACCATGTTGATGAAAAATTCCATCATAGAACAAATTAAACAAGACTATGTGCGCTCGGCTCTCGCACGAGGTGTAACCGAACGAACAGCAATTTTGAAACATGCATTGCGCAACGCACTTCTTCCACTTGCAACAGGGTTTGGAGGAATTCTCACCCTAGCCTTTGCAGGAAGTATTGTTATCGAGCGCATTTTTAATTTAGATGGCATAGGTCGGCTTTCTTACGAAGCTTCGCTTCAACGCGACTACCCCATCCTGATGGCTTCAATCACCATCACAGCCATTCTTGGACTTCTTGGTCAGCTTTTGTCGGATCTTCTTCTTCGTGTCATCGATCCACGCATTGATTTCTCGAAGCGAGATTGAGGTCATCCATGTCACCAGATTTTCATCGTCGTTTGACTATTTTCAAGAGAAATCGCCGGGCCGTAGTAGCGCTCTGGACAATGGCCTTTATGCTTTTTGCCGGACTGGGAGCAGAACTTATAAGTAACTCAGCCCCAATTATTGCCAACATCAATGGCCAAACAATATTCCCAGCCTACATTGAATATGATCGCGAATCACTTGGCCTCGAAGGTGCTGGCGTTGTCGACTACCGCGAACTCAATTCACAATTTAGCTGGTCGGTTTGGCCACCTTTAAAATGGGACCCATTCGAAATCGACGGCGAACAAATGGAATATCTCGCTCCACCTAGCGCGGCACATATTATGGGCACCGACGTCGCAGGTCGGGATGTTTTTGCACGGCTGCTCTTTGGAACAAGAATTTCTTTGCTCTTTGGGGTTGGCTTTTGGATTATTACATACATTGTCGGAACAACCGTGGGACTATTCATGGGATTTGTTGGAGGCTCTGTTGATCTCTATGGGCAACGCCTCATGGAAATATTCGGCTCCATTCCAAGCCTCATGCTTCTTCTTTTTATCGCCTCAGTGATGACACCTGGCCCAGTGCTTTTATGTTTGTTCGTATGCTTGTTTGGATGGATGGGGATTGCTCAATTTATGCGCTCCGAGGCTCTGCGTAACCGCAGCCTCACCTTTACCGAGGCTGCGGTGTCTTTGGGTGCGGGCCGCCCCCGACTCCTCTTCACGCACGTTCTACCCAACAGCCTAGTACCAATCATTACCTTCTCCCCCGCAGCCGTGATAGGCGGAATCTACACTCTCGCATCACTCGACTTCCTTGGCTTTGGAGTCCCCCCTCCCACGCCAAGCTGGGGAGAACTCATGGATCAAGCGCGTGTCAATTATCAGGTCGCTTGGTGGCTTGCCGTATTTCCCAGCCTTTTTCTGTTCGTGACGATTGTTTGCCTAAACTTCATTGGCGAATCTGTCCGCAAGGCTTTTGATCCGCGCGCTTAACCGGCGAAAAAGCAAGAAAATTTCCCAATTCTAAAAAAACTGGCCAGTCGGCTTGCACAGCGTGTTCCCATTTTGTAGGGTGCGCATCAGTGAGACAAACAACGGCTCAGAGTGCACTTCATTCGCCCAAGGTGGGCTTGGTTTACCCTCTTCATGGAGAAAGGGAGCAAAATGAAACGAGGCCAAAAAGCATCCTCCATATTTGGTGCCTCGCTCGTTGCTGCTGCAGCTGGATTAACAGCTTGCGGCACTGAAACCACCGACCGAAGTATCCGGCGAGTGAATGGCCCCAACGGCCCTCTGACGTATGTTTCTTCATTCGTAAATCCCGACCAAATTGAAAAAATCATTGGCGAAAATGAACTCACTCCAGTTTTGAATGACGGCGCGAACATTCCTGAAAAGTACCGCACGCTGATTGATGCGTTCGGCAAAATTTCAATGGGATGCAGCGCAACCCACATTGGTGACGGCTTGGTTATCTCAGCAGGACACTGTTTTGAGGCTCCAGAGCGCCGCATTAACAACAAGCCTTGCGCCGGCGTCACAGTCGACTGGGGCTTCCGCAAAGACAAAACCCCTTATCTGAAATCAAAATGTGTGACGGTTCTAGCAGCGGAGCTCAACGACAATCGCGACTACGCTATTTTCAAAGTTGACGTTGCCCCCACTGCAAAAGTTGAAATTGATCTGAGCGCGCGTCCCAAAGTTGGAACGGCACTCACTATCTTTGGTCACCCTCAACTTCGCCCCCTCGAATGGTCGAAAACCTGCACGCTTGAAGAAGCAAGCCGTGGCGGTTGGGGAACTGATGCATTCAGCCACCAATGTGACACAGAGCCTGGTAACAGTGGCAGCACTGTCATCGATGACACAAGTCTGAAAATCATTGGCATTCACGACGGCGGACGCGTTCCATGGAACTATGCCACCTTCATTACCGATACGCCTGTGCGCGAGTTCTTGGATGGTTCAACCCCAACTAACCCAGTCCCTCCCGCACCAACGCCAAATCCTGGTACTCCAGGAAACGCGGTCGTTAAGCTGCCAAATCAGCTCTTTGGCCCGTTCCGCAACAACCAAAACACAGTGCTCGCAACCTTTGGCCGCGAGCTGGGCGATTACATGACGTTCGACATGCTTATTGACCTGGAAGAGGGTCGTGATTTTGTAAGCATCGCTTACGGCGATAGACAGCGAGTTGAACTCTCTGGAATCAAGCGTCGTAAGTTCGATAGGCTCCAGCTCCCTGTCACGGTGTCATTCCGCTCAAATAGCTCTATTCAATCGAGTGATGTCATTCTTCAGAACATAAAAGTTTTTAAATCAGCTTTACCGAACCCGTAAGCTCTTCTTCGGATGAGTTTACGAGCCCTCCTCACCGCATTGCGTCTCCCGCTTTGCGGTTTTTTTTGTTACTGTGATAATGAGTCTAACTCGTAATCGGGGGTTCTGACGGATGGAGCTTTATCATTGGTATTTAGTGCTGAGCGTATTTCTCATAATCTCTGAGATATTTGCCCCAGGCTTTATTCTACTTCCTCTTGGCTTAGCAGGATTACTGACTGCAACAGTCGCCTATTTTCGTCCGGAGCTCTGGATTCACGCCGTGTTTTTCATTTGCGGCAGTGGATTGGCACTGCTGGCAATCGCACGGTTTCGCGACTCTGAGGGTGTCCGGAAAATAGATGACGCAGGTGGTCAGGGACTCATTGGCCAAACAGGAACTGTTGTTTCAAGGGCCACCGCTGAAACTGCAATGCATGTAAAAATCTTCGGTGACACATGGGACGTTGTCGAAGGCAGCATCTCGTCCGAAAAAGTTGACATATTTCCGCCCGGAACACACGTCAGGGTTATTGCTGTCACAGGAAATAAAATAGTTATTGAAAAAATTTAAGGAGGGTTTTTAAAGTGGACTTTTTAAGTATTTTTTTTATTGGCCTTGCATTCATTGCATTTTTTGCGATTTTGCGCGGAATTTATGTCATTCGTCAACAAGAATGCATTATTGTCGAACGACTGGGACGTTTTCATGCCATTCTGGGTTCCGGGCCCCAAATTATTATCCCCTTTCTCGATCAACCGAGGCAAATACTCTGGATCCGCAATGGCGTTATGGTGCCTGTCGAGCGTATTGATTTGCGCGAAGTTGTTCTAGACATCCCTGAACAAAGAGTCATCACCAAAGACAATGTCGGCATCACCGTGGACGCAATTATCTATACGCAAATTACCGATGTTCGAAGAGCAGCATACGAAATTCAATCGCTTCCGCTAGCAATCAGCCAACTCACCCAAACCACATTACGAAATCTTGTAGGTGAGCTCGAACTCGACCACACCCTTTCCAGCCGAGACGCAATTAACACGCGCCTGAAGGCGACTCTCGATGAAACTGCTGACAAGTGGGGACTCAAGGTTACGCGGGTTGAATTGCGTAACATCACTCCGCCTGTTGAAGTTCAACAAGCGATGGAAAAACAAATGCAGGCCGAGCGAGAAAGACGCGCGCAAGTACTCACTGCGGAAGGCTCAAAGCAAAGTCGAATTCTTGAGGCAGAAGGAGATAAGCAGAGCCGCATTGAGCGCTCTCAAGGCGAGCAGCAAGAAAAAATTAATCAGGCCCTTGGTGATCGCGACGCAATCATTGCACGCGCGGACGGTCAGGCCCAAAGCATTGAAGCTGTCGCAAAAGCCCAGGCACACGCAATCGAAAATGTGCGTGACGCCTTTGGCAACTCGCAAGTTGCGGCCCAGTATCTCATCGCCATGGAATATTTGAAACGCTTTGGCGACATGACAAGTAAATCAACTGATAAAGTTTTCATTCCCTACGAAGCAACCGGAGTCCTCAGTTCATTAGGAGGCATTGGCGAGCTCTTGAAGGGTAGCGGAGGAAGTGTCTCTCACTCCTCAGCACCGAAGTTATGATAAACAGCCTGCACATCATCCTGCTCTTCGAGTTTTTCAACAAGCTCGAGAGCATTTTGTGCACTTTCGCCTTTCAGTGAAACGCGCGTTTCAGGTATCAGTTCCAAGCCTGCTTTATCGAATTTCAGGCCAGCTGCAATTAACGCATCACGCACCGAAGCAAACTCCGTGGGGCCTGTGTAGACGGTTGCAAAACCCTCTTCAACGACAACATCTTCTGCACCAGCATCCAATGCGAGCTCCATAACTCGATCTTCGGTGACTGCCCCCAATTCAATATCAAGGACACCTTTTTTCTTAAAAATCCAAGCAACCGAGCCCATCTCGCCCATGTTGCCGTTGTTTTTGGTGAAGATCTTTCGCAATTCAGGATTCGTTCGATTGCGATTGTCGGTGAGTACTTCAACGAGAATTGCAGAACCGCCAGGGCCGTAGCCTTCGTATGTGATCTCTTCGAAGGTCATGCCTTCAAGTTCGCCCGCACCCTTCCTAATGGCTCGCTCGATTACATCTTTGGGCATGTTGTTGTCGCGCGCTCGATCGACTGCCAGACGCAACCGGGCATTGAAATTTGGATCACTTCCAGTGCGCGCTGCGACCATAATTTCGCGCGCCAATTTTGTGAAAACTCTTCCACGCGCGGCGGCGCTTGCAGCCATTCTACCTGCAACTGTTGCGTGACGACCCATAGGATGTCCTTCCTTTGATACTTTTTATTGCACCCTACCGGGAATTGTAACATTCCTCGGGCTGTGACTTTATTTTGGCCTCTATTTGTTACAGCGATGCCAGCCATATGCCAAGAGCACGACTTTGCCCCCTGCATAAGTTCCGATAATCTTTGCCGGACCCTTTTTTGAATCGAAAGTAGCGCCAACCCTGGGGGGCAACATGGGCCAAAAAAAAGTTCGTCAGAATTCAGAAAATGCAGAGGCAGTAAATGCGGGACAGGCCCGTGTGGCCGTGGTCGGCGCAGTTCGCACTCCCTTTGTGCGATCTTTTGGCGTCTTTGAGCGAGAAACACCTCTTAGCTTGAGTATTCGTCCTGCCACTGAAGTCATTGCTCGCACAGGCGCCAAGGCCTCCGATGTCGATGACGTCATTTGGGGGGCCGTGGTTCCTCAAACCAAGAACCCAAACATTGCCCGCGACATTGCTTTATTTGCAGGACTCCCCAAATCGATTCCCGGCTATACTCTCAACCGCGCCTGCGCGAGCTCACTGCAAGCCGTTCAATTGGCAGCCGATGCAATTCTCGCGGGGCGAAACCGCATGGTTCTCGCAGGCGGAGTGGAAGTACTCTCCGACGTTCCAATCACTTTTTCTGATGAAGCCCGTCGCTTTTTAACCCGATTGTCACGCGCCAAAACTATCAAAGATAAGCTAATGATGGCCTCTGAATTCAACCCAAAGGCTTTCCTGCCCAAGCCTCCCGCGCTTGCAGAGCCGTTCACGGGCTTCACTATGGGTGAACACGGCGAACAGATGGCAGTGAAAAACGACATCTCTCGAGAACGCCAAGACGAGCTTGCGATGCGCAGCCACCACCGTGCCGCTGAGGCCATCGAGAAGGGCTACCTCAAAGAGGAAATCGTTTCTGTTTGGTCGGGCACAGCGAGAGAAAACTTTGTCAATGCTGACAATCTTGTGCGCGGCGATACATCAATTGACGCGTTATCGAAATTAAAGCCCGCATTCGACAAACGAAATGGAACTCTCACAGCTGGTAACTCCAGTGCTCTCACGGACGGAGCCTCTGCGGTGCTGCTCGCAAATTCTCATTATGCTGAGGAACATGGACTTCCTGTGCTCGGTTATGTTGTCGACTCAGTTGCAGTAGCTGTTGATCCCCACGACCAACTTTTAATTGGTCCGGCCTATGCCATTCCTAAACTCCTGCAGAAGCACAACCTGAAACTCTCAGACATCGGTGTCTTTGAAATCCATGAAGCTTTCGCAGCGCAAGTTTTGAGCTGTCTCGATGCCATGTCGAACACTCGCTTCTGCCAGGAAAAACTCGGACTCGAAGGTGCTTTTGGAGTTGTTGATCCCTCCAAAATGAACATTGACGGGGGTTCAATTGCATACGGCCATCCGTTCGGCGCAACCGGTGGCCGACTCATTGGTCGGGCACTTCGTATCGCTGAACGCACGGGTGCGCGCTATGCGCTCGTGGCAATTTGTGCGGCCGGTGGAATGGGTCAAGCCATGTTACTCGAAGCTCCTCAACATTGAAGGAAACACTGAAATGAACAATACAATCACTTCAATCACAAAAACTCTTCGCGTCTCTTGGCAAAACTCCGTTTGCGTCATCGACTTTAACGATGAAGCGAAGTCAATGAATGCATTTTCCCGTGAGATACTTAGCGATCTCGATAAAGTCGTTTCACAAGCGCTTGCTACGCCCGGAATTACCGGATTGGTCATGACCTCATCGAAACCGAACTGCTTTGCCGCAGGTGTTGACATTAGCATCTTCGACACACTCACAACTCAAGCGGCAGGGGAGGAAGCTTCTGCAACTCTGCATGCATTATTTCAGAAGTTTGCCGATGCCCCTGTTCCTACAGTTGCTGCCATCAATGGGATTTGTCTCGGCGGTGGACTCGAGCTCTCACTCGCATGCCACTATAGAATTTGTACCTCTCACCCGAGCACACAACTTGGGCTCCCTGAGATTCAACTAGGCCTTCTTCCGGGTGGAGGTGGCACGCAACGCTTGCCGAGAGTGATTGGCGTTGCGCCTGCGCTCGATCTCATTCTTACAGGCAAAAAAGTTGATGCGAGAAAGGCACTGAAACTTGGTCTTGTGAGCGACGTTGTTCCGGAAAACCAACTCCTTCGCCACGCAGTGGAAATCTGCAAAACAAGCCAACCCATCTCTTTGGAACGGAAAAAGATGGGATTTGCTCGACTCGGACAAGTCAAGGCCTCTGAGTTTGCTGGCATTGATGTTCAGAAACTGGCACTCGAAACAAATCCGATTGGCAGAACAATTATTGAGCGCAAAACACTCGAACAAATTGAAAAGAACACAAAAGGGTTTTACCCAGCTCCCAAGAAAGCGCTCGAGGCTCTCATGAAGGGCCTCAGTCGCCCACTGGCGGATGGCCTAAAGCTGGAAGCAAAATTGTTTGGCGTTCTCGTCGTCACACCCGAAAGCCGTTCGCTTGTGCACATATTCCGAGTTGTAACTTCAGCTAAGAAAAATCCTTTTGATGCGGATGCACAAAATGCGGCGCGGGAAAAAGTGATAGAGCCGCTGTTGAATGGAGATACTTTTGTTGGAATGCTGGGCGCGGGACTCATGGGAAGTGGCATCGCCACTGTTCTCTCTGAAAAAAATATTCGCTGTGCCTTGCTTGATAGAGACGGCCTCGGAGTGCAACGTGGACTCAGAAATATTCAGTCTTATTTTGATGATAGAATGAGAAAAAGACGCATTAAAAAATTCGACCGTGACGCTGCCATAGGTCGCATTGTGCCCTCGGTGGATCTCTCAACTTTCGCAGGCACACCCATTGTTATTGAGGCAGTCTTCGAAGACCTTTCAATCAAACACGACATGCTCAAGCACTGCGAAGCAGCGATTCACGATGAAGATTTTATCTTCGCATCGAATACATCGAGTTTACCCATTGGAAGAATTGCAGCCGCTGCGAAAAAGCCAGAAAATGTGATCGGAATGCACTTCTTCTCACCGGTTCCAAAAATGCCACTCGTTGAGATCATCACAACTGATAAAACCTCAGCAAGAACTGCAAGTGCAACATTCGATATCGCGACGAAGATGGGCAAGAACATCATCGTTGTTAAAGATGGACCTGGCTTCTACACAACAAGAATACTAGCGTTCCTCATATCCGAGGCACTGAACATTCTCTCTGAAGGTGCAAGCATTGAAGCCATTGACCAGGCATTGGAACGCTTTGGCATGCCAGTAGGGCCAATCACACTGCTCGATGAAGTTGGTATCGATGTAGGTGCTCACATTATCACAGTGTTGAAAGATGCATTTGCCGATAGGCTCGCCATACCGCCAGAGCTCGAATCTATCATCGCAGAAGATCGTAAGGGGCGTAAAAATGGACGTGGTTTCTATACCTATCAGGAAGGGAAAAAGGACAAACCGGATACTAGTATCTACAAGCACCTCAAACATGGCGAAGATAGAAAACACTTCGATCTAAAAGAGATCGCAGACCGGTGTATGTTTGTCTTCATGAATGAGGCCGCCCGCTGCCTTGATGAGGGAATCATCGACTCTGCTGATACGGGCGACCTTGGAGCTATCTTTGGATTGGGCTTTCCACCCTTTCTGGGTGGCCCTTTCCACTACGCACAGCAGCTGGGATACGCCCGCGTGGCGCAGACTTTGAATGAAATGTCGGCTCGCTACGGTGCTCGATTTGCTCCCGCTGCACACTGGACAAACTTTGCACGCTAAAACAACCTACTGACATCTTTTTGGGATCAACTCAGTTCTCCATTTGGGAGTTCCGATAGCCCACCCAGAAGGTGAAAGACCCTCGCAGGAAGGCACATTTATGGCAATGAAGCGAAACTTTTTGATTACGTTGAGCGTGAATACGCTTTTCGCACCGTTGCTCATGCTTGTGCTTTTATCTGGTTGTGAGTCGTCGCCACCCCAGGTTCGAACCGCTGTTCCAATCACTTGGGGCGAGTCGAGCACTCTTGCGCTTTCGAGCCAGCCTGAGAACATTTCACAACCTTGGCGCAAGATTGTCGTTCTGACCAAAGGAGTTTTGACCATTGGTCTGCAATCGAGCACCGACGGTGGCAAGGTTCGACTCCATGTAAAAAATGGAACTGGAAAGAGAAGCATTTTCCAAAAAGAAATTGACCTGGCTCCTCGTTCCCCTGTCAATGCGACCTTGAATGTCGATGCAGGCACCTACTTTATGGTACTGGAGCCATTGAACGGACAATTGCTCAATGCATCTCTTGCTTCCAGGTTTCAACCTGAAGACCCCGATGCTCTCTCTGGCGCCGACAAAAGCCGGGAGGGTGCACAACAGCTCACCGCTGCTCAAGCAAAAGAAGGAGCTGTGAGCTACCGCGACGGCAACCGCACGGATTGGTTTCGATATGACGCATCTAGTGCAGAAACTCTTCAAATTCGGTTTCAGGGTATCGATCAGGCTAAAGGCCTGAGAGTCGAGTGCATCACACCAACGGGTGTGAGCTTCGATCTGACCGGACAAGACAAACTTGTTTTGCGCGACCCAGGAACCGTTTGGCTTCGTGTTTATGCAGATCAAGCTGACTCTGGTGGAGGCTACAAACTCACCACATTCAGCTCGCCTTTTCTGGGTACAGAGAGAAAAGGTCTGATTCTCAAATTTAATGGAAACAACGCAACAGTGAACATGGGCATTGAAGATGGTGTCCGAGAAGGACTCAAAGGATTTCTTCAACGAGCCGACGGAAGTTTGGTTGATTTTGTCATTGAAAAGGCCTTACAGCGCTCCTCAACCGCAAAATCAACTTCCACGTTCAAAGACGTTGATCTAAACTCAACCGTGCATTTTGAGAAAAAAATGAACGGCACGCGCTAAAAAGGCCCTAACTTTGCAGCTGGGGCCTTTTTTTTACTTTTTCGCACTTAGTTCGAAGTAAAAACTCCGAATTCAATCTACATTTGCAGATTCAATGACAACAGGCTTCGCTGGCACGTCGCTATGCATACCAAAAGAGCCGGTTTTGGTGGTGGCAATGTCGTCAACAACGTTCATGCCTTCAGTGACTTTCCCAAAAACAGTGTAACCACCGTTGTTGGGGTAATCGAGAAATGAGTTGTCAACGAGATTGATGAAGAATTGGGAGGTTGCTGAGTTCACGTCGTTCGTGCGCGCCATAGCTAGAGTGCCACGCAGGTTCTTCAGGCCGTTGCTAGCTTCAGTTTTGATAGGAGCTTTGGTTGATTTTTGTGTCATTTTCTCATCGAATCCGCCGCCTTGAATCATGAATTTATCAATGACGCGATGGAAAACAGTTTTGCTGTAGTGACCCGATTTCACGTATCCAAGAAAATTTTCCACTGAGATGGGAGCCTTCTCTTTATCGAGTTCGATTTTGATTGTTCCTTTGTTGGTTACCATAGTCACTACAACTGCATTCGGATTCACTTTTTTTACCTCTTTCAATGCTGATTTATCTTTTTTACTGTCTTTCTTGCTGTCTTTCTTTTCAGATTTCTTTGCGCTGCCTTCTGCTTTTTGCTCGGCTGCAGCGTAGCCACTGCTTGCGAGAAAGATTCCACTAACAACACAAAGAGCCCTTGCAAAATTTTTGCCAAGAAACATGAAATCCTCCATGGTTTTCAATTGAATGACGCCACAATTCATCGGATACCAATTCTGCCATATTGAATAAATTGCGGCAAAGAATCAATGCTGATTGACGTCAACCCCCCAAAAAACACCGCTTTCCTCTTTCACAAGCGCAACAAAATCCTTCGGAGTCATTGCTTCGCGGTTCTTGCCGTCTCGATAGCGCGGCGTGAGAGTGCGATTTTCAACCTCTTTATCACCAATAACGAGCATATAGGGAATTTTGCTCACCTGAGCCTCGCGAACCTTGGCAGAGAGAGTGTCGTTGCCAAAGTCGGTGTCAACGCGAACCCCTGCGGCAAAAAGCTGCGCACGAACCTGCTCGCCCCACTCCACACAAGACTCTTTCACCGTCACAATACGCGCTTGAAGCGGACATAATCCAAGTGGAAAGTGACCTGCAGTATGTTCAATAAATACTCCCATGAAACGCTCAACCGAACCCAAAACGGCGCGATGAATCATCACCGGCACTTCAGGCTTGTTGGCAGCAGAAACATAGGATGCTCCCAAGCGTCCTGCGGTTTGGAAGTCAAGCTGAATAGTTGCGCACTGATGAAAGCGGCCGATGGCATCTTTGACTTTGATATCGATTTTGGGTCCGTAGAAAGCACCGTCACCTGGGTTCAGGATGTAGTCGATTCCCTCTGACTTGAGTGCCTCAACCAAAGCCGTTTCGGCAGTATCCCAGAGCTCTTCAGCACCAACTCGCTTTTCCGGACGAGTTGAGAGATAAAAACGAACTTCCTCAAAAGTCAGATCGCTATAGGCTTCTCGAACAAATCGCAATGCTAGCTTCATCTCCATTTGAATTTGAGCCGGAGTGCAAAAAATATGACCATCGTCTTGTGTGATACGTCGCACCCGAGTGAGGCCATGCAAAGTTCCGCTCAACTCATTGCGGTGGACAACGCCGAACTCGCAATAGCGCATAGGTAATTCGCGATAGCTGCGTAAACCGTTTTGAAATACTTTGACGTGGGCAGGACAGCTCATAGGCTTAATGGCGTATTGCTGCTCATCAACCTGAGTGAAAAACATGTTCTCACGATAGTTATCGTAATGTCCGCTCATCTTCCAGAGATCAACATTCATCACCTGAGGAGTATGAATTTCTTTGAATCCGAATTCTGCTTGCTTGCGACGAATGTAGTTTTGCAGCAAAACAAATAATTTTGCTCCATTAGGCAAAAAGAAAGGGGCGCCAACGGCCGATTCAGGAATCAGTGTGAAGAGTTCAAGTTGTTTTCCAAGAACAACATGGTCTCTTTTCTTAGCCTCTTCGAGCATGTGGATATATGCGTCGAGATCTTTTTTATTCGCCCAAGCTGTTCCATAGATTCGCGTGAGCTGATCGTTGTCTTTGTTTGCTCTCCAATACGCGCCCGCGATGCTCATCAACTTAAAAGCACCGAGTTTTCCAGTATTAGGAACGTGTGGTCCACGACAGAGGTCGCCCCAGCCGCCCATTTCGTAAATTTTTATATCTTCGCCTTCGGGGATATCTGCAGCAATTTCTGCTTTGAATTTTTCGCCGATCTTTTGGAAATGAGAAACAGCCTCGCTGCGAGAGACAATGCGCTGAACCACTCGAAAATCTTTAGCCACAATTTCGGTCATCTTTTTCTCGATAGCTTCGAAATCGTTGGAACTGATTTTTACACCTTCAGGTGGCTTCACATCGTAATAAAATTGGTTTTCAACAACCGGCCCGATTGTGATTTGTGTTCCTGGGAAAACTTCCTGAATGGCCATTGCCATCAAATGCGCTGTCGTGTGACGAATGACTTCAAGCCCAGTGGGAGAGTTTCCGACGACGAGTTCAATTTTCTCGCCACCCTTGAGTTCAGAACCCAAATCACAAAGCCTGCCATCAATTTTTCCAGCAACTGCACTTTTGGCCAACCCTGGACCGATGTTCAAAGCAACATCTGCCAAGGTGCAAGGAGATGACAGACTGCGGGTAGAACCATCAGGCAAAAAAACATTCACTTGTGAACTCAAAACTCTATCCTCCACAACAGGCCCATCTCGGAATGCCCTTGTTTATGCCACCGCTAGGAGCGACGCAACAGATGCACGAGCATCCTTCGATGTCGCTCAAGAATCCCATCGAGGGCCTCGATGTCATTCAGGGACTTCCAAGAAACCTCCTCAATTTCAGCTGCTTGGGCAACCCAGCCTAAGCACTCTTCTGGCGCTAAGGGCGTTTCTGCCGCAAAAACGATTTCCAAAAGAGGGAACTTTTCGCTCGTCAGGCACTCTTGAACCAAGAATCTTTGCCGAGGGGTGGGCCTCCAGCTCAGTTCTTCATGCAGCTCGCGCAACAGGCCTTGCTCGGGAGATTCTGGCCAGCTGATGAGTCCACCGGGAAGTCCCCAGGGTTTCAATCGGCCTCGGTGCTTTAGGAGGCACACCCGACCTTGGCTGTCTCGCAAGATACAAAGAGCCCCCGCAGTCCAACGTGGCCCGAAAAAACGCAGCCAAGCCCTCACAAACCAAAGACGAACACTCAGCGACAAATCCCTGAGACTCTTGCCCTGCTCCCTTTGTTCCGTATAAATCATGCGGCTAACCTGCAATTGAGAAGGATAGGGTGTTGCTATGGATGTTTCGAGCATTGTCATGCTGTTTCCCGGACAAGGCAGCCAATCGGTTGGAATGGGCCGCGAGCTCGCAGCAAACTTCTCTGAGTACCGGGACGCTTTTGCGGAAGCATCTGATGCCCTCGGATATAGTATGGAACGCTTATGTTTCGAAGACCCACAAACACAACTCAATATGACAGAATATACCCAGCCAGCCCTGCTGGCGAGCAGCGTTGCCACTCATCGTATTTTGAGCACGCGGGCAAACTTGAAAACAGTGAGCGCTGTTGCGGGTCACAGTTTGGGTGAGTACTCCGCACTCGTTTGCGCGGGCGCGCTGAGCTTCGCTGAAGCATTACGCGCTGTCAGATTCCGCGGTCAGGCTATGCAGCGGGCAGTCCCTGTGGGTGTTGGAGGCATGGCAGCCTACGTTGGTTCTCAGGTCGACAAAGTTGTTTTGCTCTGCAAAGAAATCAGCACTGCCGAGGCAAGTGTAGAGCCGGTCAATTTTAATTCCCGAACACAGGTTGTTTTGAGCGGTCACAAAAGCGCAGTAAACACTTTGGTCGCTCAAATCGCGGCAGAAAAGCTCGGACGCGCAATTCCATTGGCAGTCAGTGCACCATTCCATTCAAGTCTGATGCGGCCAGCTGCTCGTGAAATGGAAGAGTACCTTGAAAAAATCACATTGAACGCACTTAACACTCCGCTTTATGCCAACGTCGATGCCACAAAATATTCACAAAGTGGCTATTCACGAGCACATCTCGTCAAACAGATTGCCAGTGCAGTGCTTTGGACACAAACCCTCGATGGCATGCACAGCACCGAGAAACCAAGTCTTTGGCTGGAAGTTGGAACCGGTTCAGTTCTTCAGGGACTTGTTAAAAAAACCCTCGACAACGCCGCCAGCGCAGGTACACACGACGCTGAGGCTATGAGAAATATCCTCAAGGAATTGGGAGCATGACAGAGTGGCTAAGTTGAAATCTTCGGATGACATTCAAATGATGCGCGTCGCCGGGCGATTGGCTGCCGAAACACTGCGACATATAGAACAATTTGTGAAACCCGGGATTTCAACCGAAGAAATCAACACAATCGTGCACAACTACATTGTTGAGCGCGGGGCTTACCCGAGTCCCTTGAACTACAAGGGCTTTCCAAAATCTGTTTGTACAAGCATCAACGATGTCATCTGTCACGGCATTCCTCATCCAGAAGTAAAACTCGATGAGGGAGATATTATAAACATTGATGTGACTGTGACTCTTAATGGTTATTTCGGAGACACGTCGCGAACATTTTACGTTGGCAACTCCATTCCAGCCGATCGTCAGCTCGTCACAGAAACTGCCTGGGAATCTCTGGCGCGTGCTCTTGCAGTCTGTGAACACGGAGTGCGCATTGGCGACATTGGTCATGCAATACAAAACTACGCTGAATCTAAAGGCTGCAGTGTGGTGCGCGATTTCGTTGGACACGGCATTGGCAAGGTTTTTCACGAAGAGCCTGCAATTACCCATTACGGACGGCCTGGCACTGGCATGAAACTCGTGCGAGGAATGTGTTTCACAATCGAACCCATGATCAATGGTGGCGACTGGAGGAGCAAAATGCTGAAAGACGGGTGGACGGCTGTTACTCCCGACGGAAAACCCAGCGCACAATTTGAACACACAATCGCACTTGTCGGCGACGGCATTGAAATTTTAACTGCTCTTCCCGATGACCCGATCGCCCTGCGCGCCCGAGCACTCGGCGCAAAGGTTGTTTGGCCGCAACTCAACTAACACGCTTACAGTTCCTGCAATAATCACAATCGATACTTACCTAATCTTCATCGAAGAAACCTCGTTCAATCGGGTGTTTGCCTTTATTTTCCTCCACTGCACCCACCACAAAGGAGGATACAATGAGCAGCAACATTGATCTTTGGAGAAACCGTGGCTTGGTTCCCTCGAAGCTTTGGAATGCGCCAATGTCATCAAGTTTCTTTAGGCGAATGGACCGAGTGTTTGAGGAACTTATGAGCGAGATTTCTGATTTTGGAATGCGTGAAACGGCACTCCAGGGGTACGAGCCCGCTTGCGACCTCATAGAACGCGACAACGATTATATGGTTTGCTTTGATTTGCCAGGCTTGCACGCCAAAGACATCAATCTCGAGATTGTTGGCAACACTTTGGTTGTTTCGGGTGAGCGCAAATTCGAACGCAAGGAAGAAAAGGGCGGAACTCATTATCATGAACGACGTGTTGGTGCATTTGAGCGCCGGTTGTCATTGCCAGAGAGTGTCAACCTCGACAAAATTAACGCCAATTTCGACGCTGGTGTCTTGACGCTCACTGTTCCAAAATCTAGTCAGTCACAACGCAAAAAGATAAACGTTCACGAAACGCCCGGAACATCTGGAGATATTAAAATTGAGGGGAAAACAGAGCATAAAAAATCTGCTTAAAATGAGGAAATAGAAGCCATGAGAGTTGCCACAACCACAACATCGCTTTTGACTTTGCTGACACTTGCCAACTCACAAGGATGTGCGTCGACGCCTCGAAAAACCGACGTCGCTGAGACCACTCCTGCCGCAGCAGAGAGAATCACACCGATGCGAAAACCAGGCGGCGCCATGATGCCAATGATGGGCGGGTCAATGATGCCAATGATGAGTGGGTGGCACCACACTTCTCCCTATGGTCAGCTCTATTTCCAGGGAAAAGAAATCACCCTCGAAGGAGAAATTCTTCGCATCGGTCCTGTCACCCCTATGCCGCAAATGATGCAAGGGACTGAACTCCATCTGAAAACTGAGAAGGGACAAACGGCCATTCATCTAGGCCCGTCCTGGTACATTGAACAACAGGATCTCACCCTCAAAATCGGAGATAAAGTGAAGGTCAGCGGCCGGAGTATCGGCGCGGGAGCCGATACAATTATTCTGGCTGCACAAGTTCAAAAGGGTGAGGAAATTTTGACCCTTCGGGACAAGGAGGGCTTACCTTACTGGGCGGGGATGAGGATGAGGGCTATGCCTCCGCAAGGACGCAGGTCCTCTCCGAAAAACTAATTCTTCAGCGTAATTTACCAGCGATCTCGGGTTTTTGCTAAATTGCCATAAATTCTTCAAATTCCCCCCATTGACGGAGCTAATAGGCTTTGTTAGCCCCACTTCTGGGTTGATTGTGTCCAATCGACACTCGATATTTCGACAGACCGGAGGTTTCGCATGTTTCAATGGCGTCCTAGTTCTCTGTCCCGAATCTGCAAACCGGCCCTCTCTGCTCTGCTTGGAGCATCGGTACTTCTTTTTGTTTTGCCTGCCTTTGCAAACCGACACTCGAACGGTCGAAGCCCGCGGCATAATCAGCCCACACAACCACGCGTCCCGCAACAAGGAATGAGTGTTGAGCTCGGCAAAGCCACTCCCGACAATCCCGCTGTTGCCGAGGCTCTGCGCGGATGCAGCCCCGGAAGCGCCGTGACTGTCGCTACGTACAACGTTGAGAATTTTTGGGATGACGTTGAAGCCAACTCAGGCAGCACCAACTACAATGAATACAAAAAAGGTGGATCGAACTGGTACACCGACCAAATGTACATTCAAAAAGCACGCAATCTGGCTGATGCGATTCGTATGGCTGGAGCACCTGACGTGATCGCGATGCAAGAAATCGAAAGCGGCAACAACACAAGCCGCTCACTTGAAATTCTAAAACCCTACGTTGAGTCGATGGGCTATAAATATTTTGCACTGGGCCAACAGAATGCAAAAAATCCTGTGTCAGTGACGTCGGCTGTCATCAGCAAATTTCCTATTTCGTCTAACATGAACCTTGATTTCAATATGAGTGAAGGCCAAGTATCAACTAACGGTACGCAAGAAGAGCCAACCGTTGCATCAAGTTCTTCGGCCCGCGACCCACAGGTTGTGATGATTGACGTCGCTGGAACACCATTACGCCTCTACACAGCTCACTTCAAAAGCCGACGTGGCGATTTCGCACTCGGTGATGCTATGCGCACTGCAGCTGCAGATCTCATCAAAAAAGACATCGAGAAACAAAAAGCTAGCAAGCCTTCTTTGGACATCCTCGTGATGGGTGATTTCAACGCCGATGAAACCGAACGTCCTCTGCAGGATGGCTTGCTTTCATCCGACGACAAAAACTCAATCATGCGAGATGCAACCGATCCGCGTATGTACAATTTTTGGTTTGAGCTTCCCTCGGCCGAGCGCTGCTCTTACATGTACAGCGGTGCGCTTCAGTGCCTCGACCATATGCTTTCCAGTGCGAGTATGTTCGACGGAAAAGGTCTCGACCTCGTCGAGGGATCTTTTCAAGTGGTTGGCCACAACGGTGGCGATGCTGCAAACCGCCTGGTCAAGAGCGACGGTCGAACGCCTTTCCGCTGGGGAATGCAACGTTCGAACCAGGGCTCACGATTCACAGGCTCTGGATACTCGGATCATCTTCCTCTTGTAGCAACCTTCAAACTGACGAGCCGTTGCAAAGCGAGCAACTGAGACACCCAGAGCACCCGCTAGACTTTCACGATGGGCAGGAATATGCGATTCCGTAAGAGGATTGCTATCCTGCCCTCTCTTATGTGACCACTGATCCTAGTCTCTTGCCGACGCATGTCTTTGTTGAAGAACAATGGCCAGTCCCTAACAGGAGGAGGGTTGTGAATGCGCAAGAAACCTCGCAAGATTGCAAGCCGTCGACGTAAGAAAAAACGCGAGCATTACACTGACGACGAAACACCCGGACCGGATTCCCTGGAGAAACTTCCTCCCATCAACCGCCGAGATGTTCCGTTGGACATTAATCCGGGAATTGCACATTGTCCGAAAACCACGAACAAGAACTCCTCAAGATCATCGAAGTAACGCAAACTAAAATCTGTGCGTGTGGAAACGACTATCAAAACCACATGGTGAGTCAGATTGGTGAATACACAGGCTGGGGTTGGTTTTGGGTTTTGTTTGGCGTCACAACTGAGCCAGTGCGGGTTAAATTTGTGTGTCGAAAGTGTCAAGCGGTCGTTGGCATCAGTGACGATCGTCGTATTTTGCGGCGCGACGTTTAAAGCTCGCCCAACCTGACGCGTTTTCTTGAAGCTTCAGCCTGCAGGCGGATAGCAGATTTTTCCTCGTCTGCTTTTTTCTCCCAAACGCTCCACATCATTCCCATTCGACGAGCAAACGACGCCCGATGTGCCTGCTGCTTTCGAGTTGTATCTATAAAATCCCAGTAGAGGGCATTGAATGGACACGCATCTTCACCCAAAGTCTTTTTAGGATCGTAGCTGCATTTCTTGCAGAATCGACTCATTTTATTGATGTAGTTTGCTCCTGAAACATAGGGTTTTGTTGCAAAGAGACCACCATCAGCAAATTGGCTCATGCCAAGAACATTGGGCGTGACAACCCATTCAAAAGCGTCGAGATAAACCGCCCAAAACCAGCGATTCACTTCATGAGGATCTGTGTGCGCGAGTATTGCAAAATTCCCCAATACCATCAGTCGGGTGATGTGGTGCGAATATGATGTTTCCTTTACCTGGTTCACCACCGTCGACAGGCAATTCATTCGCGTCGGATGTCCCCAATAGAGGGGAGGAAGTTCTTCGGAAAATCCAAAAAAATTCGCAGACTCATACTCTTTTTCATGGCGCAAATACACAAGTCGGACAAATTCTCGCCAACCTAGCACCTGCCGAACAAAACCTTCCCTTGACGAGAGCGGAACAGCATCTGGCGCAGCAGCGACTGCAGAAAGAATTTCTCGCGGAGAGATAATCTGCAAATTCATCAGTGGTGAAAGTCCCGAATGGAACAAGCCAACTGACTCAGCGATCATTGCGTCTTCATAGGGACCGAAAAAATCCAATCTTTTAGAAATGAATTCACTCAAAAAAACTTGTGCAGAGCGAGCGTGTGTTGGCAGGGTTGGTCTATGAAACTTCCCAAATCGCCCTTGAGATAAAAAATGCTGCAGTGTTTTCTCGAGCGCTTTATAAATTTCGACATCAGTCTCATCACACCAATCTTTCTGGAGAAAATCTTCGGGTGGATTTTTTTCCCAAATTTGCAGAGGAGCGAGACGATTCTCCTCATCATAATTCCACTTTCCACCCAGCGGTTTATCTTCATGCATGAGAATACCAAATTTAATTCTCATTGCCCGATAAAATGTTTCCATCAAATAGGGTGGCTTCGCCTGCAGCATTGAATCATCGGAAAGAAAAAATGGATTTGCATGTACAATACATTTTGCATGCAAATTCTTCTGAATCCAATGGAGAGACTTCGCTCCACAGGGATCAACAAAATGAACTTCAACGGCTGAATATCGATTTACAAATTCAGCAAAATTGGACCGAGAAAATTCAACGTAGTCGAGAGAAATACTGGGATTTTCTTTTCGCAATTCGATTGCAAAACGCCTCATACAAGCAAATGTAAAAAGAATTTTTTGCGGGTGATATTTGAGCTGCTCCTCATCTGGCAGAGATTCAACCATCAAAAGTCTGTCGGTGAGCGCATTCAATTGGATTTTAAGAAACGGGTGTTCGCTGCTCAACTGGTCGCTCAGAATAACAAAAACTCGCTTCACTGAATTCGAATCCATGATCACCCCAAGCAAATTTATTCTTTTCGGAAAGGTAGAGAATAATGAATAGCAGACCTTTCAACAGGGCCGTAGCATGCCGAGTGGATTCGAGGTTTTTGGCTCGACATCGCGTGAGGAAGGGAGCAAGCACTCATGACAGCACAACACGAGAGCAGGGAGCAGAAGGACACGGAAGCAAGCAAGCGTCCTTCAGGCAAGATGACTGTGGAAGAGGCTGGCCGAAGAGGAGGCGAGAGGACCGCCGAGACAAGGGGACATGAATTCTACCAATCCATCGGCCGGAAAGGGGGAGAGGTCGTCAGCAAAGACAAACAGCACATGTCGGCCATCGGACGTAAAGGCGGAGAGGCTGTAAGTCGCGACAGAGCCCATATGGCATCGATCGGACAAAAGGGCGGCGAAGCAAGAAGTCGACACTTCAAACAGCAGCAAATTGATAAGAAAAAAGCACAAGACGCTCAGCCCGTTTTGGGCAGTGAGAACAAAAAAGAAGAACAAACTGCTTCGGCTTTCAGCAAGCCAGTAGGCGGCGAGCAGGAAAAGGCGGGATAACGCTTCATTGACGCACCAAGGTGCGCTGCACGTAAAATCGCCATTTGGCCTATATTAAAACATGCTTCACGAGCTGAAAACGAGCCCCAAACGGCTTTGCAGTTTGGGGCTCGTTGCGTTAATGTTCGGCGCGATTGCTGGTTAAAATGGGCCAGCAATCTGAAGAACAGACAGATTTTCAGCAATGGTGGAGACCCTATCCCATGGCACCTTCCGCAACTCCCTCCAAGGCGTGGCTCAGTGAAGTAGAGCTGCTCGATTCCACTCTCGAAAAACCAGAACAAAGCGCGGCCATCCTCGCTGTTCCTGGAGCAGATGGCGGGACACCGCCTCTGGCAGTTGCCAATGGCAATGTTGAATCACTAATTCAACAGGGACTCATGAGCACATTGCGCGGGGGACTCGATTCCGCGGTCACGTGGTTTCTTCACCAGATGCCTCCTCTTTATCAGTGCATTACACCACGAGAAGAGCGTTTGGAGCACCTCACGGAAATCGTTTCTGGAAAGGTTCTGACCGATGGCCAGCAAATGGAGCGATGGAACAACCAAACAAAAACCGCAACCATCATTGCTTCCGGTGAAGAGGGCTTAGCTGCAGCGCGGCTCGCACCTCGGTTGGGCCGGGAGAACGCTAAGTTTGTCTCGTATTTTCTTTCGAACGACAAGCGGGTTGCAATTTGCTCAACCGTTCAGGCTCCTTATTCGATAGGCGCCAATTGGATCACATCCGACAGACAGCAGAAAAAAACGGCCATTCTTCATGCGCTTTCCATGAAACCATCGGGAGACGTGGAAAACTACCTTAACTCACTCGATGTTGATCTCCTCGACCGCGCAACAGCAAAGATGCTCGCAATTGGTTTTTCGGCGATAAAATACTGCCAGGAAAACGAAAATGTTTATGTTCATCTTACGACACTCGAAGATCCCAGAGAAACATGTTTCCGCGTTGACATTGGGCTGAAGGGCTTTCCTCTGACCGCGGGCCTTGCGAACGTGATCGGTATTTTTAATCGGTACGCATTTAATGTGCGTCGCTCCCTTGGCTTCGAAGTCCGACTCTCTGACAACCAACAGTTCGCAGTGCTTCAAATAATAGCAGCAGCAAACTCGGGAGAAAAAGTTAATCCAAGTGCGACACCTTGGGGCCGAGTCATGAAAGCCCTTAAGGCTCTTAACTATGTGGATCACGGTGATGAATTTTCGGCCCTTATGCAAGGAAGTAATCCGCGCAGCTTAAACGAATCAAACCTCATTCGTGCGATCGCAAATTGGTCGCATATCTTCTTAACCAAAGTGAACCCTTATTATTACGCTCTCGATCGCGTTTCCAAAGTTGTGGTGCGAAACGATGCCTACATGGAACAATGTATTCGCTATTTCCGCGCGCGCTTTGACCCGCGCTTCGATGGCGATCGCAAAGTGCGCACCGCCGAAACCTCTCGGCTTGTTGAAGGAATGCTTGTCGATATACAAGATGACGTTGAACGCTATATTCTGCGTGAGGGCTTCAATTTTCTTAAAAACATCCTCAAAACAAATTACTTCCTCGTTTCCAAAGGTGGCTTGTCGTTCCGTGTTGATCCCAAATGCCTAAACAAGGAATTTTATCCGGATTCTCCCTACGGAATTTTTTATATGATAGGCCGCGACTTCCGCGGCTTCCAGGTTCGCTACCGTGATATTGCTCGCGGTGGTGTTCGTGTCGTTATGCCAAGAACAGCTGCCGATTACGACAACGCGCTCGCTGGTGTGTTTGATGAAGTCAATGGTTTGGCCTCTGCTCAGCAAATGAAGAACAAAGATATCCCAGAGGGCGGCTCAAAAGCCGTATTCGTGGTGCGCCCTGGCGGCAATCGGCATCTTGCTGTGAAGGCCGCGGTTTCCGGATTACTCGACCTCATCACTCTCGATCCGAAAACCGGAAAACTTGCCGATGGCATCATCGACTACTATGGCCAAGAGGAAATTATTTATCTCGGTCCCGATGAAAACATGACCGACGACCTCATAGTTTGGGTCGTTGAACATGCGTTATACCGCGGGTACAAATACGCGTACGCATTCATGTCCAGCAAACCCGACTTTGGTATCAATCATAAAACTTACGGAGTGACGTCGGAAGGCCTCAACGTCTATCTGGACAACGTTCTCCATTATCTGAAACTCAATTCTCCCCAAACGACGTTCCGCGTCAAAATGACGGGCGGACCAGATGGTGACGTAGCCGGTAATGAGCTCAAGATTCTTCATCGCGAGTACGGCGAGCGTGCGCGCGTTGTTGCTGTGGGTGACGGCTACGGTGCAGCATTCGATCCAAACGGATTGAATTGGGAAGAACTTCTGCGTCTTGTTCGCGAAAGCAAATCAATCGTGGAATTCGACAAAACAAAGCTCGGAGCCGACACAAAAGCCTTCGTAGTTTCTGCTGACAGTAAAGAGAATATGAAGATCCGTGACAACCTCTACGCCAATGTCGAAGCTGAGATTTTCATTCCGGCGGGTGGGCGCCCATACACTGTCAAGGATTCCAACTGGCACCGCTTCCTGAAGGCCGACGGCTCACCAAGCTCGCTCGCAATTGTAGAAGGGGCAAATATTTTCTTTACCCCCGAAGCACGGAAGAAGTTAGTGCAAAGCGGAGTTGTTGTTATCAAAGATAGCTCGGCCAACAAGGCGGGAGTGATTTGCTCATCCTACGAAATTATCGCGTGCTTAACCCTCTCACCCGAGGAATTTGCAGCCATCAAAACCACATATGTAAATCAAGTGGTGCAAATATTGAGAGAGAAAGCCGACAATGAAGCCAAACTTCTATTCCGGGAATGGCAACAACGCGGGAATGAAACGAACCTTGTTGATCTCAGTTATGAGGTTTCGGCCGAAATCAACAAGGCAAAAGACATAACGCGCGAACGGCTCAACCGTTTGCCCGATGCGGAACTTTCGTCGGAGAAATTCAACTTCATTTTGTATCAACACTGTCCGCAAATTCTTGTTGAGAAGTACCGAGATCGTATTATATCTCGTCTACCGCGCGCGCACAAAATCGCAATTATGAGTGCGTATATGGCGAGTCACCTCATCTACAAAGAGGGCTTAAGCCTGCTCGATACTCTAGACACCGAGCAGGTCTTTAAAATCGCACTTGAGTACATTGATGCTGAACAGACAGTTGACCGCATGATCGTTGACGTCAGCAACAGCTCTTTGCCCGAAAAGGACAAGCTCGTGGCAATTCTTAAAGGCGCAGGTGCAAAACAGTTGGCTGCAAGTCGCATCTGACGAACTTAGGATGGGGGTTCTCTCAATGAACAAAGGTGAGACTCTGGGCACTTTGGACTTTGCAATGCTGATTTCGACACTGCGACCTCGCCTGTTCTTTTTCCTCTGCCTTGCAGCTGCGATATGGATTTTATTGCCCTTTTTTCCTGCGATTCTGACAGGAGCTGTATTGGCATTTTTGAGTGAGCCAATAACTTCCGCTCTGCATCGCCGCTTCAACGCTCCGCCTCATTCCCTCAAAGCAAAAAGCCTTTCTATTCTGAGTGTTTTGGTTCTAGTTGCCGGATTTCTCCTGCCCTTTAGTCTGGTAGTGATTGGAACGCTAGAACGGATAACAGCAAGTATCCGGGATCTTTCAGGAGGGTCGGTTTCTGAGCTCATACAAAGCTGGTCGCATCGTCTCAAATTGCTCCCAGAACAAATTTCTCTCCCATTGGGCTCAGAACATCTAACGGCTCTTCTCACTCATGCCGCCCAAAGAAGCCTTGCTTGGCTTGGAAACACGACAGGCGAACTCGTTGCGCAGGCACCTGGCGCCGTTTTTTTTGCAACACTTGCATTGTTCAGCTGGGGTTATTGCCTCTGGAGGGGGCGGATGCTGCGAGTCCAAATACTCCGCTTTTTGCTTCCCTGGCCCCGGGAGCGGGCGCTTGTTCGGCTGACTTTTGCACAATTGCTTAAGTCGCTCGTGGCAGCCAACCTCCTCGTCTCGTTAATTCAGGCTCTCATTGTTGGTGTCTTTCTCGCTGCAGCGGGTGTCCCCCACGCACTTCTGTGGACATCACTCTCGTTCTTTGCATCCTTTGTTCCGGTTGTGGGAACACTGCCTGTGACCCTTGGCTCTGCTCTGTGGTGTTGGACTGTTGATGACAGCCTTACAAAAACAATCGCCATGCTTGTTTGCGCCCTTATTGCTGGAACTGCCGACAACATTCTCCGGCCGTTGCTCGCTCGTGGTTCGGGCGAGATTGATTCATTCTGGCTATTCTTGTCCATTATGGGTGGCCTCGGACAGTTTGGAGTAGCAGGATTCATTCTAGGGCCGCTGGCATTGGCACTTTGTTTGGCCTCCGCAGGGGCACTTCGCCTTGCACTCAAAAATAGATAAGCGAGAAAAACAAATGCGCAACCTAAGAGAATTTATTGCAGCACTTCGTGCTCGTGGCGAAGTGCAAGATATTGAAGTGCAAGTTGACCCACATCTTGAACTTGCCGAAATTCATCGTCGGGTGATTGAAAACAATGGAAAGGTCTTGTTCTTCAAAAATGTTAAAGGAAGTCCTTTTCCGGTAGTGACAAATTTATTCGGAAACGTGTCACGCATAGAATTAGCGTTTGGAAATCGCCCTGAAAAATTTGTTCAACGTGCTGCGGATCTCGTTCATCATGCTCTCCCACCAAAATTAAGTACTTTTTGGGGAGCGCGTGACCTAGCCTTTGACGCGCTCAAAATCGGGATTAAGAAAAAGAGAAATGCTCCTGTCTTTGAAGTAGAGAGCCCACTGATCCCAGGACGTGGGTTGGATGAACTTCCTGCTTTGGTTCAATGGCCCGAGGATGGTGGTAGATTTGTAACTCTGCCACTTGTTTATACGCAGCACCCAGACTCTGGAAAACACAATCTGGGAATGTACCGCATTCATATCTACGATGAAAAAACGACCGGAATGCACTGGCAAATTCACAAAGGCGGAGGTTTTCATTACTCTGCTGCTCAAGCGCGCAATAAAAGTCTGCCAGTCAATTTACTCATTGGTGGGCCGCCTGCACTCATGCTTTCGGCGATCGCTCCATTGCCAGAAGACATTCCTGAATTAATGTTATGCAGCCTTCTTCTTGGTGAAAAACTACCAATGACGAGTCGAGACGATCTTCCTTATCCCGTTGTGAGCGAGGCTGAATTTGCTATCATTGGTGAAGTGCCTGCACATGAGCGACGCCTTGAAGGACCATTTGGCGACCACTACGGATATTATTCCTTGGCTCACAATTATCCTGTTTTTAAAGTCAATCGAATGTTTCATCGAAAAGATGCAATTTATCCCGCGACTGTCGTTGGAAAACCAAGACAGGAGGATTTTTTCATCGGCGATTACCTTCAAAAGCTGCTTTCGCCACTTTTCCCGATTGTGATGCCAAGTGTCGTTGAACTCAAAACCTACGGAGAGACAGGCTTCCACGCACTTGCTGCAGCGCGAGTTAAAGATCGATACGAAAGGGAAGCTATTTCCAGTGCTCTGCGAATTTTGGGAGAGGGACAACTCTCTCTTCAAAAATTCCTAATGCTCACCGACGGTGCGGTTGATCTCAATAACTTTAAACAAACGCTAGTTCATTTCCTCGAACGCACGAATTGGGAAAAGGACTTGTTTGTTATTAGCAACGTCAGCCAGGATACGCTCGACTACAGCGGACCTAAGGTGAATGAAGGCAGCAAGGGAATTTGGCTCGCTCTCGGGAGTGCAAAGAGAGCTCTTCATGGAGAGCCACCGGCAGACCTGCCCTCGGGCGTGCGCGATGCGAAAGTTTTCGTTCCCGGCTGCCTTGTGGTGAGCGGTCCTACCTATTCAGAGAGCAAAACTTTTGTAAGTGAGGTTGCAAATCATCCTGGTTTTTCACCCTATGAACTCGTTCTCGTTGTTGACGATGTGAATGAAGCAACGCTCAACGAAGAGAAATTTCTTTGGTCGTGGTTTACCCGCTTTGAACCGGCTGCAGACATCTACGCTGCAAAAATGTCTCACAACCGATTCCACACCTCACTCAAAGCGCCGGTTTTTTTTGATAGCCGCATGAAGCCCTGGTATCCCGGAACTGTTGAACCTGATTCAAAGACTGTCGATTTAGTGAACAAGCGCTGGCTTGAATATTTCCGCTGATTCCTCCCTCAGGGCGTCGCACTTCTGACCCACTGCAGAAAATGAACTCATGTGCCTCCCGCGGATGCGTCATCCTCGGACGGGGGGCGTTGCACTCATGAATCCGCACTCACTCGAATCTGACTATGTCTCCATGTCTCTGACATGGGAGACGCAGGTGAGCGAACTGGCTGGCCATTGGCCTGCTGTGAAGGGATTCTGGGAACGTTGGTGCAAAGAGCATCAAAGCATTGCCCGCACTTTAGGCGCGCGTGAATTGCGGGCATCGCAGCAGCCGGAGAGCGATCCACGATGGAACGATTTCCTTAAGCTGCGTCAGCGATTGATTTCCACTCTCGGGCAAGGACTAAACGCCTCCGAGTGCACGCCGCAGCTGCGAATTGCCTTGAAGAGGCTTCTCGCAGAGCACGACAATGGATTTGTGAACCTGCTCCAAAAGGAATTGGAGCAAGTGAAAGAGCAAATGACACACGCATTTGCAGTGAAAAAAACTGTATCTGCATACGCACAAACGGCTCAGTACCGGGGGAAGTAAGGATGCTGAAGGTGGATAAGAAAAACCAGGCTGCTCAGAAGAACAACAAGAGTTTGCAGGCCACGGAGAAAAAAGTTGTTACGCAGCAGCCCACCCCTCCAGTGGCGCGCCCATCGAAATTGGACACTCTCAAATCAAATCCAAATTTCGACAAGCTCATAGATATCATCGAACGCATGAAGTCGGCGCCTGATCAGAGCCAGCCTGCAAAACAAAATGCAAGTAAAATTTCGCAAATGGGCAAGAAGGTCGCTTTCGTTGCACCGATGCTGCCGCACCATTGCGAACTAGAAATATGGAATGCGGTTGTTAAATCCACGGGTGTCATTGGTGTAATCATCACAGCCGAACAGGAAGAACGCGCATTTCAAACATTCGTTGAGACATGTAACCTTGCAAAAATTCCCGTAGTACTTACATGCAAAACGCTCGAAACAACCCTCGAAAACAAATCGTTTCTCGGTGGATTGGAAAATGAAATCAGCGACGCGGCCGTCGTGGTTGCAGTCGGAGAGGCTTCACTTTCAACCTATCAAGCTTTGAAAGCCCGCCGTTCGTTGCAGAATCGCTTGTTGGTTTGGCAGAATGCGCCACGACCACCAGTGACACTTGGCATGTGGAAAGCGACACCATTTGCGGCACTTCCGCCACAAATGACAAGGGAAAAAACGATTCGCCGTGAGGTTTTAAAAACCTGCGATGCGATCATTTCTCTTGATAAAGAGGGCGCAACTTGGGCCTATCTCGAAGAGGTTAATCCGCAAAGAATTCGGCGCATTAACCGAGGCATAAATACACAAATTTTCAACCTTGAAAAGGGGGATACTAACAAGCGCGACATACGCAACGCGCTCGGAATCGCAGCAAACGACTTCATCTTTCTGCAAACAGGACCACTCGAAGTAGACTCAGGCGCGCTCGATACAGTTTATGCGTTCAAGAGCCTTATCCAAAGCCACAACAAGCTTGTCGGAAAAGTTAAACTCTTGTTCTGCAGCACCGGTATTTCGAGCGCTGATGTTCGGCAAGCTGTTGTTGATCTTCAACTTGAAGATCATGTCTTTTTTCTTAACCCGAGTGATTCAGCGAACAAATTGCTCGTTGGAAATCAATTGTCTCCATTGATTGCAGGCTGTGACGCCCTCATTCACAGTCCGCTTGCTCCGAGCAACGGGAGCCCACAACGTTTCCTCGACACCACCTATGACATCCTCTGTGGGCTTGCCTGCGGTGTCACTGTGGTTTCGAATGGTTTCGGCTGGGTTGGGGAATTTGCTGGTCGCTTCTACAAGACATTTGCAGGTGGTAACATTCATAGCCTCACCCGTGTGATGTTTGAATCAATCGACAAAAGAGAGAAATTAACAAACGTGAGACGTGCTGCATTTAAGGCCATCGAAAATGAATTGAACTTCGAGCAATCAACCGAAGAATTTTCAAAAATTATTGTCAACTCACTTTCTGGCCCCCTGGTTCAGGATGGCAATTCCACAGAGGCTATTTTCGAACAGATAGAAAAAACGATACAAGGCAAGCAATATCTTGATGCCATTATACTCATCAATAAAGCCTTCAATCTGAGCGAAATTACAACGACACAGCGCGCAAATTTATTCCGTCACATCGGTGATTGCTTCACCAAATTGGGCGACCTTGAAAATGGAACTGCTAACTATACCCGTGCACTCGAGCTCGACCCTTATTGCGGAAAGTCGCTTATTGGTCTCGGCACGGTCGCTTTGCAGCAACAGAACTACAATGTTGCTGTTCCTCAATTTCAGAAGGCCGTTGGACTCGCGCCACGCGACGACATGGCAAGCCTCGGGCTAGGTCTCGCGTTCGAAGGGCTCGGAGAACGCGAAGAGGCACGTCGCTGGACAAGCCGCGCATGCAACCTCAATATTGAAAACACGGCTGCAATTTTCAATCTCGTAAAGTTAGCTTACGACACAGAAGTTTTCGCCGAGGCAGAAGAAGTTGTTTCTCGGTATGTTGGACATCACCCACATGACATCAACATGATATTTACTCTGGGTGGCCTGGCGTTCCGGAATGGCAAATATGAAGAAGCTGCTAAGCTGATGGAAAACATTCTGTTGCTAGATCCAATGAACAGCAGGGCGCATGGTCTCATGGGTCAGATCCAAAAAAGAAACGAGTCGCGTCGCCACGCTTGATGGCCTGAGGAATTTAGCACAGGGAGGATAAAAAAATGGCTGATGTGCGTGTGAATGGTAGGCGCCTAGCTCTCCTTCAAAAGGAAACAAGCCTTTCGCTGTTAATTGAAAAATTGGATAACATTGCTGCTCGCAGTTCAAGCTGCTTAACAGCGCTTGTTATCAATGGAAGCGATGCCGAACTCGACAATGGCGATGCAAATGCTGACTCACAACTCGCCGCTTCAGACGTCGTTGAAGCAAGAATTGAAACCACGGCGCAATTGGCTTTTGAAAGCCTTCAGGTTGCGCAAGAAATGGCTGAACTTTTAGCGTTCGACATCAAAGTGGCCACTCTAAAACTTTGGGACACAAGCGCCTTCGCGGAAAAAGAAATTGACACTCTCCTGAAAGACTCCCACATTTTTCTCACCCTCGGAGCACATCCGTTGGGCCTACTTCAGCGCTCGCCACTGGAAATGAGCGCCACAGCACAAGACTGCTTGCGAGAGCTCGATAAAATCGCACAGAATGTAGAAGACGCAACTCTTCTGGCCGTGCACTCACAATTCAAAGAAGCCTGTCATGTGTTGGTGGGTCGGGTCATGCCTTCCCTTGAGCGATGGCTGGGTCTCACAGCAGTCTTTGCCAAGGAGCTCGAAATTGACCGACTCGAGAGGCCCAATTTCGGGGAAGCAGCAGATGTCATTCCATTCCGACCAGTCGCTGGCCAAGTCCCAGTTATTGTAACACGCTGACTTGTTGACACAAAGTTAAATTTTTACAGCACGAAGAGGTCGCCTTGACGGGTTGCCTTTTTTTTTCGCCAATCCGACCGAAAATAAAGGGCAAAGAGTTTCTCCGGCGGAGCGGTCAACGCTCGAAAAGGATATTTAAAATGACCCGAAAAACATCAAATATTGTTGGGAGCTTGCTTTGCCTGCTCGGCAGTTCGGATGTGTTCGCATCGGGCAATGAGCGAGAGTTTGTTTCGGCAACTTTACTGGGCTCAGGAAACGCCGGAATCACCGATGTCTCCGGAATTGATGCTCTTTTTTACAACCCTGCGAGTTTGGCTCGAACTCCAAATTTAATCGATGAGATCGTGGTCGTTAGCCCTCAAATAGAGGCAAGCGAAAACGGGCTCAATGTTTACAGGGAAGTCAAAGCTAACAAAAACATGCTCGATATCGTCAGTGGCGCAATTGGTCGTCCGGTGTCACTCGCCGTTCAAAATGCAACCGGCGCAAGCTTTCGCCGCACTGCTTTTGCAGTTATTCAAAGAGTTGATCTCCAAGTAGGAGTGAAAAATGATCCGCTTTCTGGCATTCCAGCGGCATCTGCTCACTCTGCAGTGAGAGCTGGAGCAGCCTTCGGAGTCGGTCGTAGCTTTGCGTCAAACTCTCTTCACGTGGGCGCAACCGGGCTAGTTGTTCAAAAGGCAGAAGCTAATCTCTCAGTTTCTGCGTTGGATGCGCAAAGCAAACTCGGCGGTGCAGGTGGAAACAACGTACTCAATGATGCCCTCAAGCGAGGCGTTGGCATCGGCGCACATGTGGGCCTCCTTCTTACACCACGCGGCTCATTATCACCCGAGTTTGCAGTGGTCGTGAGAAATTTGGGAATGAGTTACGGCGTCGGAGGAAAGTCTCCCAGCAACCGCCCTTCAACCGAGCTACAATCCATAGATATTGGTTTCTCACTTCAACCTGGAACAAAGAACAGTCGGTCGAGACTTTCGCTCGACATCACCGACACCTTAAACAAATCAAAGCAGAATATTTACAAGAGAGTTCACATGGGTGCCGAGGTTAACTTCGCTAGCTACCTCGGAGTCCTCGCAGGACTCAACCAGGGTTACACCACCTACGGAATGTTTTTAAACAGCAAGATAGTGCGTATTGATGTGGGAATTTCTGCCAATGAGCTCGGAAAATATCCCGGAGACAACAAAAGCCGAAGTTACTATGGACGCGTGAGTGTGGGGTGGACAAAATGAACAATTCACCAACATCGAATGAAGAAACTCAATCGATTGCTTGCAGGCGAATTCAAAACTGCCGAACGAAACTTTGGAGTGCGTGTCTTCTCACTGCAGCGGCATTAGCGATGGCAAGTGTCACAAGTGCGTGTGGGGGCGGAAATCTATTTGAAAACGCTGTGACGCGAAGTGATTCAGACAAAGCGCAAGCTGCGCTTGAGTCAGGCGACGTTGATTCTGCGATTAGCACTTTGGAAGATTACCTTCAAAAAAATCCAAATGACACTGCGGCGCGCTCTATGCTTGCAAATGCGTATCTGAAAAAATCGGGCGTAGACCTACTCAAAATAGGTTCCTCTATGTCGAGTGGTGCGAGCGGACAATCCGACTGGACCTCTGTGAGCGGAGCTCTCCCCGCAGGAACTTCCGAGAATATCAGCAACATGCAAGCGGCCATTGATGTACTGAAAAACATACCGGAGTCGCAGCGAACAGACGATCAAAACTATCAACTCGCAATTGCTCAAACGACACTAGCAGTGACAGTTGCAAAAAAGGCTACCGGTGACGGCAGCGGACAGATGACCGATGAAAAGGTCGACCAGATGAGTGACAGCGATGCTCGGACGATCTACGACGCTCTTCAGGGGAGCAAGAACGCCTCAGGAGCTATGAGTTCGCCGAACGACGGTTTGACCAAAGTAGGTTCACTTGCAGATACGGTCGAACAACAACCCGGGAGCACACCTGAAGAGCGTCTGCGAAATTTTCTCAAGTCTCAGAACTAAGCAGGCGTGATATGAAAATGAGTTGCATTCAAACCAACCCAGGGTCGGACATCTCAGAAAACATTTCCCAACTTGAAAAATTGATGTCTTCTCTAACAGCAAATCCAAACATGGCGAATGTAGCGGTGCTTCCAGAGGTTTTTGCTGTGATGGGCGGAGACGATCTGCGTCGGATGAGTGCGAGCAATTTGGGAGAAGGTCTCTTCAAATCCCTCTCTCATTGGGCTCGTTCTTCAAATCACTATCTTGTGGCAGGCACACACGCTGAAAATTCTGAAAATCCAGAGAAGGTTTTCAATACAGCAACTGCATTTTCTCCCCAAGGCGCTCTCTTGGATGTTTATCGAAAAATTCACTTGTTCAATTTGAAAGACGCAAATGGCGCACCGCTGTATTGCGAGTCAGACGTCTTTGCCGAGGGCAAAGAATCAAGCACTTTTGTTATCGAGAGTGATTCAGAGCGTTGGCACTGCATGACTATTGTTTGTTACGATCTGCGCTTTCCAGAAATCGTTCGCCGCGAAATCGCACGCTCTGGGCCCATTGATATCCTCTTCGTCCCTGCTGCGTTCACTCACCAAACCGGAAAAGATCACTGGGAAGTTCTTTTGCGAGCGCGTGCCATTGAGAATCAATGTTACGTCGTAGCCTGTAACCAAACGGGGCTACATACTGAAGGACGGAAAAGAAATTGGGGTCACAGCATGATCATTGACCCTTGGGGTCAGGTTGTTGCCTCCCTCGAAGAAGAAGTAGGGATTTTACATGCAACGCTTTCAAAGGACTCAATTAATGCTTCCAGAACGCGTTTGCCTGCGCTACACGACAGAGTCTTTAAAGGCTAGTCAATTCCCTAAGGAGGAAAGTGAGCGATGTTCTCTCAATTATTTTTTGCGGCTTCACTGGTACTTCTAAACTTCGTTGCCTCTTGTGGAGGATCTAATGAAAAACTGACTTTAGATCCGACAGCAACAACAACAACAACAACAACAACAACAACAACAACAACAACAACAACAACAGCGCCCACTGTAGCGAATACACAAATTACTTGGAACAATGGTGCAAATGCAATTTTCGCCACTCACTGCGGAAAATGTCACGATTGGGCAGTGGATTTGCCCCAACTCAAAGCCAAGCAACAAGTTGCTCTGGCAAGCATTAAATCAACAACCAAGCCTATGCCGGAGATTCCGATCCCAGAATGGTCGGCCGATAAAGAAAAAGCCATTGAATTTCTTTCAATGGCAGAATTGAAGTAGATTTTTTTCGAAAAAATAAATTCCGATCTTATTTGTCCAAAATGAGTTGAACAATTTTTTCATTTTCGTTCTTCAGCCGACCGCTCTGCAGTTCATCTGTCAGTTTTTCAGAAATTTTTGCTGCCGGAACTGCGTAAGTCAGCAGCGACCAAATTTCATCAGAATCTTCTTTCTGCAACTGGCGTAGATAGGAAGAATTCTGAATACGAGATTCCTTAGGAATAGCACCTGTCCAAAGCAAGCCGACAACAGCACCGGTTATCTTGTTCACCATCGCAGAACCTGAGTCACCGTGGGACACACTGCATCCTGTTGAGAACGACCAAGCTTTATACGAAGCCGGGTTGTATTCATCTGGATCAGCCATCAATCGAAATTCACCGTTGTTCGACATCACTCGACAATCGTCGTTGTCATTCAACATCAACTCTCGATTTGAATTACCAGCAATTCCAAATCCCGCGGTTATCAGCGCAGTGTCTTCCATGAGTTCCGATTTGAAGTCGAAGTTGCGACCAACGCTCTGCAAAAGTTTAGAATCAGCTTCTGAAACCGATATTGTAAAAAGTGCCAGATCAATCTCGGGCCAGCTTCCAATCATTGAAGAACAACTGAATCTCTTTTTCAGAAGAACGAAATTAACGCGTCGAGATTCACAATCAGCACCTCGCTCTAAGACATGGTGATTTGTAGCCATCACATGCCGTTGTCCAAAGCGTCCAAGATAAAAAGCTGTCGCTGAATTAAAGGAGGCGGTTGCCAAAGCAGCCCGAATATATGCAGGACTGCGACTTGGAAGATCTGATTCTGAGACAGGCTTCTTTCCCCAAGAATCGCCAATTTGATAGTCACTCACTCCACTCAAATATTCTCTAAGTCGGAGTTTCTCAATTGAGAGGGGGATTCCAGATCCAAGCTCTAGTGCGAAGTCGTCTTCAGTTCCCTGATACACTTGAGCATAAGTATTTTTCGAGTGGGCGAAAATTGCTAGAGACAAAACAATCAAACCAAAAAGCCGCTTCACAAGAGCCGATATTCCCGATCGATTCATCTCTTCCTCCTGTCGTGCAAATCAATTACAGGTCAGGGCTGAGAAATTACCACTCAACTCAACATTCATTTTCCCGCCCACCATTTTTGCTAGGTCACAACCCATTATAACTGGCAGGAGCGTCTTGAAATTCTCCTCGATTTTTCCTTTGAGAGTCAAACCGAGATTCAACTTCACGTCAGTGATATCCATTCTATCTGAAACACTCATTCGACCTGATAAGTTTAAGCCCAAGTCATTAGAGATGATCTTAGTTTCAGCCGGAATTTCAAGTGATTTTTTCGCCAACTTTGCTTTGATTCTGGCCTCGGAAAAATCTTGCCTCGGAATTGCCAGCGTTTCGTCTTTCATCTCAAAGTATGCCTTAGATATCTTGAGATCGATGTCCGAAGTGACCTTATCAAAGGAATCACCGGGTGACGGAACGTCGAGTTTTATCTTGCCGGAAAGAAGTCCGCTGACCTCAGTGCGCAGAAATGGCTGAATCGTCTGCAACGCAGGATTGTTACCCGACCGCACATACGCCAACGCACTTGCAATCAGCGGTTTCAATTCAAACCGAGTGAATTCAATGACGACGTCGCCCGAGGGAAGCCTAAATGACCGCGAGTTCCCAGCAGCAATTAATCCGCGAATGCTCTGGGTTGTCTCTATCTCAACACTGCCACCAGATTGTTCGAGTCGCAGGTCAGCCGCAACGTTTCCAAGCAGTGGTGCAAGAAGTGAGATTGCAACAGAGGCTTTCCCGATTTTAACTGTGGCCGATGGATCATTCACGTTGCTCAATTGAATATCTTCAAAGCTTAAGCCAAGTGGAAATTTGGGTTTAAAGCTTCCTACCGTCATTCGAACTGGGAGCTTAGCCTGAATAAAAACTTCATTGACCTTCCCAACGAGAACCTCTTTGACGACGTTAAATGGGAACGAAAGATACAAAAAAATGAGGAAAGAGAACACACCGACAATTGCATAAGTCGTAACGAGTTTGAAGCGTTTCGACTTCTTTAATCGAGGAGAAACCCCCTCTAGCCAGTGGTCTGTTGCAAGCAGGCTCGTTCTTTTAAGGGAAGCCAATACGAACTCTTCTGCTTCATCGTCTGGCTTCAAAACCGGCATATCTTCAACAACAAGACTGTTTCGCGGTTGCGACTTGTCCATAGTCAATTGACTCCTGAGAAAATTTATTTTTTCAACTCAATTCCATCAACCGCAAAAGTCGCATCAAAGAATAATTTATTTTGATAAAGACCCTTGACTCTCAAGTCACTCACTCGAAGAAGTTTGTCATCAGATTCAATCGCAACAACAAAATCTATGACTCTCTTCAAACTCACGTTAGAAACTCGAAATTCCGAGCGAGTGGCTTTGTACTTGTCAGCGAGCAATGTTCCTTTGATGAAATCCTTTTCACTGGAAGCCTTGTCCGTTTTGTTGTTTCCACTGATTTGTAGCTCGAGTGACTTCGCCTTCTCTTCAAGCAGACTGAGAATTTGCAAGCTTTGCGTCACGTTTGAAATACGCCTGTCTAGTTCATCAAACTTTTTCTTGGTGATCGCGTAGTCCACTTGCTTTGCTCGTAGGTTATTTACGGCCTGAAACGATTCATCAAGCCGGGATTGAAGTCCACTCAAAGCTGAAAGGTATATCCCTATGAAAACAATAACCAACAGAATTGCAAAAAGAATTCCTCCTGCAACAACACTCGTTCTTCCTTCAGGGGGCAGTTTAAAATAACTGTCCATGAAATATTCAATACGCTCGTTTTGCTTTCCGAAGATCACCTCACGGACTGGCAGAAGCCAACGAGGAATTCCTCCCTGCGAGTTCTCTTGCACTCCACTTGTCCTTGCGCTCATTTCAATTCACCTCTTTGACAGTGGCACTGATACTTAATTTGACTTTGTCCGAGCCCGGAATTCTCTCTGGGTCGTTCATTTTTATTCCCTGAAGACTCTGCACATTCTTGATGAGACCGCCGATTTTTTCGGCTGTCGCAAGGTCAACCGTTTCTCCCTCGATAGTCACCTGGCCAGATGATCTGACGTGAAAATTTGTCAAATCAAGCGTGATATTTTTATCGATTGAATTTGAAACATCCCGAAGGATTTTGAGTGGAAGGGCGCTTCTTAGGCCGAGAAAGTTGTCTATTGCAGCTTTCTTCGACTTTGAATCTTCGTCCATGAGCTGAAAGGCTTTCTCTGAGTATCTTTTCATACTCCAATTTGATTCTGCCGCAATATTCTTAAGAGGATTTGGCTCAGCGCCCAGCGTTTGTTTTATTTCAGTCTGGAATTGCCGCTTTAGGGCGTTGATCTGATCGCTGTAAAGCCACCATCTGAGACCATAGCTACCCACCAGACATAGGATTAATCCGAGTGCCAAAAGTGTAATGTTTGAGAGCTGTTTGAAAACGGCGTCATAACTTCCAACGAGTGCAAGTTCGCCCTTGCGAAGATTGATTTGTGATTGCTGTTTGCCTGGCACACCTCGCAACGCGATTGCAAGAGCTTGAGATAAAATTTGAGTTTTATCACTATCTGACTCGTCGACTTGCAGTCTTGTATTATCGAAGGCCAGCATCTTAATTGGAAGTTCGATTGAATCTTCGAGAAATGGAATTATGTTTCGGATACACGCTGTTCCGCCGGTCACTAAGATCTGCGATGGAACAAGCCGCTCCTGAGCTTTGAAGGAATGAAGAGTTCGAATGACCTCCTTGATAAGATCAGTGGCAGCCAAACTCATTTGCTGTGCCACTGAAAATTCTCGCTCGTGCCCAGGGGTGGCCTTCGCATCCTGCTTGTATTCCAGATAGCTCACCACATGTTTCAAACGTTGGGCTTCACCGTAAGTAATTCCGAGTCCCTTTGAAAGCATTTCTGTGATGTAACGACCACCCATTCTAATTGTTCGGGCCGTTACAAATTTGTTATTGTTGATCAGAATCATGGCGGTTTTCATATGGCCAATGTCCAGGATGAGCTTACAGCTCTCCCCGAAGTCATAAATTGGAAGCCGATTCTCCCCAGTCACCTCGGTTTTGAGGGCATCTTCGGTTTTGATGAACGGAAACAGATTCATAAAGGTCAAATAGTCGATATCAATGACCTTCGGTTCAATTTCAAGTTCCTTCAGTGCACCAAGAAATGCTTCTATGTTCTCTTTGCGACACATCGCTGATAAGACTGTTGTGACGCCATTCACTGAATCGATAATTTGCTGATCAATTATTGAATTTTCAAGGTCAAATGGCGCGCTTGCTTCCAACTCATTTTGAACAACGAGTGGCACATCCCTCTTTTTCACATTCTGGAAATTGAATGTACGCGTGGATACCATCAAACCATTCAAGGCGGTGAAAGTGCGATCCACCTCAATTGAATTTTCATTAAAAAGTTGTCGAATCGCCGTGTACTCAATGAGCTCCTGATCAAGGCCTTCGATTTCAGGAACGGCGACTTCATAAAATCGCTCAACCTTGTAAGCGTTAAAGGTATGAGTAATCTCCACAGCCTTGATGCTGTAACTTCCGAAATCGAGACCCAGGATTTTTTGCATAGTATTTTCCTACCTCTGAACCATTCTATCAGGAGCGCTCCTGCGAACGGGTCCGGACAAATTCAATCGTTCTAGTGTAACCGATCGCCCCTAGGCCTCTCGATGCCAATACAATGGCTGACTGTCGGTGAGGGTGACAAACCAGCAACTCCTGCACAGCCCGGGACCTGTCAATCAGACCGGCAACTTGCTACACTTCTTTCGGTGTGTCGTTTGCGACGGGGGAAGGTCTTTAGATGCAGCGTGGCAATGAAAGAAGGGAATCGGAAGAGCTGATTCTTCGGCGGATTGCCCGCAGGCTCGATCGTTACCTTAGTGAAATGGAGCGCAGCATGCGCGCTCATCCTGTTTCTTTCCCAGCTGAAGCAACCGCGGTTTTGCCGATGCCTGCTCGTGTCTCAAGCCAATTGGCACCGCCGACACTGCCAGACCCGAGTTCCGTTGAACCCATCGACTTAAGTCTTCCCCCGTTGTCAGACCCAATTGACAAAAGTTCGCTCGCGGTCACTGATGCGAAGGAGCCACCACCGCCGCCACCAGCGGCTGTTCCACCCGCACCACCCGCACCACCCGCGCCACCTTCACCACCACCTGCGCCGCCGGCTGCGCTTGCTCCAAAAGTTGCTCCACCAACACCACCGCCGCCACC
>Ga0247843_1000174_pt1 | contig 148370 bp, 110 predicted proteins | sample LaCruzMarch2017__FD_192420 | JGI IMG/M metagenome (GOLD analysis project Ga0247843, IMG submission 192420) | Freshwater microbial communities from meromictic Lake La Cruz, Castile-La Mancha, Spain - LaCruzMarch2017_8m | ecosystem: Environmental > Aquatic > Freshwater > Lake | place: Spain... | reverse complement strand
TAAAGGTGAGAAAGCAGTTTCATCGTTGAGTTGTCGGTCGCACTTCAACTTAGCGCATGAGGCTGCTTTTCTCATGTCAACCATCCATCGCAAATCTGGATGAATTCAGGGTTTTGCAAGAGGCTCTGGTTGCTGCTTTTAATCCTGTGAAGGGGCATGTGATCATCGGCAAATCTCAATCATTGGCTTCAGGACTCATCAGCCTAGCCTACAAGATGGAGTCCACCGTGATCGTCTGCAATGCAGCGGAAGACGAACGGCACTCGAAGAAAGTGGATATGCTGACGGGGAACACGACTCGTTCCATGATTGCGCTGCCATTTACCTGTGGTGGAGAACGTGTGCGTGGCGTGCTTTCACTCGTCAAGCTCTCAACTGATGCTCCAGAATTCACACATGCTGACGAGGTCTATGCCCAGGCTCTTGGAAAACTGCTGGCAATGAGTATTGAGAAATCGCTCATGATGCAAATCATATCTTGAACCCAATTTCTACCAAAACCAATCCCATGACCACCCGCCGCCACATCCTCCAATCCACCAGCGCTGGCTTCGGCTGGCTGGCATTCAATGCGCTGCATCAGCAGTGGGCGAACGCTGCCGCGCCGCCGAAGACGATCAATCCTCTTGCCCCAAAACCGCCGCACTTTGCGCCGAAGGCGAAGCGAGTGATCTTCATGTTCATGCAGGGCGGGCCGAGCCATCTGGACACGTTTGATTACAAACCGGAACTCGCGAAGGCCGAGGAGCAGAAGATTCAGAAGTACATGGGCTCGGCGTTCGAGTTCAAACCTCGCGGCAAGAGCGGCATCATGATTTCCGATGCGTTTCCCGAGCTTTCCAAGCACGCGGACGATCTCTGCCTGCTCAACGGCATGCAGACGCGCACGAACGCGCATCAGATGGCCACCGTAGCGCTGCACATCGGCAGCGAGACCTTTGTGCGGCCTTCGATGGGCGCATGGATCGTCTATGGACTCGGCACCGAGGCGGAAGACCTGCCTGGCTTTGTCACCATCAATCCCGTGACCGACACCGGTGGCGCGATGAACTACGGCTCGGCCTTCCTGCCCGCCAGTTTCCAAGGCACACGACTCAGCAGCGGCGGTGGAGGCGTTCCTGATCTCTCGAATGGCCGACTCAGCGATGCGCAGCAGCGCAATCAGATCGAATTCATTCAAAAAGCCAACCGCAGGCTCCTCGCGGGTGATCCGGGCAATCCCGAACTCGAAGGCGTGATCCAAAGCTACGAACTCGCCTACAAGATGCAGACCAGCGTGCCCGACGTGCTCGATCTCGACAAAGAACCGCAGCACATCCGCGAAATGTACGGCCTCGACGACGGCGAAACCGAACGCTTCGGCACCCAGTGCCTCATGGCCCGTCGCATGGCCGAGAAAGGCGTGCGCTTCATCCAGCTCACCAGCACCGGCTGGGACCATCACCAGCAGCTCCGCGAAGGCATCACGCGCCAGGCCACCAGCATCGACAAACCCATCGCGGGCCTCATCGCCGACCTGAAGCAGCGCGACATGCTCAAGGACACGCTCATCCTATGGGGTGGCGAGTTTGGCCGTGGCTCAGGCTATGACAACGAGCTGTACAATGGCCGTGGTCACAATGGCCGCGGGTATACCATGTGGATGGCTGGCGGCGGTGTGAAAGGCGGCTTCAAGTATGGCAGCACGAACGACATGGGCGACACGGCTGAGACCGGAATCATCACCACGCATGACCTGCATGCGACGGTGCTGCACCTGCTCGGCATCAATCACGAGCGGCTGACGTATCGCTACGCCGGAAGAAATCTCCGGCTGACTGATGTGGAAGGCGTCGTGGCGAAGGATATTCTGGCGTGATTTCTTCAAAACGTGTTATGTCACAATGATGCGAGACTTTCTGTAAACTCGTAGCCTAAAGTGTGCATTCACTTCTCCTTCTTTTGAAAGAGGCGCTTGAAGAAATTCGGTTTCGATTTCGATGCCTCACTCGGATTGGTCGGCGGCGCAGACGCACCACTTGTGGGTGTTCCAGACAGTGGAACCGGGGCGAAGCGGCCTTGGCCTGGTGCTGTTGGCGTAGTCTGGACCGCGCCCGCTGGCCGGGTGAAATCTATGACGCTTGGTTTGATGCTCGGAGCACTGGCACCACTGAGGTTGATCACCTTTGGCGGCAACGCCTTGCCGTCCTTGCCGTATTCATGGAGCACCTCCTGAAAGACCTGACCGTTCAGGTTGATGAGGCGATCTTCTTTACGTCGGCCGAATTCGTCATAAATGCATTGCACCCGCGCCACTAAATTTCCACGTCCGTCATAGACGTTGCCTTGCATCGGCTCGCCCTTCTCATTCAGCAGAAAGACCTTTTTCACCGTCAGCGCATTGGTCGCGTTGTAGGTCGTTTCGGTCAGTTCGCGCGTGTTCGGATCACGCACGGATTCGGTGCGTGAGTCGTCAGCATGGTAGGTAGTGCGGCCTTGCACGGTGTGTAGGGCGGGGTTTGCCAGGGCCGGAGCCACCAGCAGGAGCCAGAAAATGCCAAGAACAGCAGCGCAGTTTTTCATGGTGATAAATGAAGTCCCGACCAGATTAGCTGCCCGCACCGCCTGCGACAATCGCAAATCCCCGCCATGAGCACCATGACCGATCCCCTGCCCGCCACGCATCCCGCTGATGACTGGACCGCCTTTTTGGAAGATGTGGTGGCCCGCTTTGGCTGCGCCACAGGCACCCTGCACCGCTTGGACCCTGCCGACGGTCATTTAAAGCTGCTCGCCCAATGTGGCATCCCACCACAGCTCATGCCGGTGATCCAATCCATCCCAGTGGGCAAAGGCATCGCCGGTGTAGCGGCGCAGCGCCTGGAGCCTGTGGAACTGTGCAACCTACAGACCGACACCAGCGGCGTCGCCAAGCCAGGCGCAAAGCAGACCCAAGTGCAGGGCAGCCTAGCCGTGCCGGTCATGGATGGTGACCGCCTTTGCGGAACGTTGGGAATCGGGAAGCTAGTGCCCTATGAGTTCAATGCGGCTGAGAAGGCGCAACTCATGGCCATCGCCAGCGGCGTGGCGAGCAGTCTGCTGCCTGGAAAAAGATGACTCCTAATCAGCGCGGCAACTCGTGCGTCACATTCAACTGTGGCACACGCAGGAAATCGCTGTCTAGCGTGAGCACGGTGGCGTCCACATGCAGGGCACAGGCGGCAATGGTGAGGTCCGTCACCTGCATGATATTCCCCTTGCGGTCCTGACCCCAGGCCAGATCCATGATCTGAAACCAGAGCTTTGGGGTCGTGGGGATGAAGATCATGGTGGAAAAGGCGCGCTCGAAGCGGTCGCGCGCCTTCAGGGACTTGAAGCCGCGCAGCACCTCTGTCACCACGACACCACAAGTGATAATCTCCCATTCATCCATGATGGAAGCTAAGTCTTCCAGAGGATCATTTCCAGCGCGTAGCCGACTGATGAAGTAGCTGCTATCAACGAGAAGACTTCCTTGCATAGGTCACTTTGGTTGGGACTTTGAACTCAATTCTCCGGCCTGTGTCTTCAGCGTCATAGGCGGCGAAGTCATAGCAGTTTTTGATCTCCTCGTTGCTCATCCCCATGCCTTCCCGCAAGATGCTGCCCAACTTGTGCCTTCTGGCCATTTCAGTCAGGGCTTTTTCGACGGCAGCGGTTTTGGTGCTAGCTCCGGTGACTTCCATGACAGAGGCCAGGATGTCTTCATTGATGTGCATGGTCATTTTCATGGGTTGAGTATGGCATTGATGCCATACCGCGCAATTTCTTTTTCTGACTTTCTTCACCGGGATAGCCGGGATGCTCCGGCGGCGTATCTGGCTCATCATGGATCCGCTTCTCGAATATCATCTCGCGCAGACGCGCCGTCAGTTCTTCGGCAGGGTCGGTCTGCGCGCTGGCAGCATTGCTCTAGCTTCAATGTTAGGCCGTGACATGGCGGGTGCCGCTCCTGCTGCCGGTCAGGTGCATCCGCCGCTGCCGGGCCTGCCGCATTTCGCATCAAAGGCTAAACGGCTGATCTATCTGCACATGAACGGCGCGCCTTCGCAGCTCGACCTGTGGGATTACAAGCCGCAGCTCAAGCCCTTCTTCGACAAAGACCTGCCGGAGAGCGTGCGCAACGGCCAGCGCATCACCACCATGACCAGCGGCCAGGCGCGGCTGCCCGTCGCGCCCTCTCTTTTCAAATTTCAGCAGCATGGGCAGAGCGGCATGTGGGCCAGCGAGCTGCTGCCGCATACGGCGAAGATCGTGGATGAAATCGCGCTGGTACGCACGGTCCACACGAGCGCGATAAATCACGACCCTGCCTGCACTTTTGTCATGACCGGCAGCGAGGTGCCGGGAAAGGCGAGCATCGGCTCCTGGCTGGCCTACGGACTTGGCAGCGAGAGCAATGACCTGCCGGCCTTTGTCGTTTTCACGCCCAGCTTTCCCCCCACAGGCAATGCGCAGGCGCTGTTCACCCGCATGTGGAGCAGCGGCTTCCTGCCGACAAAGTACACCGGCGTGGCGCTGCGCGGACAGGGCGATCCTGTGCTGTATGTGAAGAACCCGCCTGGTGTCGCGGCGACCGACCGCCGCACGATGCTGGACGCGCTGAACCAGCTCAATCAGATCAATCATGCACGCATCGGTGACCCGGAAATCCAGACGCGCATCGCGCAGTACGAGATGGCCTTCCGCATGCAGTCCAGCGTGCCAGAGCTGACCGACCTGGGCAGGGAGAGCAAGGCCACACTGGAGATATACGGGCCCGACGTGAGCCGTTCGGGCAGCTTCACCCACAGCGCGATCATGGCGCGCCGACTCATCGAGCGCGGCACGCGTGTCGTACAAATCCTGCACCGCGGCTGGGACCAGCACAGCGGCCTGCCAAAGAATCTCGCAGCCCAGGTGGCGGACACGGAGCGCGCCTGTGCCGCCCTTGTCATGGACCTCAAGCAGCGTGGGCTACTCCAGGACACGCTGGTAGTCTGGGGTGGCGAGTTTGGCCGCACGGTCTATTCCCAGGGCACCCTGACTCAGGACAATTATGGCCGCGACCACCACCCGCGAAACTTTTGCATGTGGATGGCAGGCGCGGGGGTCAAAGGCGGCACAGTCTGGGGGGAGACGGACGACTTCAGCTACAACATCGCAAAGGATCCCGTTCACATCAACGACCTGAACGCCACCATTCTGCACCTGATGGGCATAGACCACAGCCGTTTCAGCTTCAAGTTCCAGGGGCTGGACCAGCGGCTCACCGGCGTGGAGGAGCACCATGTGGTGAAGGGCATCCTGGCGTGACGAGAATTTTCACCGCGCCGCTGTCGGCTGCGTGCGTTTGCCCACGCAGAACAGGCTCTTGCTGCCACGGATGAATATCTGCCCCTCGCTCAGGGCAGGGGAGGCAAACACCTTCTCCTCCAGCTCGCTTTCTGCCACCATGTCGTACTTCTTCCCCGGCCTCACCACGCGCAGGGTGCCGAAGTCATTGATGAAATAAACCTTCCCCTCCGCGCTGACCAGCGAGGCGTGGTGCTCCTTCATCCGCTCCTCCCACACGATCTCCCCTGTCTCCGCATCAAAGCAATGGCCGATGCCAGAGTCCGACACGATCAGAAACCAGCCGCTCTCGCAGATCGGTGAGGGCACATAGGACACGCCTTTGTTCGTGCGCCACTGGATGTGCGTTTCGGTCACATCGCCCGTGCCAGTCGGCTTGATCGCCAGGATGTGGTGCTCCGGGAAGCCGCCGCTCATAAGCAGCAGACCGCTGCGGTCATCATGAACCAGGGAGGCGACGAACTGCTCGGTCGGCCCGTCCATCATCCAGTGCAGGCGGCCGTCATGCGGATCGTAGCTGGTCACGCACTTCGTGCCGGAGAGCACCATCTGCGTCCTGCCGGCCAGCTCACGGATCAGCGGCACGCAGTAGCTGCGCGTCTGGTTGGGCCGCTCGATGCGCCAGAGCTGCCGCCCATCTGTGCGGGAGAGCGCCACGATGTAGCCAAAGCCGTCGTGGTCACAGTTCACGATCACCTTGTCCTCAAAGAGAATCGGGCTGCTGCAAAAGCCGTGCTTGCTGGCAAAGGTGCCGGGCCGGGCCTGCCACACCTGCTTTCCCGCAAAGTCATGCGCGCTGACGACCACCTCGGCCCTGTCCAGAAACGCGGTGAAGACACGCTCCCCATCCGTCGCTGGGGTGCTGGAGGCATGGCTGTTGAGGCGGTGCTTGCCTTCCAGCGGGGTTTTCAGCACCGCCTTTTGCCACAGCACCTTGCCGCTCGCACGATCCAGGCACAGCAGCAGGCGCTCCTCCGTGTCAGCGACCATCGCCACTGTGAAGATGCGGTCCCCCCAGACGATGGGCGAGGCGTGTCCCTCCCCAGGCAGCTCCACCTGCCATGCCAGCGATTTCTCATCCACCGCCGTTGGGAACCCATGATCCAGTGACGTGCCGTCCATGCGCGGTCCGCGCCATTGCGGCCAGTTTTCAGCGAAGACCGGGAGGGCGAAAAGGAGCGGCAGGAGAAAGCGCATGGCGGGCAGATTATCGGAGCAGGACGGCGGCTTCAATCAGCAAAGTCGTTCAGATGTAGTCCTCTCTTATTGCCAGATCAAAAAGTGCTTGTCTCGCCAGATGGCGTGCGCTGGGATGCATGTCCCGAAAGTAATCCCGACCCCGCCCGTATTTCCCCGCCCTCCCCTCCTGTCCCGACCCAGCATGAAAACTAGCTGCCTCTCCATCCTCGCCGCCTTCACTTTGGCCGTGCCACTCAGCGCACAGATCGAGTTCAAGAAAGGTGACTCCATCGCCATCCTCGGCAGCGGAGTTGCTGACCGTTCGCAGCATTACGGGGTTCTGGAGGCGATGATCACCCAGGCCAATGCCGATGCCGACCTGACTTTCCGCAACCTTTCCTTCTCTGGCGATGAGGTGCATACCTGGCACCGCATTGATGACTTCGGCACGCGCGACGAATGGCTCGCCAAGGTGAAGGCGGACGTGATCTTCGCCTTCTACGGCTACAACGAATCCTTCAAAGGTTACGAAGGTCTGGACGAGTTCAAAAAGAACCTCGCCAAGTTCATCGAAGACACGAAGAAGCAAAACTACTCCGGCAAAGGCGCGCCGCGCATCGTCCTGTTTTCCCCCATCGCACTGGAAAAGCTGCCAAATCCGAGCCTGTTGCCCGTGGATGAAAAGAACACGAACCTGCAAAACTACACCGCCGCGATGAGCGAGGTCGCCGCCGCCGCCGGTGTGACCTTTGTGGACATCTTCACGCCCACGCAGAAGGCATACGGCGACAAACCTGCCACGCTCAACGGACTCTACATCAATGAGCATGGCGAGAGACTCGTGGCCCGGGCCGCCTTCAAGGCACTGACAGGAAAAGAGGCTCCCGATGTGACCGAGAAGCTGCGTCAGGCCGTGGTGGCGAAGAACTGGGAATGGTTCCAGCGCTACCGCACTGTGGACGGCTACAACGTCTATGGCGGCCGCAGTGGTCTGGCCTACACGGCGGGCGTCGGCGGCTTCAAGCAGAACGAAAAGAACCCGACCAAGCCCTACATCTCCAACTTCCAGGTCATGCAGCAAGAGATGTCCCAGCGCGACCAAAAGACCGCCAACCGCGACAAGCGCGTCTGGGCCGTGGCCAAAGGCGGCGACCTCGAAGTCAAAGACGACAACCTGCCGCCTGTGGAAAAAGTGCCGACGAACATGCCCGATCCGAAAGAGGGCAAGGAGTTCAACAAGGTGCCCATGACCGGCATGAAGTTCACTGCGGACGGCCTCGTCGCCTTCCCGGATGCGAAAGAAGCCATGAAGGACATCCAGGTCCACAGCGGTATGAAGATCACCCTTTTCGCCGATGAGAAAATGTTCCCCGAACTCGTGAATCCCGTGGCCATGCAGTGGGACACCAAGGGCCGCCTCTGGATCAGCGCCTGGCTGAACTATCCGGGCCGCACCCCCACCAGTCCAAAGGGCGACAGCCTGCTCATCTTTGAGGACACCAACGGCGACGGCACCGCTGACAAGATGACTGAGTTCGCCGATGACCTGAACTGCCCCACTGGCTTCCAGATTTACAAGGACGGTGTCATCGTCATGCAGTCCCCCAGTCTGCTCTACATCGCCGACACCGATGGCGACGGCAAAGGCGACAAGCGTGAGCGCATCCTCACCGGACTCTGCGCCGCCGACAGCCACCATGAGACCTGCTACCTCAGCTATGACAACGGCGGCGCGATTTATCCCAGCGACGGCGTCTTCCACCGCACCCAGGTCGAGACGATACACGGCCCTGTGCGCAACACCAACGGTGCCATCTACCGCTACGATCTGAACCGCCATCAACTGGAACGCTTCACCACCGATGCCTGCGTGAACCCGCACGGCAAAATCTGGGACCGCTGGGGCAATGCCTACTTCACCGATGCCACCGGCAACGTGAACACCTTCGCCGAAGCCTCCTCCTGCTACCTGCCGCAGGAAGGCGGCGGCAGCGCCAAGCTCAAGGAATTCTGGAAGCGCCCCGCACGCCCCAGCCCCGGCAACGGACTCATCGTCAGCCGCCATTTTCCTGAGGAGTTTCAAAACAACTACCTCAACACCAACGTCATCGGCTTTCAGGGCATCTGGCGTGTCAAGCTCAGCCAGGATGGTGCCGGGATGATCGGGGAGACGGCCGAAGACCTCGTGAAGGCCGACCCCGCCGTCTATCCCACCTTCCGCCCTTCCTGCGTCAGCGTCGGCCCGGACGGCGCGCTGTATTTCTGCGATTGGGCGAATGCCATCATCGGCCACATGCAGCACCACCTGCGCGACCCGAACCGCGACCACAAGCACGGCCGCATCTACAAGATCACCTATGCGGGCCGCGATCTTCTGAAGCCGAAGAAAATCCACGGCGAGCCTATTGAGAACCTCCTCGAACTACTCAAGGAATGGGAGGACGGCACCCGCCAGCTTGCCAAAGTCGAACTCGCCAAACACGAGCCTGCCAAAGTGGCCGCAGCCGCCAAGAAGTGGGCCGCCGCGCTCGATACGAGTGACAAGGAATACGAGCACCATCGCCTCGAAGTCCTGTGGACTCATCAGTGGGTGGACGTGGTGGATGTGGACCTGCTCAAGCAAGTCCTCGCCTCCCCCGAACCCCGCGCCCGCGCCGCAGCCACCCGCGTTCTCTGCTACTGGCGTGATCGCGTGCCCGGCGCGCTTGATCTGCTCAAAGCCAGCGTCAACGACGACGACATGCGCGTCCGCATGCACGGCGTCCGCGCGCTCAGCTTTTACCAGCCCACACCGGATGCGCAGAAGGCTCTCGAAATCGCCTACGACGTGCTGAAGAAGCCCACCGACTACTACATTGACCACGTCTTCAGCGAGTGTCGCAAAGGTCTCCAGTCCGTGATCAAATCCAAGATTTTGCCCAAAGACCCGGCCGCATTGGCCGAGTTCATCACCAAGACCACCGACGGTGATCTGAACGGCCTGCCCGACATTCAGCCCGTGCTGATCGAGAAGCTGACACGTCCCAGACTCAAGGCCGACGTGCGCATGAAAGCGCTCGAAGCGCTCGTGAAGATGACCGGCAATGATCGCCCTGTCGAGATCGCGAATATCCTCAAGCGCCTCGATTCCACAGAAGGCAGCGCCTCCACTGCGGATGAGATCGGCAAGCTGCTCCTCGTCGAGCCAGCGAACATGCTCGCCCGTCATGGGTTGATACTCAAAGCCCTCGCAAAGGAAGCCAAGACCGCCCCGGTCAAACGAGCCGCCTATGCTGCATTGGTGGTTGCCGACAAATCGCCCGACACCATCTGGGCTGCGACAGCTGGCAATGGCGGCGATTTGAACTACCTCATCGAGTCCATCGCCTTCATCCCCGCCACCGAGGCCGCGCTGCGCACCAAGTTCCAGCCCCACCTCATCGCCCTGCTCGACGGGGGCAAGACCGACGGCGGCCGCCTCCGCGCCGTGCTCACCGCGCTGCCGCTGATGGGTGCCGATAACGCCAGCGCTAATTTCACCGTCATCGCCAAGCACCTGATCGCGGGCAAGGAGCGCACCGCCGCCGCCAAGGCGCTGATCAAGTTCCCCAAAACCTCATGGGATGCCGCCCAGGCCGGGCCGATCACCGAAAGCGTGCTCGCCTATGCCAAGACCGTTCCCGCCGCAGATCGCAGCAAGCCCGAGTATGTCGAGATCATCACCGCCGCCAAAGAAATGGCTGCAGCGATGGGTGAGGCAGGCAAGGCCGTGCTCGACCAACTGCGCGCCTTCAGCGTGGACGTCTTCATCGTCCACACCGTCCACGAGCAGCTCCGCTACGACACGACCAAGATCGAAGTGAAGGCAGGCAGGAACTTCGAGATCATCTTTGAAAACGACGACGGCATGCCCCACAACCTCGTCATCGTCCCGCCCGGCAAGCACCTGGAAATCGGCAACGCCGCCATGACCATGACGCCCGACAAGCTGGACAAACAGGGCCGCGCCTACCTCCCCGCCGCCTTTGAAAAGCAGATCATCGCCGCCACCAAACTGCTCGAGCCAGGCCAGCGCGAGACCCTGAAAGTCCGCGCCCCCGGCCAGCCCGGCGAATACGAGTTCGTCTGCACCTTCCCCGGCCACGCCCTCATCATGTGGGGCACGCTGAACGTAGTGAAGTAGCTTGCCCTACATCCCGCCCAGCCTGCAAATGTGGCCCCAGTGCCCCGGTTCCACGGGTGTGATGGAAAGACGGTTGCCGCGCCTCAAGATGAGCATGTCTGCCAACTCCGCTTCGGTGCGCAGCATATCGAGCGTGACGAAGGTCTTGAAGGCCGCCTCCCACTTCACATCCACCATCAGCCAGCGTGGTTCTTCGCGCTTGCTGCCTGGGTCGAAGTATTCGGAGGACGGATCAAACTGCGTGGGATCAGGATACGCCTCCTTGACGATTTTGACGATGCCTGCGATGCCCGGCACCGCGCAGCTCGAATGATAAAAGAAGCCGAGATCGCCCAGTGCCATGTCATCCCGCATCATGTTGCGCACCTGGTAGTTGCGCACACCGTTCCAAGGCTCCGTCTTCCTGGGGCGGGCCTTCAGATGGTCAAAGGAGAAGACATCAGGTTCGGATTTGAGCAGCCAGTGTTTCATCGGCCCATGAAATACACGAAAGGCACGAAAGGGAAAGCCAACTTCCGGCACCGGTGTCCCGTGCCTTCCTTGGCCTCATCAAGCAGCCTGGGACATCCGCCGCACTCCCCGTCAGAGCCAGCCGGTCTGGTTCAGGCGGCCGGTCAGTTCCATCTGGCGGTCGAGCTGAGCGGCGTAGTGGGCGGCTTTGGCGGCGTCTGGCCTGCAGCGGGTGCTTTCGTCCAGCGTCACGAGTTTGGCGCAGAGCTGATCGTAGCTGACTTTTTCGCCGTGCTCATTGGCCTGGGCATAGGCGGCCTGGATGGCTGCACCGAGGGCGGCACCTTCGCTGGTTCTGAGGGTGACGACTTCGGCGTTGAAGCAGTCGGCGGCGATCTGACGCCAGGTGGCGCTCTTACTGCCGCCGCCGGTGAGGCGGATCTCTGTGGGGTTCATGCCGAGATCGCGGAAGCGTTTGAGACCGTAGGCGAGGCCGAGCGTGGCACCTTCCACTGCGGCACGCGCGAGGTTCGCGGGTGTCATGTTCGTGGGGCGCAGGCCGTGCAGCACGCCGGTGCCGCTGGGCAGGTTCGGGGTGCGCTCGCCGTTCAGGTAGGGCAGGAAAAGGATGCCATCTGCCCCGGCGGGCGCGGACTTCACGGCGTCTTCGAGCTGCCTTAAATCCCAGCCGAACATATCCCGCACCTGCTCAGTGACGACGGTGACGTTCATGGTGCAGACGAGCGGCAGCCATTGGTCGGTGCTGTCGCAAAAGGCGGCCACCTCGCCCTGACCGTCCACCACAGGACTGGAGGCGACTCCGTAAAGCGTGCCGCTGGTGCCAAAGCTGGCGGTGACAACGCCGGGCTTGATGTTGCCAGTGCCGATCGCGCCCATCATGTTATCGCCACCACCAGCGCTGATGATGACGTTTTCACTCAGACCCCAGGCTGCGGCCAGCTCTGCGCGGAGGCGGCCATGCACGCTGCGGCTGCTGCCCAGCGGCGGCAGCATGGAGATGACGCGCGGGTCAATGTAGTCGCACAGCTCGCGGCACCACTCGCGGGTGCTGACGTTGAGGATGCCCATGCCGGAGGCGTCGCCATACTCCATGCATTTCACGCCGCTGAGCCAGAAGTTGAGGTAATCGTGCGGTAGCAGGATGGAGGTGGTTTTGGCAAAGTTCTCCGGCTCGTTCTGCTTCATCCACAGCAGCTTCGGGATGGTGTAGCCGGGCAGCATGGCATTCCCGGCCAGGGCGATGACGCCGGGCTGACCGCCGAATTCGTGGGCGATCTCGGCGCACTGGGCCTGGGTGGAGGTGTCGCACCAGAGCTTGGCGGGACGCACGGGCTGGTCATCAGCACCGAGGGCGACGAGGCCGTGCTGCTGACCGCTGACGCCAATGCCGACGATCTTTGCCCTGTCCGCGCCGAGTTTCTCCAAGCACTGCCGCACACAGCTTTCCACGGCGTCAATCCAGGTCTGGGGATGCTGCTCCAGATGGCCGGGTGGGAGACCCGCGATCAGATCATAGGTGCTGTGGCCGGTGGCCAGGATGCTGCCGGAGTCGAGATCAAGCACGATGGCCTTGGTGCTCTGGGTGCCGCTGTCAATGCCGAGGAAGTACATGATGGGAGAGGATGGAAAAGATGCGTCCGCACGATGCGGACATCGGGCGGACGCGGCGGGAAAGCCGGGATGGGTCAGTTGACAAAGCTGATCTTGCCGACCTGTGCGGCAGCCATGGCGGCGTGCTGGGCGTCGGTGCAGGCGCTGTCAATGGGGGCATCGGGGGCGGCATCGTTCTCCTGGAGGAGGTCGTTGGCGAGCATCCAGCGCTCCACCTCCTCGCCGCTGATGTCGGGGAGCATGGTGCCGTTGATCTCGACGCAAGGGCTGAGTGGCTGGCCGCTCTTTTGCTCCATTTCCCAGCGGAAAGCAGGGTTCTTGATGATGTCCTTTTCCTCGTAGGGCAGATCGTATTTGCGGAAGATGGCGCGGACGCCTTCACTCCAGCCGCAGTAGGTCTTCAGATAGGCGGTGATTTTTGGGGTGGTCATGGTGGTGGGTAAAAGTTACGCGCAGAGTCTTGGGCAAGATCAGCAGACTGTCGAGGGCGGCTTTGCCTCATGACTCATGAATCGGGCGAAAATTGAACGTATGCGGAGTCCAGTGCGTGCCCCTCACCTCCAAAGAGGGAAGGCTCACGCCCTCCACTACATCAAGCATCACCCCATCAGGCTCTCCCAGGCACAGCCCAGCGTCTTTTGAATCCGCTGCACGGTGGTGATGAGCACATTGATGTCACCAGCTTCGATCTTCTGGACCGTGCGCAGGTGCAGTCGGGTCAGTTCCGCCAGCCGCTCCTGAGTCATGCCTAGCGCCGTGCGTTCACGGCGAACCGCCGCGCCAAACAGGCGCAGGGCTTTTTGTTCTGAGGGTGACAGAGGCACCCGCCACACCAAGCAGCTTTCCCAAAATGCGGAACGCCCCAATGGGGGCGCAAAACCCAAAGATGTCAGATTGACATGCTTCCGGCATTCTCCCTACTCTGACACGCGTCGAGATCAGCACTCATTCACTTCATCCCGCTCCTGATTATGAAACACGTCCTCTGCCTTTCCTGGCCGTCCAAGATCCTGAGCCTGCTACTCCTGATGCTGTCCTGCCTGCCCGCCACCGCGCAGGTGAACAGCGGCAGCAACGGCAGTGACGGCCCCTTCAATCCCACGGGAAACGTCACGATCAACATGGCCGATCACCCGGACGGCATCTACCACTACACCTCGGTGAACATCCCCTCGGGTGTCACGGTGTCGTTCACCCCGAATGCGAACAACACGCCAGTGGTTTGGTTGGTGCAGGGGAATTGTGTGATTGGTGGAACTGTGACTGTCAGTCCGAATCCACTGAGTAATTTAGGAGGACCAGGTGGGTACCGAGCAGGAAATTCTGGGTCTATCTCTACCAACGGACTCGGACCTGGAGGGGGATATGCCAGCACATCACCTTTTGGAGCTTATGCCTCGTACGCTACTCGCGGGAGCGTTATTGGCTATGGTTCTGGATTGTCTTCTCCGCCGACATACGGAAACAAATTCCTTATTCCATTGCTGGGTGGTTCCGGTGGCGGAGGAGGAACCGGAACCCAGAGTAGTGGAATTGGCGGCGGCGGCGGCGGTGCATTTTTAATCGCCTCCAGCGGTCAGTTGTCCGTGAACGGTTCGATTACTTCTAGAGGGACTGGAGACGGAAACACTGGTGCTAATTGTTATGCAGGATATGGCAGCGGCGGTGCTGTTAGACTAGTCGCCGCCACAATTTCGGGTAATGGGTCCATCGATACCGGAGGTGGAAACGCGGGAACGGTTCCATATTTCGGCGGCGACGGACGAATCAGATTTGACTGCTATTCTACCACATATGGTGGGTTTGCGCGTGGGGTCGTCACCCAAGGCTTCCAGCCCATCATCATCCCAGCCTCTGGCCAGGGCGTGCAGCTCGCCATTCAGAGCATTGGCGGTGTCTCGGTGGCGGGGAGTCCGAATGGCGTGTTGGCGAATCCTGATGTGATCCTTCCCGCGCAGCAGACGAACCCGATGAATGTGCTGGTGAACTGCTCGAATCTGCCCATGAACACCACGATCACGGTCACGGTGCGTCCGGCGAATGGGGCGGACATCGTCGCCACCGGGACGAACAGCAGCGGCACGCAGACGGCCAGCACGGCGACGATCCCGGTGAACATGCCGCGCGGCGGCGGCATCATCTTCGCCAAATGTGTGAGTGGTGTGGCAGGCTCGGCCTCCGTCTCCGGGGATGATTACGCCAAGAACATCGCCCAGACCGGCTGGACGGCGCATGGGGAACGCTTTGCCCAGATGGAGATCACCGCAGGCATCGGCAGCAGCCAGCAGGTGGCCTACATCACGGAATCCGGGAAGCGCTACACGCTGCCCGTGCAGTGAGGTAGCCCGCCCCGCTCCCGATCCATCCCCGAACACGTCATGTTCCGCCCGCTCACACGCTCCACCGCCACCCTGCTGCTCGCCTGGGTATGTGGCGGTCATGTGTTTGCGGTGGAGCCGGACACGTTTTCCAAAGTGGTGAGCTTCCAGTATGAAAGCTCGCTCGATGAACCCGGCACGACGATCCAGAGCAAGGTGGTCAGCTTTCAATACTTCGACAAACTCGATGATGCTGACCTAACCTTCGCGACGAGTGCGAATGTGAGCTTCCGTTACGATGGAGGGGAGCCGGTGATCGTGAACGGGCCTGTGGATCATGTCGTTCCTGCTGGAACCAATCTCACTCTGAGCGTGGCGGCTACAGGAGACGCACCACTCTCCTATCAATGGTTTTTCAACGGTAGCCTGATGCCTGGGCGAACGGCGTCCGCACTGTCCCTTAACAATGCACAGCCGACCCAGACGGGCCTCTATTCGGTTGTCGTCACGAATAGCGTCCAGAGCATCGAAAGCGGAGCCGCTAGGGTGGATGTGTTTGAGCAGACGATGACGCCTAAACCTGCGCAGCCCGCTCTGAGCACGACTACAGCAGGCAGCACTCCGCCATTAGTCTTAGCCGCCATGACCGCTCCACCACTAAATGTGGGGACGTTGTATGTCTTTGATAGAGTTCTAAACGATTTTAGTCCGACAGCGGCACCTGCCACGGGCAAGCCTTCCGTGGTACTGTCTCACGGATGGAGGAGCAAGCGCGGCGACTGGCCGCTGCGCATGGCGAGTGCCTTGGCAGCAAAGAACTACGATGTGAACATCCTGGCCTGGGACTGGGAAGCTAACGCCAAGCTGAACCTGATTGATCCTGCACCCTCGGCGTTCCGAACGCCGGATGAAGGTAGGGGGTTGGGACTCGCTCTGCTGGGCAAGTTGGGAGCTTCATACAGCCTGCGCATTCATTTCATCGGGCACAGCCTGGGGACCATGGTCAACTGCGCTGCGGCTGATTTTCTGCATGGTGATGCTTACGTCCAACCCGCGAAAAGTCCTGGTGCCTATCCGCCTTCGAACTCACACATGACTCTGTTCGATGAGGCAGGATTGGTGACGACAGTGAAAGGGGTGCGTGTGTTTGCTGACTTAATTTCGCCTTTGTCGAATGGCTTTCTCGACAGTCAGCCGAGAAGCGTTGGCAGCACACTGGAGAACCTGAGCAACCTCTGGTCGAAGGTCATCCCCACAAGGCACGGCTTCGTGGACAACTACATTTCAGAGGTGGGACTTCTGCACAAAGAAGCGGTGAATGTGATGCTCTTTCGTGAGGCACTGCTGGACAACCCCATCGCCGCCCATGGTGAGGCCTATGACTGGTACATCGACACGGTCAACAATCCGAGCCTTAGCATCGGCGGGCACGCTTGGTCGTATGAAAACCAGCGATCTCCTGCACTGCCTGCGGCGCACAGCTACTACTACCAAGATTTTCAGATCAATGGCTCGCGGTATGGCCTCGTTGCCATGTCACCGTTAGATGCCTGGGCGTTGCGAGGGCAACACTTCGCCGTCTTCCCAACACTCAAGGCTGCTCAGCTTTTGGGGATGGCTGGAGGGGCTGTTACACAGGCTGGAGGCGCAGTCTTTCAGGCTGGAACAACGGTGGGAACATGGGTGCAGGCAGGCTACATGAATGCGGTCCAGCACACAGGGGCAGCAGTTGCCGATTATGTTTTGAGCTATTCTGGACCCGCAGGACAGCCGGTGTTTACCAACACGGCTGGCTCGACAGCGGCCTACTTTTCGACTGTGCCTCCTGCTGCTAGCAACCCGCAATCCAACTGGATGAACTCGCTTTCTGTTCAGCGAACCACAGTGCCACTGGCACCGTTTCAGGCTTCCAAAAGTTTGTTTTCTGAATCTGCGAGTCAGGCTGGCGATGCACCTGATGGAAACGATCCGATCTTTATCATGATTCCAACGCATGTGCCGAACGAAGCCGTCGGGCTGACGTTTGAGTATCAGATTACCGGAGCGGCAGAGGACGATTTCATGACGGCCTGCGTCGGCGAGACGACTCTCCTCACTATGGAGGCAGGATATGTGCTGGATGCAGCCTGGAACAGCACGCCAGTCTTGCAGGTGTCTGATCTGCGGAATCAAGATGTGCAGATGATCTTCACGCTCAACGGAGCAGGAGCACCTTCGGACGGAGTGCTGAGCATCCGAAACATCCAGTTCTACATCCCGCCGAGGCCGGAGCTGGGCATCCAAAAGGCCGACGCTGAAATGACTCTTTCGTGGCCCCTGCATGGACTCGACTGGACTCTCGAAAGCACCACGGACCTGACGCAGCCGAATAGCTGGCAACCCGTGCTTAACCCCGAGGTAGTTCAGGACTACGTGAGGAGGGTGAATGTGCCGCCCACGGCCACAGCACAGTTTTTCCGGCTAAGGAAGTGAACATCATTAATGCGGGCACGGGGAGTGTGATGCTGGAGAAGGCTCCGACTCCGTAGCGGAATCGCGCCTGTCCCTTACCACAAGCGGGACGGCGATGAGCGTTCCGAGGTTTGGGAAGGGGTGGAATGTGGCGAGCGCCCCACCTTCAAAGAAAAGGAAGGCTCACGGCTCTCTCAGCGAGGGGAATACTCAAGCAGCCTTATCTCAATCCCCGCCTTGATGTTATAACATCCGTGGCTACGCTGTCAGCATGGTACTCGAACTCAAACTCCGCAAAATTGGCAACTCTGTCGGCATCGTCCTGCCCAAGGAGGCACTGGCGCATTTGAAGGCGGAGGAGGGGGAGACCGTGCTGCTGACAGAAGGGTCTGATGGAGGTCTCCGTTTGAATACCGCCAAACCATCAGTAAGCCGTCAGATGAAGTTCGCCCAGAGCATCATGGAGCGGTATCGCAACACACTCAGGGAGCTGGCGAAATGAAAGAGCCTGAGTGGATCGAAAGGGAGACTGTTCTGGGGCTGCATGAGCAGTCTCTCCATGAGCATGGAGGTTCTTCGGGTATTCGCGATGTAGGGCTGCTCGACTCCGCGCTGGGCAAACCACAAAACTTGTTCGCCTATGGTCAGCCAAATCTGTTCGATCTGGCTGCCGGTTACGCCTTTGGTTTGGTGAAGAATAATCCCTTCATTGATAGCAACAAACGAACCGGTTACGTCGTGGCAGTCTTGATGCTGGAGCTTAACGGCTACCGTTTCAAAGCCGAGGAGGCAGATGCTGCCGTGTGCACGCTGGCGCTGGCGGCAGGTGCGATGACGGAGGTTGCTTATGCGGCGTGGATGGAAATGAATTCAGAGGCTGTCTGAGCCGCTGCTTCATCCTGCGGGTTTAGGTTCATAGAAGGAACACTCACGCATTCATCTACGCTGGGGCGGTCAACTGAAGAACTTCCTGGCTTTCTCGAAGAAGCTTTCCTCCATGGTGGAGCTGGGGGTCTCGCCGAAGGATTTGGCGAAGGCTTCGAGGTGGGCTTTTTGTTCGCTGGTGAGTTTGGTGGGGACGGCGATCTGGACGTGGACGTAGAGGTCGCCGTGGTGGTCTTCGCCCAAGGTTTTCATGCCTTTGCCGCGCAGGCGGAAGGTGGTGCCGTTCTGGGTGCCGGAGGGGACTTTGAGGTTGGCTTTGCCCTCCAGGGTGGGGACGGTGGTCTCGCCGCCGAGGGTGGCGGTGGCAAAGCTGAGGGGCATCTGGCAGTGGAGGTCGTCGCCCTCGCGCTCGAAGATGTCGTGCTGCTTGATCTGGACGACGATGTAGAGATCGCCTGCGGGGCCGCCTTTGGCACCGTAGTCGCCATTGCCGCCAGAGCGGAGGCGGGAGCCGTCCTCAATGCCTGCGGGGATTTTTATGCGGAGCTTCGTGCGCTCCTTGGAGCGACCGGTGCCGGAGCAGGTTTTGCAGGGATCGCTGATGACCTCGCCGCCGCCCTGGCAGTCTGGGCAGGTCTGCTGGATCTGGAAGAAGCCGCGTGAGCTGATGACCTGGCCGACGCCGCCACAGGTGCGGCAGGTCTTTTTGCCGGAGCCGCTGGTGCTGCCGCTGCCGGTGCAGGTTTTGCAGACGGCCTGGCGGTCGTACTCGATCTCGCGCTCAATGCCGTGTGCGGCGTCCTCAAGGCTGATTTCGATGCCGTAGCGGAGGTCGCTGCCACGTTGGGGGCCATCGCGCCGCTGGCGTCCGCCGCCTGTGGCGCTGCCGCCGAAGAAGGTCTCGAAGATGCCGCCTGCGCCACCGGCACCGCTGAAGACCTCGCGAAAGATGTCGAAAGGATCGTGGAAGCCGCCGCCTGCACCTTGGCTGCCCATGCCACCGGCGAAGGCTGCGTGACCGTAGCGGTCATAGGCAGCGCGTTTTTGGTCGTCGCTAAGGATGTCGTAGGCTTCGCCGACTTCTTTGAATTTGTCCTCGGCGGACTTGTCGCCGGGGTTTTTGTCGGGATGAAATTTCACCGCGAGCTTGCGGTAGGCTTTCTTGAGATCGTCGGCGGTGACATCGCGCGGGACGCCGAGGACTTCGTAATAATCGCGTTTGTCAGCCATCGTGGAGTTTGAGAGTGCGGATTTGAAATTTCAGACGGCTCAGGCGGTTGGGGTCTCCGGCGCAGCAGGAACGGGAGCGGCGGCGACGATGACGCTGGCGGCGCGGAGGAGGCGGTCTTTGAGCTTAAAACCGCGCCGGGTGACGCGGAGGACTGTGCCCTCGGCGGTCTCGGCGCTGATCTCCTGGGAGACGGCATCGTGGAGGTTGGGGTCGAAGGGTTTGCCCTGGGCTTCAATCTCCTGGACGCCCATCTCGCGGAGGAAGTCGGCGATCTGGCGCTGGACCATGCTCATGCCCATGAAGATCATGGATTTCTCAGACTCAGCACGCGCGGCCTCAAGGCCCATCTCGAAGTTGTCGAGGATGGGGAAGAGGCTGCGGAGGAGGTCGGCATTGGCATAGGCACGGGTTTCCTGGGCCTCACGGGCGGTGCGTTTGCGGAAGTTATCAAGCTCGGCGGCGTTACGATAGGCGAGGTCTCGCCACTGGGTGACCTCGGCGAGGGCGGCTTCGAGGGGATCGGGCGAGGTAGGCGGAGGGGTCTGCTCGGCGGCAGTTTCGGCAGCGGAAGGGGGGATTTCCGGGGCGAGGGTTTCAGGAGTTGGCTCGGACATGGTTTTTTGGCAAAAAGAGGGGGAGAAGATACGGTGAACCGAGGGGATCGGACCCGTTTCTTCTACGCTGGGGGGCGGAGACTATGCCGTCTTCTGGAGGGCAATCAAGGTGATGTCATCATGACCGCGTCTGCCGCCGAGGAACTTGTCCACATCGGCAATGAGCCCCTCGACGATGGCGTGCGCGCCCTGGGGTGCGTGATGGGCGAGGGTGGCGTGGATGCGCTCCTCTCCGTATTCGAGGCCCTTGGCGTCCAGCGCCTCATTGACGCCATCGGTGTAGAGCAGAAGGCAGTCGCCAACCTCCATTTCAAAGGCGAGGTCTTTGGTGACGCGCTCAAAGACGCTGCCTTTGTCAATGCCGACGGCTAGTCCACCGCTGTGGAGGGATTCGATTTTGCCGGTTTGCTTTCTCCAGATGAGCGGCAGGGTGTGACCAGCGCGGGCGAGCATGAGACCGCCGCCGGGCTTTAGGGTGAGGTAGATCATGCTGATGAACATGTCTTGCCGGATGTCTGGAAAGAGCTGCCGGTTCACGGCTGCCAGGGTGGCAGCGGGGGAGGTGCCATCCTGGGCGCTGAAGCGGAGCACGCTACGGCACATGGCGGTGATGATGGCAGCGGCGGTGCCTTTCCCTGACACGTCGGCGATCACGGCACCGAGGCCGCCGCCATTCAGCGGGATATAGTCGTAGTAATCACCACTTAGCACCTTGGCGGGAATGTTCCTGCCGGCGATGACGTAGCCCTCCAGGGTGGGGTCTCTCTCGGGTAAAAGGATGCGCTGGATGTCGCTGGCGCTGCGCAGTTCGGCCTCGATCTGTTTTTTCTCAGAGGCGGCTTGGTGAGCCATGGCGTTGGCGAGGGCAAAGGCGGATTGCTCGACGAGAGACTTGAAGACCTCGAAGTCGTTCGTGTTGTAGCCGCGCTGGTCCCTGGGGGCGGTGACGGCCATAATGCCGAGCTTTTTCGGGCCAAAGCTGAGCGGGCCGATCATGACGGTGGTGTTGTTTTGAAAGCTGCCGCCTGATCCGCCGAGGCGGCTGTCTTTGCGCAGATCGAGAATGATCTCGGCGTGCTGCTGGGTGTAAACGCCGCCGACGACACCCTCGTCCGGGCGCACGGTGTGCAGGCGCAGAAAGCTGAGGAGCGCACTGGCATTTCCCCGGCCCATGGCGGCGATGCGCTCTGGCAAGTCCACTAGGGGCGCACAGTGGTCGGAGTGAAAACGGGGGACGAGTGACTTGCCGGAGGCGTCTAGGAGGTAAAGCGCGCCACCGCTGCTGGCGGTGACACGCATTGCCCCCTCGACGATGAGGCGGTACATGGCTGACTGGCGATCTTCCCGCGTGATCGCCTCCCCCAAATCATGGAGGAATCCGAACATGCGGCGCTCTTCCTCGACGATGGCCTGCTCCTCCAGACGCAGGTCTGTGATGGCTTTGTCCTTCCCACGCATAACGACCACCAGCGCCACTAGACTGCCGGCTAACAGCAGACACAGCAGTGTGATGATGAGGGATGTCATAGTGCTCTGGGAATGGCAGGCCGGTGTGCCGTGCTGCGGCATGGCGTCTGCTTGGCAGTCAGGGAGAGGCTGGCGGCTCAGACGGTGGCTCGACTTCTTTTTCCAGAAAGTGAATCACATCGCGGAAGCGGCCTTCGTTTTGGACACTTACGCCAGAAAGCGTCTGATGCGCCTGGAGCACATGCTGAGTCTGCTCCTCCTTACAGTTCGCGCCCTTCTCCCCGCAGGTAGAGAGCTGCTCACAGGCCACCTGGCGCTCCGCAGGCCAGGCGGTACCGGTCGTATCCACCTCCATGATGTAGTCCAGCCCCAGGTCAGTGAGCAGTTGCAGGTTGCGCTGGTTCGCGTTCAACACGCTCAGGCGGCCATCTCCGGTCTCACGCAAATTCAGCGCCGCGCCGGTGAGGGTGCCGAGGAAGGTGGAGTCCATCATCGGGCACCTTTCCAAGTCCACCACCAAGTTCGTAGTACCCCCGGAAATAACGCGCTGGAAGGCGCGCTTTACCTGGAGGGAGTCCTGAAAAGTCCCGCGCCCCTCCACCCTCAGCCAGAATACTCTGCCTATCCGGCCGACAAGGATGGTGGTGGGGGCGGTGGTCACGGCGGGCAGGGTTTCTCAAATGATTCGCGTGAACAGCCTCAGGAGATGCCTCGCACACCACAGTAGGGTGGCAGGGCATTGCGGGCGGCGGTCGGCGGATTTCATGCGGGGGGTTCAGTTCCAGAGGTAGGAATCCTGGCTGGCCAGCTCTTCCTTCCCACGCATCAAAGTGACGCGCCAGGCTGTGACGCGGCCATTGGAAGTGTATTCATCCCCCGTGACCTGGAAGCGGGATATGTTCGTGCGGCGCAGGTCGGACACCTGCTCCTCGACCACCTTGGGGGTCAGACCGCTGTTTGCCTGCCGGTACTCAAAGCGCACCGTCACCGGCTGGGCGCGGTCATCTGCCCGCCAAAAAATTGTGTAGTAATGCCCCCCGCGCTGCATTACCTCTGCCTTTGTCACCGCACCGTAGAGATGGTAGTCGCGCTCGAACTGTATGGCTGGGTCGTTGGTGGTGACCGGCGTGCCGGGGATGAGGTGATAGTACTTCACCTTGGAAATCCGACCGCCCGACCCCACGCTGACTGTGGAGCAGGAGGCCAGTGCCAGCACCGCCAGCATCAGGGCGGACAGGCGGGCAAAGAGGAATCGCGATGCGGGAGTCATGCGTGGCAGGCACTATTCAACCACTGAGCACTCTGTCAATGACGCGGATGGGTTCTTCCATGCCTATCCGCTCAGCAGGGAATACACTGCCATCCGCCCGCCGCTCAGTCCGTCATTTTCTTCTTGCCCTTCTTCTGTGGTTCCTTGGTAGATGTGTTCGCGGTGGGCATTTTGGCTCCCACGGACTCACGCTAGGCGAGCATCTTGGCGTGGAGTTCCTTGGCCTTGTCGGGCATTTCAGCGGCGAGGATTTGGTTTCGCCGATGTCGTCAGCGAGATTGTAGAGTTCGAGGTGTTTATCCTCAAAAAACTCCATGAGCTTCCACGGGCCGGACTGGATGAGGCCGACGGGCGTGGTGCGCTGAAACGTCATGTTTCGGACCACTTCACGGCAGCGCCTTCGTAATCGCTTCCGTCACTGCCTGGATCATGATTTTCATGCCTTCGGGCTTCCAATGAAACATGTCGCCAGCCATGAGTTCGAGTTGCGTGCGCACAAGAGCATCGAGGTCATTGATGGTGACGCCTTCTTCCTTCATGACCTTCGTGGCCATGGCGTTGTGTTGCTCGATGGTGGGCTGGACATCGGGATTGAGCTTCGTGGGTTCGCCTTTCACCGACACAGGCGTGATGGTGGCCCAGATGAGTTTGGCCTGCGGCGCTCCTTGTTTCAAAGCCTGCACCATCCCATGCGTGAGCGGCTCGAACTGGCCTTCGGGAATGCGCCCTTTTTGCCAGCCATGCAGGCCGAGATTGAAATGAATCACGGCATACTTCTGCCAGGCCGTGATTGCTGCGATGGTCTTTGGCAGTGATTTGTCCGCCTGTGTGGTCGGCGTGATCCAGGCATCAATGTTTGCTTTGCCATCAAGCGCCTTCCTCACGGGCTCGAGATAGCCGTTCGTGATCGAGTCGCCAATGAGCAGCACTCGCGGGAGATTCGGGTTCGTCACCTTCGCTTCACGCAGACTCCAGCTTCCACCTTTGGGCGGCAGGCTTTTGTCAGCCTCCTTGCCCTCTGGGACGATGGGTGCCTGGGCGTGAAGAATGGTGGAGATGAAGCAAAGGAGGGCGATGTGGCGCATGGGGTTCCTGATACGAAGCAGGTGAAACGTATGTTGCGCCACCTTGGTCTTGCCTGAGGTATGGAAGTTATCGGGCACTTCCGGCACACCTGTACGCTGATATATATAGCAGCCCAGAGATCACAGCCTTTTGCATCTTGCCAACGATCCAGGCGCTGTGTTCCAATCACCGCATGAATGAGCAAGGACAACCGAAGGCGAGCTGGGGATGGCTTCAATGGGGAGTCGTCATCTTGGCCATCATGATTCTCTCCAGCCTAATTCTGCCCACATGGAACATGATCGCAGATATGTCAGCCCAGACATCGGCTGCCAACAACTGCCGTCAGATTGTCATGGCTCTGCGAATCTGGGCAAATGACAACAAAGGCGTTTTCCCAGATGCGGGGACTCCTGCTCCGACATCGTCGAACCAAGCTTTCCGAAGGTTGATTCAGGACGGCCTTATTCAGGATGAGAGAATCTTTGGCAACGTAGGCAGCCCCTTCCTGCCGGATAACAAACTCGGCGACGCCCCTGATTACCCTCGAGCCCTGGAACCTGGCGAAAATCACTGGGCCATGATGGTTGGATTAAAGATCGACAATGATGGAACCCTTCCGCTGATCTTGGAGAGCACCGCCAGCTCGCAATGGCCCCCTCAATGGTTTGAGGATAAAAACCCACCCGTGAGAGGACGAACATGGCAAACCAAAAAGTACATTGTTGGCTGTCTGGACAACAGTGTGCATGTCGGTGAATTGGTCGAGGATCGTGGCCTCCTGAACTTCTCGAGTTCACTAAAAAAGCTCTTCAATCACGGCAATCACTGCCTCATTCAGCTTCCCCGAATTCTCGAAATCGAAGAGAAGAAGTAGGCGGCTATCTTGCCTCGATCTTCACGTCATCGAGATCGAAGCTTTGCTGGCAGCCGATCTGGGCGGCCATCAGGACGATCTTTCCGGCATGGCGCAGCGTTTCACGCCAGGAGTAGGCTTGCACGGTGGGCACCCAGCCAGCGGCTTTGGCTTGGTCGTCGGTCCAGTCGTGACGGATCGTGGTGGCGATGGTCTGCCAGTCGGTGCTGAAGGGCGGGAGCTTCTCGAAGGTCCACTGAGAGACATCGCGAGCGAAAATTTCCAGACGCACGGCACCGCCAGCTTTCGGGGCGCGCACACGGGCGCTGAGCGTGACTTCATCACCACCGAGCAGCACGGGCCAGTCACCGGGCAATGGCTGGGCATGGGCGATGGGACGGAGGTTCTTTCCGCGCGAGATGGTAACGAAGCCCTCGGGATGATGCTCGATCTTGTCCACGCCCTGCCAGCCTTGGGCATCTTTATCGAAGCTGAAGACGAGCGGCTCACGCTGCACCGGGAGCTTCGGCAAAGGCGCAAGCTTGGGTGTTGGCAAGGCGGTGTTCACGAGCGTGACTCCTGAGATGGCGTAGAGCTTCGCTCCGGGTGCGAGTGTGAGTCGCAGTCTGGTGCTGCCATCTTTTTGAGCCCGCTTTTCAAAGGCGACATCGCCATCGGCGGAGAGCGTGATGGGCTTGCCGGACTCGCGCAAAGGTGAGGTGAGAAGCATGGCTGGCTTCGTTTTGTCCTCAGGTTCGTAGGCGGCGAAACCATCCTCACGCAAGCGGGCGAGGCAGAGGCTGGCGCTGCGTTTCCAGCCGAGATGCACGGTGGGACTGCCGCCGTAGTAGAGGAGCAGTTTGCCATCCTGAATGACCGGCGGACCGGCCTGGGCGTAGATGCAGCCGCTGTCGTAGCTGCCTTTGTCGCCGAGCTTTAGAAACGGTGTGCCGGGCTGAACGCGCTGCCACTTGAAGGAGTCGTGGCTCCACGCGAGTTCGACATCGACGACTCGCCCCGAGCCGACGTGATACATCATGACGTAGCCGAGGTAGAGATTCGCATACGGGAAGACGGTGAGTGCATAGGTCTGGGTGGCGCGACCTTCAACCAGCGCACTGCGCAGCACGATGCCGCTGCTCTTCCAATGCAGGAAGTCATCGCTCTCCAGACGCGAGACGAGCCGCTCGCCGAGATACATTTTGGTGAACCAAAGATACTTGCCGCTGCGGGTATCAAAGAAGGCGTTGTTGTGCGTGTCGCCCTGCTGCGCGCCAAAACCGAGCACCTCTTGCGCGGGGCTCCAGTTCAGGCCATCGGCGCTGAAGCGTACGCGCGGTTTCCCGAGGCCGATGTCATGAACGAGCTTGTAGCGACGCCCCGGATCGGTGTCGTGCAGGTCTTTGAAAACACCGACGTTTGGGCAATCACGAGCCACGATGTTGTTCGCACTGCTGCCCGCGAACTTGTGCAGCCCGAGAGCGGGCTTCTCCCATTTCAGCCCTTCCTTGGAAGTCGCATAAAGCAGATACCAGCCGACGTCATGCACCTTGCTCGGCCCATCCATCTGCGCGATGACGTCCTTGTCGGCTAGCACATCCTTATACCACATCTTCCATAGCTTGGCTTCCGCATCCCAGGTGACGTTCGGATAGTAGTTGTTCGTGGCATTTTCCCAAGGCTGATCCGATGGCAGCAAAGGATTCTCAGTCGCCTTTTCCACCGTCCCGAGAACAAGATGAGCATTCTCAGTCTGCTCAATGACCCGCGAGTCGAGCATGAGCAGCTTGTCTTCTTGAGGCGGAACGAGAAAAGGCTCGGCGGCCATCAGTGAACCGAGCCACATCCACAAAAGAAAGGTCATGAAACGCATCCAACTCAAACGCACCTCAGCGCCCCGTTTTGTTGCTTTTGTAACCCGTCCTCTCTCGCCAATCACCCTTTCGTGATTGTCTCGTCCAGGCTCAGCAGCGCGGTGGCCACGGCCTCCAGGGCGGGCAGTTCACCGGCGGCGGACTTGCTTTGGTAGAGCTGCATGAGGACGGCCAGCTCCTCGGCGGCCGGTTCACGGGCGAGGGCGACTTTGAAGCCGTGACGGACACGGGCCTCGGCGGCGGTGGCCTGGGGTTCGGTGGCCATGCGTTTGGCGAAGGAGCGAGCGGCCTCGACATAGACGGGGTCGTTGAGCAGCGTCAGGGCCTGGAGCGGGGTGTTGCTGCGGCTGCGGCGCACCACGCAGGCCATGCGCGCGCTGGCGTCGAAGTTCGTGAAGCTGGGATAGGGCGCGCCGCGCTTGAGCACGACATAAAGGCCACGACGATGCTGCTGCTCGCCGGGGCTTACCTTGTAGTCGTACTGCTGGCCACCCACTTTGTGCCATAGGCCGTCGGGCTGAGGCGGGCGGATGGAAGGGCCGCCTTTTTGCAAACTGAGCAGCCCGGCGATGGCGAGCGCGTTGTCGCGAATCGCCTCGGCATCGAGCCTGAGGCGCGGGCCGCGCCAGAGAAGGCTGTTGGTGGGATCGAGGGAGGTTGGAGTGGCAGCGACTCCACCCTTCAAATCCGAAGCTCGAAATCCGAATTCCGAACTCTGCCGGTAGGCTCGCGAGAGCACCATCTCGCGAAGAATCTGCTTCACGGACCATCCCTTCTCCATGAACTCGACGGCCAGCCACTCGAGCAGCTCGGGATGGCTTGGCGGCGCACCTTTGATGCCGAAGTCCTCGACGGTGGTGACGATGCCCTGGCCGAAAATCTCCGCCCACAGGCGATTCACTGCGACACGGGCGGTCAATGGGTTCTCGCGCGATACGAGCCACTTCGCCAGCGTCAGGCGATTCGGCGGACCTTTGGCGGTTGCGGGAAGAACGCCGGGAGTTGCTGCAGTGATGCGTTCGCCAGGCTGGGTGTATTCGCCGCGTTTGAAAAGCGTGCTCATGCGTGGCTGCGGCAGTTCCTTCATCACTAGCGAGGTCGGCTCGGGCAAAGCGGAGAGCTGCTTTTCGAGACGCTGCTTCTCGCGCTGCATCGCCATCAGGCCGGGCTGCTCGGTGTCGAAATGCACGCGCAGTGACGCGAGGTCAGCGGCGCTGAGTTTGTCCTGCGACTTTTGCAAAAGGGCGGTGATGGGCGCAGGCAATGTCTTGGCAGACAGGTTGCCCGTGATGGCGCTGAGACGCACCCGGCCCAATGTGCGCGCGCCGCCGAAGCTCTGCACGAGGTCGAAGACGAACTCTTTCTCCGCGCCTACATCCAACGGCTGGTCCAGCGCGAAGACGGCCCAATGCGGCTCGTGGAAGCTGGGGTTGATGGCCCAAGCGGACTTTTCATCGTTATCAATGGCACCCGCGGGATCAAAGTTCTTTTGCGAAAAGTCGGCGCTGGCACGCGCGAACTTCACGGGCTGCCCGGCATCATCATTCGCATCGGCCTGGCGCACCTTGGCGATGAAGCTGTTGAGCACAAAGTTAGGCCGTTTCGCATCGCCACGGCCCGGACCCTTGCCGGGCAGGGAGCCATCGGTCAACGCCTCCAGCTTTATCGCGGTGATGCTTTTGATCCCAGCCTTGGTGGTGATGTGGTAGGTGTCGCGGTCCGGTGCCTTGCCTTTGAGCAACACAGAGCCGTCGGGCTGCTCGGCATGTTCCGCGCCGCCGTCGGAGACGAACTCGGTGACCTCCAGCAGGTGCTCCCGCAGCGTGTCACCAGATTCATCACGCAGCTTCGCCAGCCATGCGTGGAACTCCTCATCGCCGCCCTTGGTTGCAGCCCCCAGCTTTTGATCCATCGCCGCGATGGCCTGCGTGAGCTGCACGCGCTCAGCGTCCTGGCTGCCTGCCAGCGGCATCATGGGACCGAGGAAGCGGATGGAGCCGGGCACCTTGGGATTGCTGCGATCGGCTTCTTGCTCGGTGTTGTTGAAGTAGGCCAGCAGGCCGTAGTAGTCGTGCTGGGTGAAAGGATCGTACTTGTGGTTATGGCATTGCGCGCACTCCAGCGTGCTGCCCAGCCAGACGGCGCCGGTCGTGTTCACGCGATCAATCACCTGATTGATGCGGCTTTCCTCCGGTTCCGTGCCCGCCTCGACATTCGTGGGGGTGCAGCGGTGGAAGCCTGTGGCGACGATCTGATCCTGCGTGGCGTTTGGCAAAAGATCTCCCGCGACTTGTTCGATGGTGAACTGGTCGAAAGGCATATTCGCATTCAGCGCCTTCACCACCCAGTCGCGGTAGGCCCAAACATCGCGCAGATCGTCGCGCTGAAAGCCGTGAGAGTCTGCGTAACGCGCGAGGTCCAGCCAGTGACGTGCCCATTTGACGCCGAATTCTTCAGACTGGAGCAGGCGGTCCACCAGGGATTCGAGTGCGGAGTGCGGAATGCGGAGTTCGGAATTGAGGTAAGGAGCGATGTCCGACGGTGATGGCGGCAGGCCGGTGAGATCAAAGTACAAGCGCCGCACCAGAACATGGGCGGGGGCTTCTGGCGAAGGGTGCAGGCCGGACTTCGTGAGCTTCTCGGTGATGAAGGCATCAATGGCAGTCGTCTTGGACGGATCACCGGGTACCGTCGGTCTGACTGGCGGCACATAGGCCCAGTGTTTAGCCGCCACGACACCTTCGGGCCACACCGCGCCTTCGGAAATCCATTGGTGGAGCGCAGCGATCTCAGGGGCATTCAAAGAAGTGCCGCGCCTCGGCATGGACTCTTTGTCAGAGCGCGGCAGGGAAACACGACGCAGCAGTTCGCTGGCGTCGGGTTTGCCTGCGATGATGACCGCGCCATGCTCGCCGCCTTTGAGGGCATTCGCCTTGTCATGCAGACGCAGGCCCGATTTAGCGATCTCGGTGCCATGGCACTCCAGGCAGGCACGTTGCAGCACGGGGAGGACTTCTTTGGAGAAATCCACGGCGGCCATGACTGGCGGGGCGATGAGGAGAATGGCAAGACGACGAATCACCCTGCGTGAACGACCGGGACAAGGATGAGCTTTCGTCCTGCTTAACCCGGTTCCATCTTTGGCCCACCCACCATGATCCACTTCATTCGCCGCCGCTGGAAGCCTGTGCTGGGCGCGTTCTGCGCGCTGGCTGTGCTGTGGTTCGGCGCGCCGTGGCTGGTGGCTCTGCCGGAGCGGCTGCTCACACCGCCGACGGTCTCCACCCGCTACCTGGCGCGCGATGGCACGCCATTGCGGATGCTGCTGACGACCGAGGGCGAACGCGTGGCGGCGGCAGTCACTTTTGCGGAAATGCCCGCACCGCTCATCCACGCCACGCTGGCTGCGGAGGACAAACGCTTCTTCCATCACGGTGGAGTGGACCTGCTCGCCATCGCACGCGCAGCGTGGGACAATGCGCGCAGCGGGCGCATCGTCTCCGGTGCCTCGACGATTCATCAGCAACTCATCAAGGTGACTGCGCGACGTGAGGGCAAACGCACGCTCAGGGTGAAGGTAATCGAGGCATTGCAGGCACGCCGCCTCGTCATGGGCTGGGAACGTGAACGTGTGCTCGGCGAGTATCTGAACCGCATCAGCTATGGCAATCTGCTGATGGGCTGCACCTCTGCCGCGTCGGGTTACTTCAACAAGCCGCTGCGTGACCTCACAGTCGCTGAATGCGCGCTGCTCGCCGCCATCCCGCAATCGCCCCGGCGCTACAATCCGTTCCGTGATCTTGAAGCGATCCGCCCACGTCAGCAGCGCATCCTGACAAAGATGCACGAGCTCGGCTGGATCAGTGATGAAGCGCTGCGTGTGGCCCTGGCCGAAACGCTGACGCTGCAACGCTACACGGGCGGTTTTGCAGCGCCGCACGCCGTCGAGATGCTGCGCATGGAAGGCGCGTCTTCATCCACGATCATGACCACGCTTGACGCCGCTCTCCAGCGCCACGTCGAAACCATTATTTCTGGCCGACTCAGTGCGTTGAAGGATCGTCACGTCACCCAGGCGGCAGCGGTGGTCATCGAGAATGTGAGCGGCAAGATCCTTGCGCTTGCAGGCTCGCGTGATTTCTATTCCAAGGACGGCGGGCAGATCAACGGTGCCTGGGCTCCACACTCGCCCGGCTCGGCGATCAAGCCCTTCACCTACCAGCTTGCCTTTGAGCGCGGTGCCACGCCTGCGGGCATCGTCGCCGATCTGCCCATCGAATATTCCACGCCGACGGGCACCTATCGCCCGGAGAACTACGCGCATCGGCTATACGGCCCCGTGACCTATCGTGATGCGCTGGGCAACAGCCTGAACATCTCTGCCGTGAAGGTGCTGGCCAGCATCGGCGGTGCGGAGACCTTGCTGACAAGACTGCGCGAACTCGGCCTAACAACGCTGACCGAAGACGCTGAACATTACGGTCTTGGTTTGACCATCGGCAATGCGCCCGTGCGGCTCATCGAGATCGCGAACGCCTATGCCTGCTTGGCGCGACTCGGCGAGTGGAAGCCGTGGCGGCTTGTGAATGTTCCTTCCGCAGCGGCGGAAAGCCCGCGTCTGCTTCTGCGCTCGCCCGAGTGCTATCTCATCGCCGACATCCTCAGCGACAACCAGGCGCGTCTGCTCACCTTCGGCACGCACTCGCCTTTGCGGCTGCCTTTCCGCGCAGCGGTGAAGACGGGGACGAGCCAGAGCTACCGCGACAACTGGACGCTGGGCTACACGCCGGAGTTCACCGTGGCCGTGTGGGCGGGGAACTTTGACAACACGCCGATGCAGGAGGTCTCCGGCGTCACCGGGGCTGCGCCGATCTGGCGGGACATCATGTTGCACCTGAATGAACGGCAACGGCTGACGTGGTATGCCGTGCCGCCGCAGGTCGTCAGCGCGCGCATTGATCCGCGCACGGGCAGGCACCTCGCGCCGCAGTCGCCGCCCGCGCGGCTGAGCCAAGAGGAATGGTTCATCAAAGATGTGCTGCCGCCGCAGGCTGTCGCCGCCGACTACGATGCGCGTGGTCGTGCGCTGCTGCCGCGCGAGTATGCGGCCTGGGTGCGCAGCGGGGACAATTGGATGGGCGATGTGGTCGTGTGCGCGGATGACGAGGCGCGGCGCGAGTGGCGCATCACGCATCCCATCCCCGGTACCGTCGTCAGGCTTGATCCCGACATCCGCGACAATGGCCGCCGCCTGCTGCTGGAGACGAGCGCTGGACAGGAAATCACATGGCGCTGCGACACGCTCAAAGTGGAGCGCGAGGGCGCGGTGAGCTTTGTGCTGCTGACTCCCGGAAAGCATGACCTCACTGCGCGCGATGCGACCACGGGCGAGGCGCATAGAACGTATGTGATCGTGCGCGAGGAGTGAAGTAAAACGAACTTCCAAGTTCGTTTTACAGGCCCGCCAGCTTGCGTGCGTAGGCGAGCGTATCTATCTCCTCCGGCGTCTTGTCGCGGCGGATGGCCTTGATGCGGGGGAAGCGCAGCGCGAGTCCGCTGTCGTGCCGCTTGCTCGCCTGGATGGAGTCAAAGGCAATCTCCAGCACCGTGTCCGGGATCACCGTGCGCGCGCGGCCCTTTTGCTCCAGAGTGCTCTCGGTGAAGTGCTCGGTGAGCGCTTCGATCTCAGAATCTGTTAGGCCGGAGTATGCCTTGCCGATCACGCGCAGCGCCCCAGCTTCATCGCGCACGGCAAAGGTGTAGTCGCTGAGCACATGGCTACGCTTGCCGTGGCCCTGCTCGGCCCTGACCACCACGACATCCAGCGTGGTGAAGGCTTTCTTGAGCTTCAGCCACGACTTGCCGCGCCTGCCTGGCGAGTAAGGGCTGGCGGGATCTTTGGCGATAAGTCCTTCATTGTTCCGCCGCCGCGCCGCCATAAAAGCCGCCTCAACCTCCACGGGCGAGGTGACGCGATGCACCTCAATCAGGCTCATGCCCGCAGGCAGCGTCAGGCTTTCCAAATGCCTGCGCCTTTCCGCCAGGGGCAGTTCCAAGAGTGAGGCACCATTCTTCCACAGCACATCAAAGACAACGTAGCGCACGGTGATGTCGCTGGGCAAAAACAGGTCCGCCTGATCGCGGCGGCCCAGGCGCTTTTGCAGGTCGAAGAAGGAGAGCTTCCTGTCTTCCGCATACGCGATGATCTCACCGTCCAGGATGACTTCATCCTCCAGCCGCTCGGCGGCCTGAGTGATCTCAGGAAACTGTGCGCCGATCGGCTTCAGGTCGCGTGTGTAAATCTCCACCCGCTCTGCTGTGCGATGAAGCTGAGCGCGGATGCCGTCGAATTTGTCCTCCAGCCAGACCGCCGGGATTTCGGACGGGCCACGGAGCCGCTCCCAGATGTCCCCGGCAGTCTCCTCCGGCGAGGCGAGCATCACCTTGACCGGCACAAAGGCACGTGGCCGGGCTTCGTGCAGCCTGCCAGCTTTGGTCAGCGCTGCTGCGCGGCCGATGTCGCCACAGAGCATGGCGGCCTCACGTACCGCGTCGGCGCTTTGGTGAAAGGCGGCGGCCACTGCCTCCTCGATCAATCCTTCGCGTGATCCCATGCGCAGCTCTCCAGTCAGCAGACGCACAAGCCAGGAGCCAGTATGGGCGCTCAACGAGGCGAGGCGCTCTTTGAGCAGTTTGGTTTTCGGCAGCGGGCCGCAGGCCTCGCGCAAGGCGCGGAAGAAGGCGTCCGTGGCGGACAAATGCGGCTCGTGGGACTCATGCAGGGCGCAGCGGCCGAGCACGAGAAACGCCGTGCGTCCCGCATCGGCCTGGGAGCGCGAGATGGCGCGATACTCGGCCTCGTTTAGCCCCGAAAGCTCCAGCAGCGCCCGCTTCATCACTGCCCAGCCCGTGTTGACAGGCCCCTCGGCACCCGCCGGATCAAAGAGCAGTCCTGAGCAGTAGCGCACCGCCAGCACGAGGTCCGCCTCGTCCAGCGCGCGCAGATATTCCGCCAGCCGCTGCGTCTTTTTCAAGCGCGACGACTCCTCCGCCGTCTGCGCGCACACCGCAGCCCAGAGCGCAAAACCCGTTGTCTCCAAAGCCGCCTTTTCCTCGGCCACGTCCGTTTTTTCCGACCCCGTAATCCGCGCTCCAAACTCCGGACTGCCCAAGGCCATCTCCAGTTGATCTGCGGCCTCCAGCGTCCACGCCTCATGGCCCCGCGCCCGCAGATCCGCTGCGAACTCGCGCGTGTAGCCATGCACCAAATAGATGCGGCGTGGCTTGACGATCTCCACCGTTTCCAGCAGCTCCGGGTAATCGGCGTGATCGCTCAGCGGAAAGATTTCATCCACCTGGTAGCGATATTTCGCGCCCGGCTGCAAAGCCCAGCCCGTGAGCATCGCCGTGCGGCAGACCTTCAGCTTCTTCAGCGCGAGCGATTTGCCGTTGGTTGGCGGAAACAGCAGCACATGACCGCGCGCCTCCGCCGCATCAAAGAGTCTGTATTCCGGCAGCCTGCCGAGCAGCGGCGCGACGGCCTGCGTCATCTCAAGGACCGATTTGTGCAGCATCACCGGATGCCCCGCCTCCGCCAGCGCGCAGAGGATTTCCTGCGCCTTGCCCAGCGAGTAGCCGAGCAGCACGGGGATGCCGCCATCGTCCAGCGTCTCCTGCACCCACTTCAGCACCTGCGTGATGATTTCCTGCGTGGGCGGAAAGCGGAACTGCGGCAGGCCAAAGGTCGTCTCCATGATCAGCGTGTCCGCTTTCATCAGCTCGCAGCGCTCAGAGCTGAGACCCTGGCGCAGCTTGTAGTCGCCCGTGTAGAGCAGAGTCGCCCCGTCGCTCTTGCGGGTGAGGTGGAGCATGGCCGAACCGACGATGTGACCCGCAGGCAGAAGCCGCAGCTCCCAGCCTTCCCATTCATCCACCGCACCCAGCGGCAGGGCGCGGAACTCGCTCGTCTCCTTCACGCCATAGCGCGCACGCATGAGATGCAGCGTCAACTCCGAGCAGAAGGTCAGCCTGTGCCGTGCCACATGGTCGCTGTGCGCATGGGAGATGAAGGCGCGCTCCACACCGAAGTGCGGGTCCAGCCACATATCCGCCTCTGGCATGTAAATCCCGCGCGGATGGGTGACGGTGAGGAGGGGTGCAGACATGCGGTGGAATACGCCAGGAGCACGCGGGCTGATGGAGAAAGATGCCCCCGCGAATGATTGCAGCTTGTCTCCGCAGACACGCCGCACACTGTCGCCCTTCTTTCACTCATGGCCACGGCACAGGACATCACGCTCACCACCCAGCAGCATCAACTTCTGGGCGAAGTGCTGGAGGATTTCGATGAAATCATCGTCGCGCGTGGAGCAGTGCTGATGCGGGAGCGTGCGTTGCGCAGCGTAGCGTGGAAGGTCTTGGGAACAGTGATCACTGCCAAAGTGCAAGGCGGCTCACTCTACACCACGCAACTTTCCTTTGAGGATGGCGGGATCGAGACCTCCTGCACCTGTAGCTATGGGGAGGACTGTAAACACGCTGCCGCGCTGATCCTGGAACTGCGAAGGAATGCAGGCCGGTCAAAGACCGCGATTACGCCGAAGACCCAGACGGTCGTTGTTGCGCCCGATCCTTCCTCGCTCGCCGGACTCGTGACGGAGAAACTGGGGAAGCCGCTGCCAAAGTTTGCCCTGAGCTTTCTAAAGACAGCGGAAACCTGGTGGAAGAGCAAAGCCAGCCGCATTGACCAATCGCAGTTGCATCAGCTCTGCGGCAGGCAGAGCTACTGGGGCTACGGGCAGGTGGACCTGTTCCCGCACGAGCTGCCGCCACAGAATGCGTGGGAGTTTCTGGCCTATCTCGCAGCGGCGACCAAAAAGTGCCAACTCACCATGCCGGAACCCCTGCCCGAGGTGGTAGATGTGAAGCTGCAAAAGGCGCTCATTGCCAGATGGGAACGGCTCCAGGAGATCACCAAGTGGCGGCAGTCCCTGGGCAACTGGCAGGAGACATCCCTCAATGAAGAGCAGGAAGCACCCGAACTGCGGCTGCAATTGCACACCAGTTGCGCCAGCATCCAGGTGCGGCATCCAGAGGAGGCGGAGTTTGGCAAAGCGACGCAAAAGCTGCTAAAGCAACTGGCCTCCAAGTCCACTTACGGCCAGCCGACCACCCAGCTCAGCGCTGGTTCCAACCTCGTGCTGCGCGCCGCAACTGACGAATATGGCTCAGTTCGCGGCAACGAGATCGCCCCCATGTCCGCAGGGCTGATGAAAAGCCTCGCTCAGCTCGCCAGCAGCCAGGAGCTGTTTCACGCCCACGTCATCGGTGCAGATGGTGAGCCGCTCATCTTTGTGGAAGAAGCCCTGCGCTGGGAACTGATGCCGCCGAAGGACAGCATGGGCGACTACTCGCTGCGTCTCGTCAATGAGCAGGGCGTGACGCCACCGCCGCCGCTCGCCATCCTGCGCGGCAGTCCGCTGCGCTATGTGACCAGTGAGCTGGTGTACACACTGCCATACTGGCCGTTCGGGAAAGAGAGCATGACATGGCCCGTACGCATCCCCGCAGGTGCCATCGAAACACGCGAAGGCGTGAGCGCGCTGGGCAAGCTGGGCGTCGCAGTCCCGGAGCGACTCGCTAGCAAAGTGCGTCTCGTCAAAGCAGACATCCAGGTGAAGTGCAAGGTGCATCGTTACACGAATGGCAGCAGCGACTACCTCCACGTCAATGCCAGCGCCACCTTTGACGGCGTGCAGGAGCCGAGCAACTGGAACGGCAGCAACTGGCAGGCCAATCATGCGCTGCGCTCCACTGTCACGAAGAAGAAGGATGACTTCGTGCAACTCGACAAATCCGCCATGCCTACCACCGGTGCCTGGCTGCGACAGATGCCGATGAAAACGGTGATGCATTCGCCTTATGAACTCTGGGTGGAGCAGCGCATCGTCGGCAAAGACTGGCCGGACCAGTTCATCGCCTGGATGGACCGCCGACCCAAGGACATTACCGTCGAGCTGGATGCCGAACTCGCCAGCCTACGCGAGGGCCGCGTAGCCGGGCAGGTGCGGCTGGATGTGGAGGAGTCAAAGACCGGCATGGACTGGTTTGACCTCAGCGTTGCGCTGGAAGTCACCGACACCACGCTGACGCAGGAAGAAATCGCCCTGCTGCTGAAAGCCAAGGGCAAGTGGGTGAAACTCAGCGGCAAAGGCTGGCGCAAGCTGGAGTTCGACCTCAGCGACTCACAGCAAAAAGAGTTAGCCGAGCTGGGGCTGGCCGTGAACGACTTCGATGGCGAAAAGCATCGTCTTCATGCCCTCCAACTCAACAACCTAACCAAAGGTTCAAGCCTGCTACCTGCCGAAAGGGCCGTGCAGGTGCAGCGCCGTGTGGAGGACATCCAAACCCGCATCACGCCTGACCTGCCCGCCGCTATCACTGCCACGCTGCGCCCCTACCAGCTCAGCGGCTTCCACTTCCTGGCCTACCTCACCGTCAACCGCTTCGGCGGCGTGCTGGCGGATGACATGGGCCTTGGCAAAACCTTGCAGGCTCTGGCCTGGATCGCCTGGCTGCGCGCCGAACAAAAAGTGACAGACCCCGTCCTCGTCATCTGCCCGAAGTCCGTGCAGGACAACTGGCGCAGCGAGGCCGCCCGCTTCTGCCCGAGCTTGCGGGTCGAAGTCTGGAACCGCGCCACGGCGGGCAAGACAGGCGTGCATGGAGATGCCGACCTGCTCGTCATCCACTACCCGCAGCTCCGTATTCATGAGGAGCTACTGCGCGAGGTGTCCTGGGGCGCAGTCATCCTGGATGAAGCCCAGGCCATCAAGAATCCCACCTCTCAGAGCGCCAAAGCTGCCTGCTCGCTGAACGCGCGCCATCGTCTCGCCCTCACCGGCACGCCCATCGAGAACCGCTTGCTTGATCTTTGGTCCATATTCGGCTTCGCCATGCCCGGCGTGCTCGGTACGCGCGCCAGCTTCACGCGGAACTTCGATGGCAAGGAAGACCCCCTGGCCCGACGCCGCCTCGCCGCACGCACACGGCCCTTCCTCCTGCGCCGAACCAAAAAGGAAGTCGCCAGTGATCTGCCCGACCGTGTGGAGGAGGATATGATCATCGAACTCGAAGGCACTCAGGCAGTGCTTTACAAGGCCGAGCTCAAACGCGCCCGTGCCCAGCTCCTCAAGGCCGAGACCAGCCAGCAGCTTGACAAACTGCGCTTCAACATACTCACCAGTCTCTTGCGCCTGCGTCAAATCTGCTGCCATCCACGTCTCATCGGCCTGGATAATTCAGCGCCCGCAAAAGGCAGGAAAAAGAAGGCGGATGCGGAGGGACAACCCGCAGAAAGCGCCAAGGTCGCCGCGCTGCTGGAACTGCTGGAGCAGCTCATGGAGGAGGGGCAGAAGGTGCTCATCTTCTCCCAGTTCGTCGAGATGTTAGAGATCATCGAAAGCGAGATCGCGGTGCGCGGCTGGCACAGCTTCAAGCTCACCGGTCAGACCGAAGATCGCGGCGCGTTGGTCAAAGAATTCCAGGAGTACGAAGGCCCGGCCACCTTCCTCATCAGCCTGAAGGCAGGCGGCTTCGGCCTCAACCTCACCGCCGCCAGCTACGTTGTTCTCTTTGATCCCTGGTGGAATCCCGCCGTGGAAGCGCAGGCGATTGACCGCACGCACCGCATCGGCCAAAAGCAGACCGTCTTCGCCTACCGCCTGCTGATCAAAGACAGTATCGAGGAAAAAATCCGCGTGCTGCAAAAGCAGAAAGGCAGCCTCGCCAACGACATCCTGGGCGAGGAAAATTTCGCCCAGGCACTCACCTTGAATGACTTCCAGTTCCTCCTTGGTGGGGAGTGAGCCGCAGCAGGCAAATGACGGCGTCCTGGCAGGCCTAAGCACAACGAATGGTAATTCGGAGATGGTATTAGCTACCGCCGAAGAAGCCGCCCAGCTTACGAATGCGTGTGGGGTGACGCAGCTTTCGCAACGCCTTCGCCTCGATTTGGCGGATGCGTTCGCGAGTCACTTGGAACTGCTTGCCTACTTCCTCCAGCGTGCGGCCAGAGCCGTCCACGAGACCAAAGCGCTGTTCCAGGACTTCGCGCTCGCGCGGGTTGAGGGTATCTAGCACATCTTTGAGTTTGCCCCGCAGCAGGTTCATCGCGGTCAATTCCATCGGATCACGAGCTTCCTTGTCCTCAATGAAATCACCAAACTCCGTGTCACCATCGCCATCGCCAACCTTGGCCTGCATGGAAACGGGCTGCTGTGCCATGCGGAGCACGGCGTTCACACGATCAACGGGTAGATGGATTTCTTCTGCGATCTCCTCGGGCGATGGGTCACGTCCAAGTTCCTGCACGAGCTGCTTGTGAACACGCATGAGTTTGTTGATCGTTTCGATCATGTGGACCGGGATGCGGATCGTGCGTGCCTGGTCGGCAATGCTGCGGGTGATGGCTTGCCTGATCCACCAGGTGGCATAGGTGGAAAATTTGTATCCGCGCCTGTATTCGAATTTCTCCACAGCGCGCATGAGGCCCATGTTGCCTTCCTGAATCAGATCAAGAAAAGACAACCCACGATTGGTGTACTTTTTGGCGATGGAGATGACGAGGCGTAGGTTGGCCTCGATCATCTCAGTCTTGGCGCGGGTGGACTCGGCGACACAACTGCGGGCCTCGGCGGCGATCTCGCGATAGCCTTGCACCGTCTGCCATGCTTGCAGTTCAAACTGGCGCAGCGCCTCGGCAGCGACTTCGTTGTCCGGATGCTCACGCACCTCACGGTCGAGCTGCTCCATGTCCCTTAGCTTTTGTTGGATGAGGGCGACGAAGTCCTCGTTGATCTTCTGCTTGAAGAAAAACTTGCCACTGAGCTTGAAGAAGGAAACGCGTAGGGCGTTAAATGCGTCCAGCGCACTCTGCTTTTTCTTCGCGGGGGCGCTGCTGGCCACCTTGTAGAGTTGGCAGCACTTATCATAGGACTCATGCGCCTGGATCAGCAGCGGACGCAGTTTTTTGTAGTAGCTGTCACGTTCTTCGACCTTGCGGTCAATCACCAGGCGTTCGAATCGTTCCAGCCCGTTGGCGAGGCTATCAGCAAACTGGAGGAAGTGGTTCCCCACAAATCCGACGTTTTGCAGGCAGTGCTGAAGGCCAACTTCCGCTTTTTCGATGCGCTTGGATATTTGTATCTCCTGGTCTCGTGTCAGGAGTGGTACCTGGCCCATCTGCTTGAGGTACATGCGCACTGGGTCGTCGAACATGTCCAGCTTCGGTTCCGGGCGGTCATCTGGCACCTGTTCATTGGTGGCAGGCTTGGGGGTGGCATCAAGTGCTGCGCCCTCGCCATCTTCAATGATTCGGATCTCCATCGCGCGCAGGCGTGTCAGCACCTCGTCAATGAGATCAGGTGTGACAATGCCCACAGGCAGAGCTTCGTTCACATCATCCCAGGTGAGATGATCTTGATCCTTGGCCAAACGGATGAGATTGCGCAGGTGTGTCTGCACCTCCGGCATGTTGATGTCATCGTAGATGACTGGCGGGAGGAATACCGCGCTGCTGTTCTTGGGCGGACGACCTCGTTTGCGTTTGACCGGCTGGCCAGCATGTCCGGCTGTGGTTGCTGCCACTGTGCCGGTGGCTGATTTCTCCATGACCGGATGGATGCGCGGGCGGCCACGTTTGCGCTTCACCGACTCCGCGCCATTGGCAGGACGTGACTCACCCGCCGACAGGCGGGCAGGCTTCTTCGCATTGGACTTTGCAAGGGCTGGGGGTTTGGGGACGGCCATAAGTGCCGCAGTTTTTCCAGTGGGGGATGGTCCAACACCGGTTAGGCGAGGGGATGAAGAATATCTGGGAGGCATCCACGCGGTCAAGGCATAGTTTGGTTATTGGCAAAGCTGACCAAACCATGTTTTCATGTCTGGCGATGCTGAGTGAAGTGACCTCCGCAAAGTGCTTTATCTGAGTAAAACGTCCTTGCAATGCCCCAGTCACCCGCCAATACTCGCGGCCCTCCGAAAGGATGGAAATGGGTAGGTGCCCGAGCGGTTAAAGGGGGCAGACTGTAAATCTGCTGGCTTACGCCTACGCTGGTTCGAACCCAGCCCTGCCCACCATTTTCATTCTGAGGAAGTTACGAAGAAAAGCCCAACTCATTGAGTCGGGCTTCTTTTTGCACCACTGCCATTCCACTGCCACTTTTGAAGCTAACCCCCCCCCGGCAATGATCGCGGGGTGACATGGCAAAAGCAGATCGAGCGAAGCAAACCGTCGTCGGGCAGGGGGCGTGGTCATCCGCTGCCAGCACTGCCTATACGCCCCCGGCACCACGGCACCCCCAAACCACCGCAGACGCGGCTTGTGGGGAGGCTCGAAAAAATTTCTGCCCACCTCTCCGGTGATTTCATTGCCAGATGGCCCTTGAGAGTTTCCTCAGGTGGTCAAAAGGCCAGAGCTGGCGCTTACATCTCAGGTTGCGAATCATTCGCCTGGGTGGAATGCTTGCCGCATCACACCATGAGCACCGCCAAAAAGTCCAGTGCCGCAGCAAAGGCAACGCCCACCAAAGGCGTGAAGATTGCCCGTGCCAATCGTTCGGAGTGCAACGCGCTTACCAATGATGAGCGTGCCACGCTCACCAGCCGTGCCATGAACATCATTTACGGCAGCCATGGCCCAAAAGTCCCCGCTCGTCGCCGTTGATACCAACGTGCTCCTCGATCTCGCTGACGAGAACGAGGATTGCTGGGACTGCTTGGAAGCACTCAAACGCCGCCGACAGTTGCCGCGCTTTGTGGTCATGCCCACGGTCCTGCAAGAGTTGGCCCATCTGGCGGACAACGGCAAAAGCAAGGCGGTCAGGGCGCTGGCAATGACAGCGCTTCAATCGCTCCTCTCCTGGGGTTTTGAGCCGTTGGACTTGCAGCCCGTCGGTCATGGTATTGTGGAGCGGATCGGTGATGAAATTCGCGCCAAGGGCTTGTTGCCCGAGGAGGAGCGAAACGACAGCTACATCATTGCGGAAGCTGCCCTCTGTGAGTGTGATGTCCTGGTGTCTTCTGACACAGAAATCACTGGAGTCGATCAGGTGAGTCTGAAATCCCTGCTCCAAGGCTTTCACGTCAAACCCGTGGCGATTTTGTGGCCTCGGCAGGTGGTCCGTGTGCTGGGCAAATAGCGTGCCTCGAAAGATGCCGCCTGCGGCCACCACGCGATTGAGAGTATCAGGCGAGGCAAAGGCCATCCCGGCCCGTGGCCTTGCCGGGCCTGCCTGCCGTGGTAGAATGGCGACCAATGCTCAATCCACGCCAGGAACGCTTTGTCAGCCTCTACGCTTCCGGCCAGACGGCAGCGGCGGCCTATGCCGTGGCATACGGGAAGGCCGGGCACAGCGCCGAGTCCAGCGGGGCGCGTTTGTTGAGAAATGTTGAGGTTCAGGAGCGTCTTGCGGAGCTGCGGGCCAAGGCCAGCCAGGAAGCCGTGATGACTTTGGCCGATGTGCTGGGCCACCTGCGCGATCTCTACGAGACGCCCATCGCCGCCCTGGATGAAAACCACCCGTTCACCCGCCGGATGGTCGTCACGGAGGCCAAGCGGGCCGGGCAGGTGGTGCGCTCGGTACGGATCGTGGAGAAGAATTCGCCCCTGGCGATCTTGTGCGAGATGGCCCGGCTTCTAGGCCAGGGCCAGACTCCGGCCAAGCCCGGCAAGGCCAAAGGCCAGCCTGGGGCTGGGGATGTCACGGTAGCAGAGTTCATGGCCCAGTTTGGAGTCAAGTGACCGGTGGAGGCCGCCAGCCCGGCTTTGTGATTGATTTCGGCCTGGGGAGCCACCAGCCTTGAGCCGATGCTTTTCGCCTCTCTGTATGACAATCATCCTGGGCCGGGGGCGATGCTGCTCCTGGTGTGCCTCGCCAGGATCGTCGGTGCCGTTTTCCCGCGCTTCTTTGACAGTCATGGGGAGATGTTGGAATTGACTTGGCCCATGCGGCTCTACATGGGCATGGCCGGGCTGCTGGGGCTTGGTCCTTTGCTCTTTGGCAAAAACGGGGCGATTCTCTATCCCGTGTTTTTCGTGGTGGCCTCGGTGGTGGCCTTTAGCCCTTTGACTTGGCTCTTTCAGAGGCAGCCGAAATCAGACAACGGCCACTCCAAAACTGGAGAGGAACTGGCGTCATTTGCCCTTCTGATCGCAGGGCCGCAGACTTTTGTGCAGTTGCTCTCGCTCTACTCAGTAGCGGCCAGCTCGGTGCCGTTGTTCTGGCTCTGGGCAGTGCCTCTGATTCTGGCGTCCCTGCTGGTTCTCTGGCACCTCGCTTACTGCCTGCTCATTCGGCGGCCATTGAACGCGCCTGTGCTTGTTGGCGGTCTGCTGTTGCTGCTGGTATTGGGCTATCTGGGCCGGAAAGGAATAATCGAGCACTACGGGGTGCCGGTTCCTGGCTCATTTTGGGAAGCGCGGGAATACACGACAGAGGCCATAGCCCAAATGAAGCCGTATGGCGATGATGGGAAAACGGGCCTGCGATTTCGGGCGCGAGTAGGCATAAAGGTGGGCAGCAGATTCGATAGCGATACAGACAACGAGGGGATTGAGCACTTTTACTCTGTCCGTGAAGCCCAGATTTTGTGGTTTGAAGTCCTGGGCATCCAGCGGCGGATCATCCAGCAGGAAGGAACGCTCTACCTGGATGCCGAAAGCGATGCTGTCGTGGTGCGTGACCACCTCGGTAAATCCTACCAGATCGAATCAGGCTTGGACTTCACGGCGGCCAGGAAATCATGACTTTCAAGCCTGTGGGAAGCCTCTGCTCTCCGAAGATGGCACGACGGCGGGCGGCAAAGTCAGGCCAGCGCACCGGCGCGGCGGCAGGTGCGGGCTTATCATGGGCGGCTTCCGGTGGCACAAGCCGCGCCACCTCGCGCCCGCCATCCGTGATGGCGACGGTTTCACCACGCTGAACGAGGGCCACCCACGAGGGAAGGCTCTGGCCGAATTGTTGGAGGCTGGCGACGCTCATGTTGGAGAATAGCCGCCGCAAGAGAGCGGCAAGGGTGAAGTGCGGGCCTCGGTGTCGATAAACGGAAAGCCCGGAATGCACTTGCAGGAACCGGCCCAAAGGGATTTGCCCCAGCGCTTTCGGCAAATTTGGCATTCTTGGCGCGGTGAAGAACAGTGCGTGACCATCCCCTGACTCGTCTGTGTGAATGAGGCAGCGTGTGCGCTTGGCACTGCGGTTATGGATGTGGATGCGTGCTCACTGTCAGACATTCGCGTGCTCACTGTCAGACATTCGCGTGCTCACTGTCAGACATTCGCGTGCTCGCTGTCAGACATTCGCGTGCTCGCTGTCAGCACTGGTCTCTGAGTTTTCGCGTGCTCACTGTCAAAGCGGCGGCGTATGAGTCCCTTTTGAGCGCAAAGTTTGGCCCCTTCGCGAGCTGGACGGCGCTTAGCTCCGATGATGAACCAAAGGCGGGTTTCAATCCTCTCAGGGAGCCAGGGGGCGCGAAACTTCACCTGACGGTGCATTCCTTCCCGGTGGCTGATGTCTTTAGCGAGATAGTCTTGAAGTCTCTTGCCACCGCCTTTGGCATCGTGTTGGAAGGCGCGGCCTCGATTGTCTGGGAGCGCATGTTGTGCAAGCCACCATACAGCGAAGGTCTTTTGCTGCTCGTCCGAAAGAGCGGAGGCACAGCCAATGTGAAAGTTGGCGCAAAGATCGCCATCAACGCCATCGCCATCGAACTCTGTGACCGCAATCATCGCCGGAAACCCCTTTCTGCGGTGCCAGTTTGTCAGCGTGGTCTTGAGGGCACGGAGGGTGTCGCGCAAGGCAAGCCAAGTCTTGATACGTTTAGCTGGCGGCGGGTTCAACGTCACCATGGCCTGCCAGTCCTGGCTGTGCGCCGTGGCCCACAGAGCATTCAATTCCTTCACTGAGTAGGGACGTGGCTGGCGTTCCCCTTTGCCGGGCTTGGGTGGCACGATAGCACGCCGCTTGCGGTCACAAGCCGGAGCACGAGCTGCTGATTTGTGCAGGCTGTAATCCATTGCCAGCCTTGGTGAGGATTAGGCGATGGCTTCGCGCTCGATGCGTTCGATCTCCGCCATTGCGAAGCGGATGCCGCGTCCAATGTGGTGAGTTTTGAGTTTACCGGCGTGCCGCCAGCGTCTCAATGTCATCGGCGTGATTTTCCACCGGGCGGCAAGCTCGGCGGGAGTAAGAAACGCGGGAGGATTGTTTGGTGCTGAATGCTCTTGGGAGTTCATGAGGCAGCGAGTTTCACACTGCCGCCTCAAAGAACCTCTTGGCATGGTTGCGCATCCATTCCGCATCCTGTTTCAAGGGTTGCAGGTGTCTTAGCTATCCTCTCGCAAGGGTTGTCCCGCCATCGGGCTGCAAATCATTTCTTCTGAGTTTTGAACCTCCCTGTCCCGCCGGGACCGCTATCTCGCTTTTTCGACTCGTATTGCCCACCTGCGCCTTTCGGTGCTCGTGGCTTGCGACGTTTTTTCTCCGCGCCCTTGCGGCCCTTGATGCTCGCACGCTCACGCATGGCGTTTAGCATGATATAGATGTGCGTCTCAGCTTCGTGAAACGGGACGCCACGTTTGAGCCAGCTCCGACGGTCTTTCCTGTTGGCCGGAAAGAACGTTCGTAGTCCGTCCTCGACAGGGTCGCTCTCTAAAGGCAAATAGCCAACAGGCCAGGGACATCCGGTTTGAGTGAGGACGAGAAAGATAGCTCTGAGCTGGTCGGTTTTGCCAAGAGCTGCCCACCGTCGAGATTCCTTGATTTCCTTCAATTCGGACTCGCTCGGCTTGATTCGATGAGCCTGACAGAAAGTGACGATTCTCTCCATTGGCACAGGCTTGGGACCATAGGGCGCTTGTGTAGCGCGCTGGATGATACAGGTCGGAATTTCCAGCCTTTGAGAATCGGCAATATCGAATTCCGCAAGGAAGCTCCTTATCCTCTTGGTCGTCTGTTCGGCAGCGCGGTTTGCTTCATGCAGAGAGATGGCTTCTGAGCATGAGTCAAGATATTGGAGTGCTGCGGCCAGATCGTTGAGCGCTGATGTTTTCGTCACGACTCCCGCTTGAATCAACGCGGCGGAAAGATGGGCAAGCTCCAAAGGCGTTGGCGGCTGGTTTGTGCTCATTGTGGTTGGCTGGTGAATGCTCATGCTCTCTGCTTCTTTGGCTGGAGGATTGAAGGTACTGTTTGTATCTCATCGGAGGGCATTGGAATGACGTTGCTTTCCGTGCTCGCCAGCAGGCCCGCAAAAGCCTTTGGCGTGACGGTCTTTTTCTTGTCGGCGTAGATGGCGCTGGTGATACGGATGTCTGAATGGCGGAGGTAGCGGCTGGCCTCGAAGATGCCGTGCTCGCTGGCGATGATGCTACCAATCTCTTTCCGCATGGTGTGGAGCGGCTTCATGGTGTCCACGCCCTGAATTCTCAGCCATTCGTTCACGCGCTCAAAAACGGCATTGCAACGGTAGCAGCGGGCCTTTCGCTCGGCGCGTGGCGCATTCGGGCTTTCGATGACAAAGAGGGACTTCGGAGCACGGGCGCGGAAGCCTTTGAACAAGGCGGCGGTGTCGGCGTCCAGGTCAATCTCTCCCGCGCTGTCCTCGCTCTTGAGCTGGTGGTACTCGGTGTTTTCGATGTGAAGCAGGCCACGGCTGAAATCGAAGGTGCGCCAGAGCAGATGGTCGATCTCCGAACGGCGCAGGCCGCAGACGAGGGCGAGGATGAGCACCTTGAAGGCTTCCGGCTCGCTCTCTGCCAGTTCCTCCCTTGCTCGGGCAAGGATGGCGTAAGCGTCCACTTTGGAGACGTAGCGCAGCGAGGGGCCTTTCTCCATGCCCACGTCATTGAAGGGCAAGGGGCGCGGGATAGTGAGCTTCTGTTCCACAAAGGGAAGCACCTTTTTGCCAAACAGCGCCTTGGCATTCCGAATGAGGGAATTGACCGTGGTGATGGCCCGGCGCTTCGCCAGCGGATCACTCTCCGCCTTGCGCAGACGGCGATTCTTCCACGCCTGTACATCGGCAGGCAGCAGCGAGGCGAGGGGAACGGCGTCCACGCGCTCCCGCCATTCCTTCGTGCCGCCTTTGAAGGCGTCGAACTTCCGCCCATCATGAATCCCTGCCACCTCGGACACGACGCGGCGGAATGCCTTGGAATAGGCTTCCAGCGAGTGTTTGCGGGCGCTGGACGCAGCGCAGGCGACTTCGATCAATTCGCCCACGGTCGCAGGCTTGCCGGTGTCACGCAGCGTTTCTGGCTTGTGCTTCGCAATGGCGGCATCCCATCCCAGCGCCACCACGTCGTTGTAAATTTTTGAGGCCTTCGCGGCGGCGGTTGCCTTGTTCGTGGTTCGCAGCGGGAAGAACTCGCGCCTGCCCTGTGACTGGATGCGGCAAGCGAACGCGCCACCCCACCGTGCATCCGAGACGAGCTTGCCAGCTTGGAGCCAATAACGGCTGTCTCCCTTGCCGGGCGCTTTGCCCCTGGAAGCTACCACTGCCACTTTTCTTGTTCACCACTGCCATTTCGCGTTTGCTCAAGTTTGCATCATGTGACGCTTGAAGGCTTGATTTTACTTGGTTTGACGCGCTCATGAGGGATTATTAGCAAACACGAGAAAACACGCAAATGAAAGACTGTAAATCTGCTGGATTACGCCTACGCTGGTTCGAACCCAGCCCTGCCCACCATCTCCATCTTTCAGGTGCCATCGCTTCAGGGCTGCGAGTGACAATCGCGGCATTTCCCTGCACGGCAATGGCTCAGTTCAGACCCATCCGTGATAGCCCGTAGAAGCGGGGCTTGACGTAACGGAAAGTATGGTGAGGTGGCGCAAGTTCATGGGGGACTGTGGGCATGAGGGCGCTGTCCAGAAGTAGGGACACGCGAAATCCATGCGCGCCGTCCTCACGCCGCACCTGTGGGCATTCGACGACAAAGCCGCGCACGGTAACCCATTTTTCACCTTCATTGTTTGTCGCTTTCCCGCAGGGGCAGAGCAGCACATCGCCCCGGATGCGGATTTGCAACTCTGCCCCGATCTCGAAGCGCTGGCGTGACCAAAAAACTAGGCCACCCGTAGTCACCTCGCAAAGTTCGACGACGGCCTGACCTCCACCGCTGCGCTTGCTCGCGGAGGTTCCCTGTTGGTGCTGGCTGTGACTAGCCATGAGACATGAGGATTATGACTTCTCACCAGCCCGCAGCACTGGCTGCGAACACTGGAATGAAGCCACGCGGCTGGGCAAAGTCAACGGGCTAGTCGGCGGACTTCGGATCGAAGGCATCCCGCAGGCCGTCGCCAAGGAAGTTCAGGGCCAGCAGGCTGAGGCTCATGGCCAGGGCGGGGAAGGCGAGGAGCCACCATTTGCTCTCGATGGGGTTGATGACCTGCGCGCCGTCTTTCAGAAGGGATCCCCAACTGGCGGCAGGATCTTCGATGCCCAGACCGAGGAAGCTGAGGAAGGATTCGTCCAGGATCACGGCGGGAATCGTCAGCGTGAGGTAAGTGAGGATGAGCGTGCTGAGATTCGGCAGCAGGTGCTTCCACAAAATGCCCTGGCCGCTCTGGCCCATGGCGCGGGAGGCGGTGACGAAGGTCAGCTCCCGTAGCACCAGCACCTGCCCGCGGATGATGCGCGCCATCGTCAGCCACTCTACGAGGCCGAGAGAGAGGATCATGACAAGTATCTTCGAGTACGGGATAAGGTAACGCGCGGTGCTCTCCACCTGCGTCAACTCCGCCTGCTGCGCCCACAGCCGCGTATCGTCGAGCCAGTCCTTGAAGATGCTGTCAAAGGCGGCAATGAAGATCATGATGAAGAGGATGCGCGGCACGGCATAGAGCATGTCCACCGCGCGCATCATCAGCGCGTCCACCCGCCCGCCGCAGTAGCCGCTGACCATGCCATAGACCGTGCCAATGACCAGGGAGATGAGCGCGCCGACGATGCCCACGCCGAGCGAGACCTGCGCGCCGGTGAGCAGACGATAGAGCAGATCCTGGCCGTTTTTGTCCGTGCCCAGCAGATGCGCGGGGCCGCCCGCTGTGCCCGCAGACAGGGGCGGCAACAATTGGCCGCTGCCCGTGGCTTTCAGACTTTCCGGCAGAAAGAACGGCAACGTGAAGGCCAGCAATACCAGCACGGCCAAAAAGACGAGCGAAACCATCGCCGGACGATTCCGGCGCACGATGGCCCAGCCGCCAGGCCGACCAATAGCTGAAGCGATGGGTGAGTCAGCCATGCAGGCGGATGCGTTTGTCGAGCACGCTGTAGAGCAGGTCCACGACGAGGTTGAAGAAGACAAGCAGGGAGCAATAGACGACCACGGCACCGCAGAGCAGGAAGGCATCCCGGTTCTGGATGGCGTTCACAAAGATGCTGCCCGCGCCGGAGATATTAAAGACGCTCTCGACGATCATCGAGCCAGTCAGCAGATGCGCCGCCAGCGGGCCGAGGTAGGTCACCACGGGCAGGATGGCCACCTTCATGGCATGTCGGGCGAGCGCCTGTGCCTCGCCCATCCCCTTAGCCCGCGCGGTGCGCATGAAGTCGCTTTTCAGCACATCGAGCAGGCTATTGCGCATCAGCCGGGCGACGTAGGCCACATACGGCGCGGCTAGGCAAACCGAGGGCAGGATGAGATGGGAAACCGTGCCCCAGCCGCCGACTGGCAGCCAGCGCAGCCAGAGCGCGAATACAGCGATGAGCACCGGCCCGATGATGAAAGAAGGGATGGAGATGGCGATCAACGCGCCCAACATGGCCGCCCAGTCCACCACCGTGTCCCGCCGCATGGCCGCGAGCGCGCCGATGAATACGCCGGTGAGACTGGCGATGATGAAAGCGATGCCACCGAGCTTTAGCGATGTCGGCAGCTTCTGCCCCAGGATCTCCGCCACGCTCCAGTCGCGGTATTTGAAGGAGACGCGCAGGTCCAGCCGCACCAGGTCGCGCAGGTAGGCGGTGTATTGCTGCCAGAGGGTGCCGTTGAGCTTGTACTTCTCAAGCAGAGCCTCCTGCACCTTGGCGGAGGCCGCTTTCTCCTTGTCAAACGGTCCACCCGGTAGCGAGCGCGTAAGCAAGAAGGTGAGTGAGACCGCGACGAACAGCACCACGATGCTGCTGAGGATGCGGCGGAGGAGAAAGACGACCATTCGGGCCAATCATGCAGGGCTTCATGGCCGGGGCAAGCATTCTGCTCCACGATGCGTTGCTTCCTCCCACCCATGCTCACCTTTGACGCCCACCTCGACCTCAGTCTGAACGCCCTGGAGTACAACCGCGACCTGCGCCTGCCCGTGCATGAGATACGCCGCCGGGAAATGGGCATGAGCGATCTCAAAGGCCGTGCCTGCGGAACGACGGCCTTTCCCGAAATGCGCAGTACCCAGATGGGCCTGTGCGTGGCCACGCAGCTCGCAGGCTGCATGATCGGCGCGCGGCCCATGGCGAACTGGATGTCCCCAGAGCAAGCCTACGCGCAGACGCAGGGCCAACTCGCCTGGTATCGGGCTATGGAGGATGACGGCCAGATGCGCCAGATCACCGACCTGCGTGGGCTGGAGGAAATGGTCGCGCTATGGACGGACGGCACGCCCAGCGAAGGGAAGCCCATCGGCTACATCCTCAGCCTCGAAGGGGCGGACAGCATCCGCAGCCTGGGCCACCTGGAGCGGCACTGGGAGCAGGGGCTGCGCGCGCTCGGCCCCGCGCATTATGGCGTGTGCCGTTACGCGCTGGGCCACGACCAAGCCGGCGGCCTGCCACCTGGTGGCAGCGAGCTGATCCAGGAAATGGACCGCCTCGGCATGATCCTGGACGTGACGCATCTCTCCGACGGCTGCTTCTGGCAGGCGCTGGACATTTTTCAGGGCACCGTCTGGGCCAGCCACTCAAACTGCCGCGCGCTGGTGCCGGATGTCCGCCAGTTCAGCGATGAGCAGATCAAAGAGTTGATCGCGCGCGGGGCAGTGCTGGGTGCGGCGCTCGATGCCTGGATGATGATCCCCGACTGGATTCGCGGCAAAACCACACCACAGGAAACCGGCCTCAAGCTGGAAGTCATCTGCGACCACATTGACCACATCTGCCAGCTCGCCGGCAATGCACTGCATTCCGGCATCGGCACTGATCTCGATGGCGGCTACGGCACGGAGCAGACCCCGGCGGACCTCGACACCATCGCCGACCTCGCGCGCCTCACAGAGATGCTGTCACGGCGCGGCTACACGCAGACGGACATCGAAGGCATCATGCACGGGAATTTCCTCCGGCTGCTGCGGAAAGCCTGGGCCTAATTCAGCGCTTCGAGATAACGATCCAGCATCTCATCCACACGCTGGCAGATGAACTCGCGGAAAGCATCGGCCCTGGTGCCGGTCTGGGTGTCTTCGAGAGCCTGATAGTAGGCTAGACGCAGTGCGGATTCGCTCGGTATGATGACGAGAGGCCAACCGTGACGCAGGAGCGTGAGATTCATCATGAGGCGCGAGGTGCGGCCATTGCCATCAATGAAGGGATGGATGCCCGCCAACGTGGCATGAAGATCAGCCGCGAGGAGGACAGGATGAGTGGACTGCCAGCACTGGCTCGCCTCTGCTTCCCACGCATCCATCAGGTCAGGCACTTTGGCGGCGTTTGGTGGGAGGTGTTTGCTACCGACGATGCGCACCGGCACGTTGCGGTAACGGCCAGCCCATTCGTCATCGAGCCGAGTGAGAACGACTTCGTGAATGCGCAGGATTTCCTTTTGCGTGATGGCGGCGCGGCTTTCGCCGACTTGCTTGATGTAATCGAGTGCCGCTTTGTGATTGAGGGCTTCGAGGTGATCCTTGAGCGGCTTGCCACTGATGGTCATGCCTTTTTCGATGACCATGGCCGTCTCGCGCATCGTCAGCGTGTTGCCCTCAATCTGATTGCTGGTGGCGATTAACTCGGTCTCAAATGACTCAAACACACTGCGCAAAGCCCGCACACTGGCTGCATCCAGCGGACGCAGAGTGTTGAGTTGGGCGAGCTTGGTGTCGAGTGTGGAGAGATACATGGGCGCTGCCAATGTAGCCACGATTTCGAGCTTGCACGAGCAATGTAGCCGTCACCGCTCCGCGTGACGAGCTAGGAGTGTTCGAGACTTTGTGAGACGGTGGGAGCATTGTGCTCATCTCGCAGGAGCGAGATGGCTACTCTGCATCGCGACTACTTCCCGCTCGTCCACTTCGTGGCGTTGATGAGGAGTTTCTTGAAGGCTTCGTGATCGTGAGTGCGGGCATCATGACCGAGGGCGATGCCGATGATCTTGGCTTTCGCGTGCTCGGTGATCCAGACGGATGGATGCGGGGCTTTGTATTTGTCGCTAGGGCTGGTTTCGGCGAGCACGGTGATCTTGGCGGTGCCGGGTGGGATGTCGGCAGGGACGGCGTTCATATAATAGAGCTCATCCTCGACAGTGAAGGTGGCGGGGACTCCGGCCATGACGGGGTGATCGGCCTTCACGGCTTTGACATCGAAGGGATGGATCTTGTCGTGGCCGCGGGCACCGCCGCCGACGATTTGGGCGTTGAGCTCGGGCCAGCCGGAGAAGCCATACCAGGTGCCGGGATGCAGCATGACGATGCCTTTGCCTGCGGCGGCGAAATCGAAGAGCGCTTTGCGATACGCGGCAGTGTCGAAGAATTTGCGGTTCACGCTGATGATGGCCACGTCGGCGTTGGCGAGTTCGGCGGCGGCTTGGTCGCGGTCTTCGGTGTAGTTCACGGAGAATCCGGCGGCTTTGAGCGTGGCGACATCGGTTTTGCCGAAGAACTCAGCGAAGTTGTGCGAACTGCCGCCGCCGATGACGAGGACTTTGGTTTTATCTCGCTTCCAGACTTGCTTGAGATTCTTTTCGCCAAATTGCCGGGTGAGGACTTTGGGGTTCTCGGTTTCCCATACGATGGGCGCGGCAGGAACGAGCGGGCCATCGCCTTTGCCGCCTTCTTTGGGTGAATCAGGAGCAGCGGGTCCGACTTGAGCGGCTTCTTTGGCCTTGCCTTTGCCTTTGGCAGGCGGCGGGCGTTTGGAGACATCAGCGCTGAGCGGCGCGGGCCCTTTGCCTTCGATGTCGGCGGTGATGGCGATGATGACGGGCGGCGTTTTGTTTCCGGCGGGGCTTTCGAGGATCAAGGTCTTCGCGACGGCTTTCTTCGTGAGTTCGAGCGTGAGGAGGCGTGGCTCCTGGCCGTCGGCGAGGCCTTCGATGCCTTTGGAGCCGGGGACTTCGACGGGGCGGATGTAATCGCTGAAGTGGATGCCGTTGAGGAAGGTGAATTCCTCCTTCTCGCCGCCTTCATAGACGACGGTGGCTTTGAGAGCGGGCGCTTCATCTCGCACAGCGGGGAAACCCCAGCCGGAGACGCCGCTGAGGAGTTGCAGGCGCTTCGCGGCGACGTTGATGGCCACCTCGGCCTTCGCGGGGAAGGTTTGCGAGTGATTGTCTTTGCCGGGGCCGCCTTTGAGGACGATCAAATTGCCGCCGGTGGAGCTTTTCGCGGGGTCCTGGATGAAGAAGGGCACGCCTTCGACCTTCACGTTGCCGAACTTGGTGAGCTTCACCTGGCCGCCGCGAGGATCGGAGCTGGCGAAGAGGCCGTCGCGACTGTCGGCGGTGAACGCATCGGCGAGGTGGAGGATGCGGAACTGCTTCATCGCATCGCCGCAGATGAAGGCGAGGATGTCGCGCAGCGGCTCGGGGCCGAGGGCGTCGAGACCTTCCGGCATGAGGCTGCGGCGGGTGTTTTCGCGCTTGTCGATGTCGCTCTTCGCGATTTCACGCACGCCGACCTGCGTGGCGAGCGTGACGGTGGCGCTGTTTTCACTGGTGACGACGCCGACGAGCGTCTCGCCCTTCTTCGTGGTGATGTTGAAGGCCCAGAAGCTGGGATCGACCTCGCGGTTCGGATCGACGATGTGCACGAGCAACTCGGCCGGTCCATGTGCGCCCATGCCATCCAGCGGCGGGCCGACGGCGACGCCGATGTCGCCGAGCTTGTGGCAGATGGCGCAAGCGGCGGTGAATAGCATTTTGCCCTGCGCGGCATTGCCAGGCTTCTCGACCTCCGGCACGAGTTTGGCGATGATGGCATCCTTCGCGGCGTTGTTGACCTTGAAGAGGTCGTTCGCCCGTTTGGCGATCTGCTTGTTCGGATGCGAGCGCAGACGTGCGACATCGCCAGGGGCGAAAATCGCGCGGTCGATGCTGCCAGCCTTCACGGCATCGAGCAGGGCTCCGGTGGCCTCGGGGCGTTTGAGCATCGCTTCGAAGGCTTGTGTTTGTTGTTCACGCTTCAGCGTGCCAAAAGCGGGCACGATGGCCTCCACGCCTCCGCTTTCGTCCAAAGCGGCCACGATGGCGCTTTGCAGTGCCGCAGGCATTTCCGGACGAGCTAAAGCTCGAACAACGTACTCCTGCGAAGCACCTCCAACGGCCACAAGCCCCTTCGCCGCGCTCACACGCGCCTCCACCGGCCCGGCGTTGTCCGAAAGCGTGGCGCTGAGCTTGTCGAGCTGCGCTTTGACCTCGCTGGCAAGCGCTCCGCCTTTGTCCCACTTCGTCACGAGCGGCAACGTTGCGGCTGCAAGAGCTGGTTGAGAGAGAAGCTTCTTCAAGGAATCAATCAGGTAGGAATCCATTTCTGGAGTTCCCTCTGAGCTTTGAGCAATGCTCTGTAGCACGACTCTCTTCAAAGAGTCTGCTTTGGAGTCTGCATTTGCCGCTGCATAGATGAGCGAAGCAAATGGCTTTGGATTTGAAGGCGTGGCCTTCAATGCCGCTCCAACAATGGCCTGTACAAAGGCTTCTGCTCCATCTCTTGGATTAGCCAAAGCCCAAGCAACACATTCAGAAGCACGCTGTTCTGATGCAGCTGCAATCAACGCTGATTTGCTCCAATCGTCTTTTGAGTTCGCAAACTCCGTCATGATGCCGTCATGCGCTGCTTCGATTCGTTTTTTCTGTTCGTTGGTGTACTTCGGCTGACCATAGGCGAGTTCACGACTGAACTTCTCATAGAGTGAGAGAGCTTTGCTGCCTTGTGTTGGGTTTGCTCCACGAGTCACTGTCTCGACTTTTTTCGGAGCCTTCGCCTCCTTGTGCTGCACTTTCCAGATGCGGCCGTAGTAGTGGTCGCGGTCGGGGCGGACGGCGGCGTTGGCGGGGCCGTGGGTGGGGCCGCGGGTGTCGTTGTGAATGACGGCCTGATTGCAGAAATCGACGATGTAGAGCGCTCCATCGGGGCCGACGCGATTCTCGATGGGGCGGAACCACAGGTTCTGGCTGCGGATGAACTCGGTTTGCTCGCGACCGGGCTCGCGCTTCGCTTTGTAGGTGACGCCATCGGGCTCGACCATGAAGTGGCTGACGATGTTCAGCGTGGGCTCGGTGGTGAAGTAGCCGTAGTTCCACTTCGCGGGCCAGGCACCGCCTTCATAGATGGCGCAACCGGCGGCGGCGGTGTAGCTGCCGACCTGATCGATCTGCACATAGGCCTGCTGCTCCCAATGCATCGCGGGATACGTCGGCTCGCGCGGCAGCATGCCATTCGTGCCACTGACGCCGGGCAGCTTGCCTTTGGCGAGCACATACTCCGGCAGCACGACGTGGATGAAGTGATTGCCGCTGGTGGGCTGCGTGTAGAAAACCTGGCCGTCGCTGGTGATGTCGAGGCCCCAGGTATTGCCGCCGCGGCTGGCGTATTGCTCGAAGGCGCTGCCGTCCGGCTTGAAGCGCACGACTCCGCTGCCAGCGGGGCCAAAGCCCTTGCTGCCATCGCCGGATTTCACGTCGTCGGTGCTCGAATAGCCATGCGTGGCATAAATCCAGCCGTCGAGGCCCCAGCGCATGTTGTTGATGACGGCATGCGTGTCGCGATTGCCGAGGTTGGTGTAAATCTTGGTGCGCTTGTCGGCCTTGTCGTCGCCGTTCGTGTCCTCGAAGAACCACACATCGGGCGCGGCGCAGACGATGACGCCGTTTTTGTAAAACACGCTGCTCGTGGCGAGCTCGATCTCGTCGGCAAAGACGGTTTTTTTGTCCATGACGCCGTCGCCATTCGTGTCGGAGAGGATGGAGACGCAATCGAGCGGTTTGCGGTCGTAGTGGCCGGGCTGGTTGGCGCCGCTGTCCTTCCACGCGTCCACGTTCGACTGGCGGAGGCCGTTCGGATACTCTGGCGTCTCGACGACCCACAGGCGGCCTTTTTCATCCCAGTCGATGTTCATCGGCTTGTTGATGAGCGGCTCGGCGGCCACGAGCGAGAGATTGAACTCGGGATGCACTTCGAGAGCCTTCGGAAGCTCCTGCGGGCTCGGGCAGCCGCCCTCGACATAACGCAGCGCATCACCCAGCTCGGCCGGTTTGCACAGTTCGTCGATGTTCTCCCGCTTTCCGGCCCAGGCGATGCCGCGCAGGATCATCGTGCGGATGCCGTTGTGGCTGAAGTTGCGATGGTAATGGCCGGGGATGCAGGTGAAGGCGCGATACTTGTCCTTCTCATAGGTCCACACCTGCGGCTGGATGTCGTAAATGTTGACCGCCTTCTTCTTCGCCACGGCCTCGGCGGCACGCTGCTGGGCCTCTTTGTTGCCGCCTTTGATCTGCGGCGTGTTCGGCGTGTAGGCGGCGGCGAGGATCTTGGCCTCGGGCAGCAAATCCATGTCGTAGTAGATCTCGTCGTCGATGTCGAAGTTGCTGATGTCCTTCGTGATCGCGTTGTCGTGATCGGTGAAGTAGAGGCTCATCGGTGCCTCCAGCCACTTCGTTTGACCAAAGTGCCACGAGCCGCCGATGATCGTCTTGAACCAGTCGTGATCCTTCGACACCGCCGCCGCGTGGATCGTCACCACGCCGCCGCCACGGGCGAGAAACTCCACCAGGTTCTTCCGCTCATCGCCGATCTTGATGTTTCCGGCTTCTTGAGCGTGCAGGATGAGCACGTCGGTTTTATCGAGTTGCTCTTTGGTGGGGAATTCCATGCCGCCATCAGCTTTGGCACCGCGTTCGTTGAGCATGGGCACCCATTCCTTGAGGAACTGCGGGAAATCGTGGGCACCGGGTCCGTGGGACTTAGCACCAGCGCGGATGAAGACGCGGAGGGGCTCCGCTGCGAATGAGGGAAGGCAAAAAGATGACAGGCAAAAAGATAAGAGGAGGAGGCGCTTCATGGCTGGGTGGCGTGTTCTTGTTGGATGATCTTGGTTAGAGCGATGACGTCGAGCTGATCTTTTTCGCGGACGGAGTTGGCTTTGCAGTGAATGAGGTCAGCAGGGCCAAGGTAGGGGATGGGAAGTGAAGCGAGGTCTGCCCAGCGGAGACGTGGCTGGAAGTCGCGCCAGGCCAGGCCGCGCAGGCGGGTGAAGATGTCGAGATCGAATTCCTCAGCGACGCGTACTGCGCCTTCCTCCGGCGTGAAGTCGGCGGGCGTCAGCTCCCTGGCCCAGCCCTCGCCCCAGGTGCGCAGGACGGTGAGTAGGCGGTCGAGATTGCCGGGCGTGTCGTCCACGATGATGTCTGCATCCAGCGTGAGGCGCGGGTAGCCATTGAAGATGACGGCGATGCCGCCGACGACCGCAAAATCAACCCCGCCCTGGACGAGCGCGGCCAACAGTTTTCCGTATTGGGAAAGGCTCTGGGTCTGTTCCTCGGAGGTGGTCATGACCGATGATGGGAGTGAGGAACTTCTGCATGTCCTCGACCTGCCGCAGCCTGTCCGCTGCCGATGCCACACGCCCGACCGTTTTGCGGAGGGGCTGCTGTGTGGGATCGGGCTGGAGAGGCATGGCGGAGCATAGGCGGCGCGGCGGTTTTTGTCAGCACGGATGCTATGCGAAACCAACGCCTGCTGTGAAGCTCATTTACGCACGGGGGACTATCGGGAATGCACATGCGCAAAAAGCGGGGAGGGATAGCCGCAAAAAGGCGCATGAGCCGCAAAGGGTATGGGTTGGAGACCTTGGTGGGAGGGTTCCGATCTAATCCCAATCTTTGCGCCATTTGCGTTTCTTTGCGGCCAAACTCATTTCTGCCCGCGCTTCATGCAATGGTCACTTCTTCGCCGCAGGCGGGGTCTGCTTGGGGTGGCCTTCCAGGGTCACGACGGAGACTTTTTCTTCCGTGGGGAAGTCGGCGGGCACGGCGGCGGTGCGTTTTACATCGCCGGTGGCCACCCATTCGGTGCCGCGCTGTAGTGTCTCGTAAAAGCCACGGTCAAGCATGGAGTAGTCGGCGTGGCCGAGGGTGGTGTGAAAGACGCGGCCTGCGCCGTAGCTGAGGACCATGAGGTTAGGCTCCTGCTCGGCAGTGAGGTCTGACTTGGCTGTGGCGAGAACAGTGATGTTTTCCGCCGGGCCGCGCAGGCGGCTGTAGAGTTCGTCCTTTGCGTGCAGCCAGCGCCTCGGCAGGCCACGGGTGATGGGGTGCTCCGCGTCTTGGATTTCCACCACGAACTCGTGCTGCGCTCCGTGTGCGCCGCCGTTGCCTTTGATGGTGTCGCGGAAAAGTTTACCGTCCTTCACATAAATCCAGGGGCCGGAGACTTCGTTGCGCCCACCCCAGCCGCCGACGCCGATCATCTGGTTGTACTCCTTCCATTCGGGGAAGGAATTGTTCGCGGCGTGGATGGAGACAAAACCGCCGCCGCCTTTCACATAGGTGTCAAAGGCGGCGCGCGCGGCTTCTGGCCAAGGCTCGCCGTTGTAGTTGCTGACCACGGCGGCGTAGTCGCTGAACTTCGGGTTCCAGGGGGCCCAGGCATCTTTGGGCGCGCCTTTGGTCGGCGTGGTGCTGACCTCTACGGTGAAGGCACCGCTGCTCTCCAGCGCGTGTTTGAGCACGGGGGTGGTGATGTCCCACTTGTGGTTGTTCTGTCCGTCCACGATGAGGACTTTCAGGGTGTCGGCGGCGGGGCTGGCGGTGAGGCCGAGGAGGGTGGTGAGCAGGCAGAGGATGGGCTGGCGCATGAGGTGCTTTTTAGCGGGGTGGCGTGCTCAAGGCAAGACTTTCGCTCGGCAACCGCAGGCGGAGATCCATTTTCCCTTTGTCACGATGCGGTCCCAGCGCACCCCCAGCCTGCGCGCCACCTCCAGGCACTCGGCGGCTTGTGTTTTCAAAATGCCGGACACCATGAGCGTGCCGCCTGGTTTGACGGCGCGGATGATCTGGGGGAAGCCAGCGTGCAGGATGTCGAAGAAGATGTTCGCGGCCACGAGGTCGTACTCCTCCGCAGGCTGCCACTTCAGCACGTCGGTCCGGGTCAGGCGCACTTTCGGGGCGGCGTTGCGGGCGGTGTTTTCACGCGCCACGGCTATGGCCTTTGGGTCATGGTCGCAGCCCCAGACCTTCGCCGCGCCTAGCTTTGTGGCGGCGATGGCGAGGATGCCGCTGCCGCAGCCGAGGTCGGCCATGGTCCAGCGCTGTCCTTTTAGCGGCAGGGCGGCATCTACGAGCATCCGCAAGACGGTGGCAGTGGTGGCGTGGTGGCCCGTGCCAAAGGCCATGTCAGCGGGGATGGCGATGATGTCCCTGCCTGGGAAGCGACGCCGTGCGGCGGCGAGCTCAGCCGGGGTGCGCGCGCTGCACACGACGATGCGCCCGCGCACCTGGATGGCGGGCATCGGCACCTGGGACAGTGCGGCCCAGTTGCGGTTCTTGACCTCCCGCACGCTGCCGCCCCATTCTTTTTGGATGGCGGTGACGGCGGTTTTACTTTCGGTATAAACTTCCACGCGCATGGTGCTGCGCCCTGGCACGGTGGTGATGACGAGGTGGAGCGTGGGATTGCCCGTGAAGCGCTCCTCCCACGCATCCGCCCATTTTTCTGAAGACAGTTTCGACCACACAAACATGGGGCGATGATGCTGGGAGGCTGCGGAGTATTCCAGTTCTTTGTGTGGTGGAACTGGAGCGGGTGACGCGATTCGAACGCGCGACATCTTCCTTGGCAAGGAAGTGCTCTACCACTGAGCTACACCCGCTTTTCTGTGGGCGTGGATTCTTGGGCAGAACGGCGGATGTGCAAGCGCAAAGTTTATCTTTTCCCGGCAGACGCGACTGACCGCACTGGAATGAGCGATCCGTGGGGATCAGTTCACGGTAAGGGTGGCGGGATTGCTGATGACGGTGATGGAGCCGTTGGAGACGCGGATGGTGTAGGTGCCCTCGTCACTCTCTGCGGCGCTGGGGATGGTGTAGCTGCTGGCGGTGGCAGTGGGGATGGGGACACTATTTTTCAGCCACTGGTGACTCAGGCTGCCTTGGCCGACGACGTTGACGGTAAAGAGAACGTTGGTGCCCGGCAGCACGCTTTGGGAGAGGGGATCAGAGATGATGATCGGCGCGGGCTGTAGGGCGGCTTTGCCGGACAGGATGGGGGAGGTGGTAAGGCTGGTGGCAGGTGGCCCGGCGCTGGGGAGCTGATTGAGCAGGAAATAGCCAGGCGCGGTGGGATCGCTGCCGGGGATTTCTGCGGTGGCGATGCTGCCATCGTTGTTGAGTACGGAGGGGGTGACGGGGATGCGTGGGATGAAGATGCCATTAAAGGAGACGCTACGCCTGCTGGTGCCGTCCACGAGCTGGTAGGTACCGGAGTACATGCCGTTAAAGGTGATGAGTGAAAGGGTGGTTCGGGCGGGGTTGGCTGGGCTGCCTGGGGTGGGCAGGACGGGCTTGTTATCGAAGCTGATCGTGACGGTGGTATTGGGGTTCACAGCGGAGGGCAGCCCTCCGTGGGTGAAGCGGAGGCGGGCGTTGTCAGCCACATCGGGCAGGTTTAAGACTATGCCGCCGGGCGCGGGTGGTGCGTAGGTGGCACCGAGGAGGTTCATTTCCAGCGGGCCGAAGCCGTTTTTGTAGCTGCTCTCAGTGGTTTTGGTCTGCGGATCGCGGATCCAGCGGAAGTCACCCCCGACGCGGATGAATTTCTGGCTCGGGGTGCCGAGACTGGTGGTGCCCAGGGCGGGTCTGCCGAGGATGGAGCCGGTGCCGCTGTAAAGTGTCTGATAAATCACGAACTGCCCGCGTGCCCCAATCATAGTGCTGGCGGTGTAGCTAGTGCCATCGGCAAGGCTACCGGTGAGGGCACCGACGCCCGAATCATTGACCTTCAAGACGGCGTAGCACGCGCCCTGGGGGATGCCAGCGGTGCCGACATTATGCGCGGCCAGGTTCATGGCCAGATTATAGCTGCCCTGGTAGAAGTAGGAGGGATTCCACGCAGCGGACCAGAACTGGCGGAAGCCGGTAACACCACTAACGCTGACACCATCGGTGAGGGTGCCGAGCAGGTCGCCATCCGTTTCATCCACCTGGAAGCTCAGCAGGAGCGGGCCGCCGACTTTCCGGGTGATGAGGACCTGGGCCTGGGGCGCGAAGACACCGGGGTAATAGAGCAGGCTGCCGGTGACGCTGTAAACCTCTGCACCGAGTGTGAGCTTGGCGCTGTAGCTGCCGGTGTCGAGGATGCTCAGGTCGAGGCGTCCGCCTTTGTTCTTGTTGATATCAGCCTGTGGCTGGATGGCACCAAGGAAGCTGCCTATGCCGGTAAAGGGCAGCGGTAAGATGGTGATCGTGCCGGTGGCGGCATCGCTGGTGCCTGCGGCGTTCTTTGCCTTAACTGTGAAGGTGAAGGTGCCGGGCTTTGTGGGGCTGCCGGTGATGAGGCCGGTGGTGGTGCTGGCAGTTAGGCCGGGGGGCAGCCCTTTGACCTCGAAACTGGCGGGGCGGTTCGTCAGCACGGGGTCATAGGGAATGGGAAACTCATAGGCATAACCGACCACGCCAGTGAGCGCTGTGAAGTTTGCCAACATGGGCCGGACCACGATTGCTAGGATGCGCGCCCCTGTGATGGCAGTGCCGAGGCCGCCTGGTGCAGTGATGCGGCAGGTGTAGATGCCGCCATTGGCAAATTGGGCGTTGGTAATGATCAGGGTGGCAGTCTGTGTACCGCTGATGCCGCCGCCATCTGGTGCCATGTCGGTGCCATCCTTCCGCCATTGGAAGCCCAGGCCCGGTCCAGCGGCGGGTGCGGTGAGGACGACCCTGGTGCCTGGTACCACAGTGGTGGTGGTGCTGGCGGGATCGGAAATGAACACATTCGCGCCGTCGCTGGTGTCTTTGCCGGAGGCGTTGGTGGCGATGGCCTTGTAAACCCCGGCGTCGGTGAGCTTTACGGCGGGGATGTTGAGCTGCGCCTTAGTCTGGCCAGAGACGACCTTGCCATCCCGCTGCCAGGCGATCGTGGGTGCGGGGCCACCCGTGGCGGCGATCTCCAACGTCAGCGCCTGTCCGACCTGGAGCAGGAGTCCGGCGGCAGGTTGGGTGGTGATGTCCGGCGCGGTTTTGAGGTCAAGCCGCGCCGCGTTGCTGGTCAGCGTGGTGGTGGCATTCCCCACTAGCACATCGTAGCTGCCGAGGTTGCCCAAGGGGCCGCCCTGGACGTTGGGGATGACGTAACTGGCGGCATTGGCTCCGGGAATGGGCGTGCCGTTCAGCCGCCACTGGTAAGTCAGCGCGGTGCCGGTGGCGGTGACGCTGAAGGTGGCCTTGGCACCGGCGACCAGGGCGAGTGGCACGGGGTGCTTGGTGATGGCGGGCGGCTTGTGCCCAGCAGTGACGGTGACATTGAAAGTCTGGCTGACCGTGCCGCCATCCAGGTCCGCCACCTGCACGGTGATGGTGCTGGTACCGACGGTCAGGGCGGTGAGACGCAGTTGATTGCCATTGAGGATGGCTGGTGTGACGACCGCAGGGCTGCTATTCGCAGTGAGGCTGTGACTGAGCACGGGAATGACGAACGCTGCGGCGATGCCGACCGTCTTGGTCACATCCATGTCCACAGGCGCGGCACCTGTGACGTTCATCGGCCAGTTGGTAAACTCCTTCAGTTCGCCGTCCAGGATGATGCTCTTGTCCAGTGCCGGGTTGTAGGTGGCGGTGGTGTTGCCGTCCACATAATTCCCACGCGGCAGGGCAGAGATGCTGTCCACCACGGTCATGCCTGCGCCAGCTACGCGACCAAAGGCACTGAAGCCGCCATTTTGGTTGTCGAAGTTGGGCGCGATTGAGTCGGACAGAGTAAAAAAGAAGTCCGTCGTGGCACTGTGGGGATTGCCCCCCACTTTTGCGGCAGAGATGGTGCCGCGCAGGTTCGAGATGCCCGGCTCATTCAGCGGCGAAGGGCGCGATGGCACCGAGGTAAAGCTCCGCGGCGCAGCCACCGGTTTAAAGCCACCACCCTGGAGGACAAAGCCTGGCTCGGACCGGTGAAAGGCCACATCGTCGTAGTCGCCGCTGTTCACATAGGCCAGAAAGTTAGCCACCGTCTGCGGCACCAGGCTGGGAAAAAGCAGCACGTCAATGTTTCCCAACTCGGTCACGAGCCGCACGGCGGTCTCAGAGTCCGCATCGGCAAACTTATCCGCCAGCGGAACGGTGAAGGTGGCACCCGGTGCCAGCGTGATGTTCGCGATGTCTGCCGCCTCAGTCGGGACTGCCAGCGGGCGCAGGATGCGTAGCGTCAGGGAGCCGTTCGCGGTCCAGCCATTGCTAAAGCTGGCCGTCATCGGACACATGAACACACCGCTGACCATCGGCGTGCCACTGAGGATGCCAGTGGCGCTGTCAAAGCTGAGTCCGGCAGGTAGGCTGCCGATGTTCCAGGAGGTGCGACCCGCGCTGTTGCTGGTGGCGGCCTGGTAAGAAAAGGCAGTGCCCCGTGTGGCAGGTTCGTAGGCGCGGCTGGTGAAGCCGTCCTTTGCAGCTGCCTGCACGATGTTGCTCAACTGTGAAAACACACTGCTGCCGCCGGAGGTAAAGCGCGCCCGCACGGCGAATTCGTGGGTGGCATCCAACGCCAGCGGCACGGCGCTCATGCCGGTGTCCGTGCGGGAGTTCACGCTCGCCTTGGTGGTTCCGGATGGTGTGTTCATCGCCACACCCCACTCTGTCGCCCCCAGAGGTCGGGTGAGGACATCGTAGGCGGTTTCATAGCCAGCATTGTCCACCCAGGACAGGTTTACAAAGCCCGACAGGGCTGAAGTCTCTGCGGCGAGACCCGTAGGCGCGGGGAAGCCCGTTGTGAGCGTGACCGTGTTCGTAGGCGCGGACTCGATGGGCGTGACCATTCCTGTCGTCTGGTAGAGAGCACGCACGCGCCACAAGAAAGTCTGGTCTGGCGGCGTGCTCAGCGTGACCGTGCGCGAGTTCGCCACCACCGTGGTCAGTGGGATGAAAGCGGACTCCCCCGGTCTTTGGTATTCGATGCCGTAGGCAGTTTCGTTCTTCGAGTTGTCATCCCAGTTCAGCCGCACAGTGGTCTCGCTGACTACGCTTCCACTCAGATTCGAAGCCGCAGTGAGAGCGGGGATGGTAATGGGGGTGGAGAAGGCCCAATTCGTGATGTGCAGAAGGTTTGTCGGATTGCCATCCGCCGGAGCCTGCCGAGTGGCCCGGACAAAGAATTCATAGGCCATGCCTGGAACTAGGCCGTGGGTCAGGGGCACCTCGGTGATGTTGAAGTTCACATACCCCAGGTGCGTCAGGCCGGCATCACCTTGCCTGCGGAAGGCGATCTGGTGATAAATCTCACTATTGCTGTTGTCTGCCCAGCTCAGCCGCAGTGTGCCGTCGTCGGTGTTCGTCACCAGCAGCGGAGCGGGTGCGCTGAGAGTGAGGGCACCCGCTCCCAACGTGGCGCTGCCAATGTTCGTTCCCGTGCTGCTTTCCACCGTCGTGCCGTTCATCTTGTAGGCCTGGACCAGGAACTGCATCACCTTTCCTGCCTCATAAATGGGCAGTAGGACGGTAGTGAAGTTCGCGTTCGCAGGGACGATGCTGACGGTCACAAAGGCCGAGCTGCCAGGCACCTTCACACTGATGCGGTAACCCGCCTCATCAAAGGCATTGTCCTGCCAGCGCACCAGATAGGCGTGGTAATCGTCCCACAGGTCTGGGTAGGCCAGGGCATCCACCGCACGCGTCTGATCCACTCTGACTTGGCTGGGAGCAGCAGGCGGATAGGCGTGGACTGGACTGGCTACGGTGAGGATAAAGAAAATGGCTAAAAGCCAAGCGCAGAGCGCGCAGGGGCGGAAGAAGGCAAACATAGAATCGGGGGTGGGGGAAACGCAGGCTACCGGGTGTAACGGTCCTGCGTCAACACTTTCAGCAGCACGCCCGCCTCATTCTTTGAACCCGCGCCGCTGGGAGACCATCCAACACGGCAAGGTCAGTGGTTCACAACTCCAACGATGACACCCATGAAAACCGATACTCTCCCCGAAGCGCCAGCCACACTCATTGACACCTCAAAGATGTCCGCTGGCCAGAAAGCCGCCCTCGAAATGGCCGAGGCGGCGCGTGATGAGCGCAGCAACACCGGTCTCGCCGCCGGTCTTTTTTTTGGCAAACCCGACTTCACCCGCCTGCTGCCTTTCCCAAAGCAGTCCGTGGAGGACAAGGACCAGGGGGATGCCTTTCTCACCCGCCTGCGACGGGTGCTCGACGAGCACGCCGACCCTGACGCGATTGACCGCACGGGCGAGATCCCAGACGTGCTGCTGGCGGAGCTGGCGAAGCTGGGTGCTTTTGGCATCAAAATTCCGGTGAAACACGGCGGCCTGGGTCTCTCGCAGACGAACTACTCCCGCTCCGCCATGCTGCTGGGCGGCGAGTGCGGCAACCTAGCCGCGCTGCTGTCGGCGCATCAGTCCATCGGCGCTCCGCAACCGCTCATCCTGTTCGGCTCAGAGGAGCAGAAGGCGAAATACCTGCCGCGCTGCGCAAAGGGTGAGATCAGCGCCTTTGCCCTCACGGAAAACGAGGTCGGCAGCGACCCCGCACGCCTGGCCACGACGGCGGTGCCGGATGGTGACGACTTCATCATCAATGGCGAGAAGCTCTGGTGTACGAATAGCCTCAAGGCAGGCATCATCGTCGTCATGGCACGCACGGCGACGAAGGAGAAGCCGCATTCCACCACCGCCTTCATCGTCGAGACAAGCTGGCCCGGCGTCGAAATCATCTGCCGCTGCCGCTTCATGGGCCTGCGCGCGCTTTACAACGGTGTGGTGCGCTTTGAAAACGTGCGCGTGCCGCGTGAGAACATCCTCGGCGGTGAAGGCCGGGGTTTGAAAGTGGCGCTGACGACGCTCAACACCGGGCGCATCACGCTTCCCGCCGCCTGTGTGGGTCTGGCGAGGCGCTGCCTGGACATCTCCACGCGCTGGGCCGCGGAGCGCGTGCAGTGGGGCCAGCCGATCGGCAAACATGCCGCTATCGCCGACAAACTCGCCCGCATGGCGGCGGACAGCTTCGCGATGGAGGCGGTGGTCCATTATGTCTCCGCCCTGGTGGACCGCGACAAGCACGCCGATGTGCGCTTGGAGGCCGCAATTGCCAAGCTCTGGGGCAGCGAGCGCGCGTGGGAGATCGTCAATGACACCATGCAGATTCGTGGCGGACGCGGCTACGAGACCGCCGACTCCCTGGGTGCGCGCGGCGAGGAACCCGAACCCGTCGAGCGGATGCTGCGCGACTGCCGCATCAACACCATCTTTGAAGGCAGCAGCGAGATCATGCGCCTGTTCATCGCGCGCGAGGCCCTCGAACCACACTTAAAGATAGGCGCGGAGGTGGTAAACAGCACGCTGCCGCCGAAGCAGCGCGCCAAGGCCGCACTTCGTGCCGCCCTTGTCTATGCCACCTGGTACCCCAGCCAGTGGCTGCCCGGCGGCGCGGGTCACGCCGCCGACTCACTGCACCCGGCCCTGCGGGAGGACATGGACGCCATCGCCCACCAGAGCCATCGGCTAGCACGCACGCTGTTTCACGAAATGGTGCTCAACGGCCCCGCGCTGGAAAAGCGCCAGGTACTGCTCGGCCATCTGGTGGACATCGGCGCTGAGCTTTTTGTCTGGTCCTGCGCGCTGGCTTATGCGGAGACGAAGATCACCGATGCCGCGCTGAACTCCGCCGGTGTGGAAAAGCTGCTGCGCAAAGTGCGCTACTTTGGCAAACTGACGCAAAGCCGCCTGCGCGCGCACTATGCAGCGATGCGCGGCGGTTTGGACAAGAAGGCCATGCAGGTCAGCCGGGACATGCTCGGCTCGTAATGGTAGCTTGCCAACTATCCAGCCCTGACCAAGCGGCTACGCATGCATCGCCGAGTGCCGAGTGATCGCATTCGGGTTCGTCGTCAGAGTTGATGGGCACTCGATATACCGGACAGCATGATGCTGCATCAGTTCGCGCCAGCGCAGCCATAAAAGAGTTGTTGCTTATAATTTCGGTTTCCACAATGTACAGGACCGATGACTCGCCTTCCGCCACAACCACTGCTGCCGCGTTTGATGCGTGGGCTGGTGGTTTTGGTGCTCTGCCTCTCGCTGGGGCTGCAATGGATCGCCCTCCAAGGCATCGCCTGGACGGGAATGCTCATCAGCTTCGCGCGTGATGGCTCGCTGACCGAGGCGGTGGCTAAGACCTTTGACGGCGCGCATCCCTGCCCGCTGTGCAAGATGGTTAAAAAGGGCATCGAAGCCGAGCAAGAGCCGCGTGAGGGCCAGCCGCCGCCCTCGAAGACCAAGGAGATGAAGCTCACGCTCGCCCTTGTCAGCTTCCCTCGATTTGTATTTCCCCCGGTCGTGCCGAGAAACTGGATCACGACATCCAGCGCCGCCACGACCCGTCATGAACGCCCGGTGACACCACCGCCGAAGCTCGGCTGAACCACAGCACGTCTGACTGACGCAGTCGCTTGGCCTTCGCGGCTTAGTTTGACTCTCCAGAGCCGAGTTCTGCGCTGACTTCGCTACGCCGCATCGCGTGCTTAAGCCTTTCCCGGTGATCCGGGAGGGCGCTTCCAGCTAGTGGCTGCCCTCCTCTCCGGGCGCTCCCATCCAGCCGTTTCTGGGTGGGGGCGACATCTCACCTCCCCGTCGCCCAGCGGGCTGATTGCTGGGCTCGATTGCTAAAAATATCTCCTTCTTTTCAATGTCTCGTCTTCTTCTTTTCCTCTCCATCGCCAGCCTCGCCGCTGCTCAGGATGCACCTCCTTCCGAGGTCATGACCAAAGGCCAGCAGGTCTATATGATGGTCTGCTTCGCCTGCCATCAGCCCACTGGGCTCGGCCTGCCCGGCATGTTCCCGCCGCTCGCCAGTTCCGACTGGGCCTCTGCGACCAAGCCTGACCGCCTCATCCGCATGGTGCTCCATGGTGTGGCCGGTCCCATCACGCTGAATGGCAAACCCTTCACCACACCCGCGCCCATCATGCCTCCGCAGGGTGCCTCTCTGAGTGATGACCAGATCGCCTCAGTGCTCACCTATGTACGAAATTCCTTTGGCAACAAAGGCAGCACCGTCACTGCCGATCAGGTGAAAACCATCCGCGAAGCCGAAAAAGCCCGCACCGCCATGTGGTCCCAGGCCGAGCTGGAAAAAATCTCTGTGAACTGATCCGCGATGATTCACGAACACGACACACCTTCTGCGGACTTCAAACCCGAGCGCTTCTGGCTGCTCATGGGCGGTGTGATCGTGCTCGTGATCGGCTTGAGTCTGGCTTACAGCCGGTTCCTCCAAAACGCCCTGCCCAAGGCTGAGTTGCCCGTCTTTGCAACCGTCAAACACGACCTCGCGGCGACCGAGCGCAGCGGCAAGTCGGTCCATTTCTCCGACCTCAAGGGCAAGGTCATCGTCGCCGCTTATCTTTACACGCAGTGTCCTCATGGTTGCGCGGCGGTGACGGCTCAGTTGCAGAAGCTGAATCAAGAATTCGCCACGCATTCGGGCATCCAGCTACTTTCTGTCGCCATCCAGCCGGAGCGTGACAGCGTGGCGATGGTGAAGGGCTACGCAGAAGCCGTCGGAGCCACGGAGAAGTCGCCCTGGTGGTTCATCACCGGAGATCGGCAGGAGCTCTGGGATTTCATGACGAAGGAGGTCGGCATGGTGCCCGCGCAACCCATCCCCGTGGATGAGCGCATCACGCCGGACGACGAATACGAGCACGATCTCCGCATCGCCCTGCTCGACGGCCAGGGCCGCGTGCGCGGCTACTACGCCGTCTTCCATCCGCAGCCAGAGATCGCCGCTCTGATGTGCGAGCGACTCCACGACCACGTCCACCAGCTTCTCGATCATCCACATTCCTGATTTCATGAAAGCCTTCCTCTCCATCTTCTTCACCCTCGTTTGCCAGACCTTCGCTTCCGAGCCTGTGACAAAATACGAGGGCGAAGTCGCGGGCATCTTTTGCAGTGCCTGCTCCAGCCATGTGAAGGCTGCGCTCTCGAAGATCGAGGGTGTGCAATCAGTGAAAATCACCACCGCTGACAAAGGCGGACTGCCAAAGCTGAAGATCACCTCCACGAAGCCGCTGACCCGCGAGATCGCCATCCAGGCGCTCGGCGAGAAGGCCAAGATGTATCACATCCAGTCGCTGAAACCCGTCACCCGCTGAACCCATGCGCAGTCTTCTTTTCAGCATCCTAATCGCCAGCAACGCCTCGGCGGCCTACCAGCACTTTGAAGCGCGTCAGGTGCATCCTTTGGCGATGACGCCCGATGGCTCGCGGCTGGTCGCGGTCGATTCCGCGAATGCTCGCGTCACCGTTTTTGATCTCAGCAGCGGCACACCGGTGAGGCTCAGCCAGATCCCCGTCGGCCTGGAGCCTACGAGCGTCCGTGCGCGGACAAATGATGAGCTTTGGATCGTCAATGAGGTCGGCGACAGCGTCTCCATCCTCAGCCTGAGCGCGGGAGCCGTGGTGGAAACGCTGCGCGTCGGCGATGAGCCCACCGATGTCATCTTCGCCGCAGGCAAAGCCTATGTCGCCTGTGCGCGTTCGCGGCAGATCCGTGTCTTCGATGCCAGCACGCGCGCCGAGGTGGGCACGATTTCGCTGACCGGAGCCTACCCTCATGCCCTGGCGGTGAATGCGGATGGCACGCGAGTTTACGCCGCCTTTCTCCAGTCAGGAAACCGCACCACGGTGATCAAACGACAGGTCGCCCCGCCTCAGCCTGCGCCGACGAATACGGCCCTTCCAGCCGGACCGGATACGGCGCTCATCGTCGCCGCCAATGATCCTCGCGTGACGAACTCGATCCTCGACAACGACGTGGCGGAGATCAACACGGCCACCGACACGCTCGTGCGCTACATCAGCGATGTCGGCACGAATCTCTTCGATCTCGCCGCGCGTCCGGGCAGTGATCAGATCTGGGTGGCGAATACCGAATCGCTCAATCTGACGCGCTTCGAACCGACTCTGCGCGGTCATTTCGCCGACAGCCGCCTTTCGATCATCACGCCTTCTTTGGTGACCACGGTCGATCTGAATCCCGGCATCGACTACGGTACTTTGCCAAATCCAACAGCGCAGGCCACGGCACTCGCGCAGCCGACGAGCTTCGTCTTTTCCGCCGATGGCAGCATCGCCTGGGTGGCCGCCTTTGCCTCAGACCGCATCGCAGAGATCGATCCCGCCACGGGCAATGTCACCGCGCGTGTGGACATCCGCACTGGAGCCGACACGGATGCCTCCGCCATGCGCGGACCGCGCGGGCTCGTGCTCGATGAAGCACGCGGACAACTTTACTCGCTGAACAAGCTCTCCAGCAGCGTCAGCGTCATCGACATCAACACGCTGGCTGTCTCCAGCGAGCTCGCACTCAGCAGCTACGACCCCATGCCGGCTGCGATTCGAGCGGGCCGTGGCTACCTCTTCGATGCCCGGCTTTCCGGCAATGGCACCGTCTCCTGCGGCATCTGCCATCTGGACGCGGACAACGACGGCCTGGCCTGGGATCTCGGTGATCCGGGGGGCGAGATGCTCACCGTGCTCGGCAAGAATCTCAGCGTCCATGACCTCACGCCACGCCCGCGAGTGATGCATCCGATGAAGGGGCCCATGGTCACGCAGACGCTGCGTGGGATGCAGGATGGCGACCCTTTCCACTGGCGTGGCGACAAACCGACGCTGCAAAGCTTCAACAGCACCTTCGACAACCTCATGGGCGGCTCGCAGATCGATGCTGATGACATGGACGATCTCGCGGCCTACCTCGTCACGCTCGTTCATCACTCAAATCCGAACCGTAATCTTGACCGCAGTTTGCCGACGAGTTTCGCGGGAGGGAATCCGGTCACGGGGCGGGATCTTTTCAACAACCACTCCAAGTCCCACTGCAATATCTGCCATCTTCTGCCGCAGGGTTCGGATCATAACATCGACCTGCCGCAGGAGTCGGGACTCGGCCAGCCGGTGAAGACCCCGCCGCTGCGCACCACCTATCAGCGCATGCTTTTCGACTCACGTGCCGGTGCCGTCTCGATCAGCGGTTTCGGCATGTTGCATGACGGCACGGGTGGCACCTCGCTGCTGCCCACGGTGCATCCCTATGTGCTGTCGAATCTGGAAACCCTGGAGGAATTGGCGAATGTCACCGCCTTCATCCACTGCTTCGACACCGGCACGGCCCGCACCGTCGGCTACAGCCGCACGGTGACGGCGGCGAACCGTACGGACAGCGCAGTGCTCACGGACATCTCCTTGCTGGAAGCGCGTGCCGCCACCACGGCGGGCGACTGCGATCTCGTTGTGCGCGGCGTCATCGGCAGCACTCCGCGTGTGCTGCGCTGGACGGGCACGGTTTATCAAAACGACAGCACGGCGGGTGGCACGATCACACGTGCGGCTTTGCTGGCGGCTTTGAGTGTCAATGACGCCATCACCTTCACCGGCGTGCTTCCAGGCACCGGGCCGCGCTTCGGCGGCGATGAAGATGCGGATGGAGTTTTAAACGGCGACGATCCGAATCCGGGCATCATCGACGGCCCGCCCAAGATCACAGAAGAGCCGCAAAGTCTGGCCGTGGTGCCCGGTGCTCCAGCCACGTTCACGGTCGTGGCGGAGGGCATCGGCATCAGTTACCAGTGGAAGCGCGGCACCACGAATGTGGGCACGAACTCACCGACGTTCACCATCCCCGCCACGCTCGTGGGAGACACGGGCAGCTATTCCGTCGTCGTCAGCAACATCCACGGCAGCCGCACGAGCAATGTGGTCACGCTCAATGTCGTGCCGCCGCCGGTGATCACGAAGCAGCCTGTCGGCAGAACCGCGAATGAAGGCACAAACGTCAGCTTCAGCGTCACCGCCACGGGGAACAATCTCAGCTACCGCTGGAAGCGCGGCAGCACCTTCATTGGCGGGGCTGACAAAGCCACACTGCTGCTCGGCGGCGTCGGCGCGCAGGACATCGGCAGCTACAGCGTGGTCGTCTCGAATGGCGCCACCAGTGTGACCAGTGATGCCGTGGCTTTGGGCGTGAATCTCTGGCCTGTGATGAATGACCTGAATCTGCCGGATGCCGTGATCGGCCAGAACTACTCCTGGCAGCTCGGCGCGGTGAATGGCCCGACGAAATACAGCGTCACCGGTCTGCCCACCGGTTTGGCCTACAGTGCGGTCACCGGTTTGATCTCTGGCAGGCCCACCGTAGCGAAGAGCTTCACCGTGAAAGCCAGCGCCACGAACGCGGCGGGCACCGGACTGACCAAGGAAGAGGTCGTGGAGGTGCTGCCCTATCCCACAACGGCGCTCGGCACCTACCAGGGCATCGTGCCACGCCACAGCGAGGTGACTTTGAACAACAATCTCGGCGGTCGTCTCACGCTCACCACGACCAAGCTCGGAGCCTTCAGCGGCACGCTCGTGCTCGGCACCGTGAGTCATCCGCTGAAAGGCACCCTCGTCATGCTGCCCAATGCCGATCCCACCGCCAGCCAGACCATCGTGAGGAAGGGCAAGGCCACGCTGACCCTGAACTTCACGCTGCTGCGCGCCAGCCGCAGTCTCACGGCGACGCTGACCGATGGCACGAATCCGCTCAACCTCACCGCCGCTTTGCCAGCCAGTTCGTTCACGCCGTATGTCGGGAACTACACCTTCGCCCTGAAAGTGGCCGCGGGTGATTTGAGCAACGATGCGAACCCGAAAGGCCACAGCGTCGGTGCTTTCAAAGTGTCCACGAAAGGGGCTGTCAGTGGTGTCATCAAACTCGCGGATGCTTCGGCGGCGGTCACGCTCTCAGGCATCGTCGATGAAAGCGGTGGCGTGCCTGTCTTCACGCTGCTCTATGCCAGGACAGGCTCCCTGCTCGGCACGCTGAACATCGGCGCGAGTGCCGTGCTGAACGCATCGAGCCTGAGCTGGTTCAAGCACACGCAGACAGTGACAACGCGCAGTTACAAATCAGGTTTCGGGCCGCTGGCGCTGGAAACCATCGGCAGGCCTTACGTCATCCCGCCGGTCAATGGCATCGCCATGGGGATCACGGGAGGTGCTGGCAATGCGCAGCTTCTTTTCCGCGATGGCGGTGCTCCTGATCCGGCGGCGCGGCTGGACTGGACCGAGTTTGAGATTCAGAAGGGAAGCCCCGCGAAGATATTGCCGCCTGCGAGCAATCCCGGCGTCGTGAAGCTCACCGTCACGCCTGGCAGCGGCACTACCTTCACCGCTGGCACGACGGGGAGTTTCACCGGCAGCTTCAAGCTCACGGACTCAGACACCAGCATCACGCCGAACAAACCTTTGAGCCGCACTGCCACCTTCACCGGCATGATCGTCGATGATGGCACGGGTCAGAAAGGCTACGGCTTCTTTAACCTCGCCGAGATGCCCACCGCGTCTCCGAAGACCACGGCGACCACCACGAAGCTGCTCTCCGGCAGCGTCGAACTCGGGAGGACTGCGCCATGATGACCTCCACCGTAGGCCGGATGTGTTTGGCGCAAATAAGCGCCGCCAACTCCCAACCTCACCTTCGCCAAACTATCCGGCTTCTTCGACTGCAGCCGACTCCCACGCCCCCGATCCAGCCGGATAGTTCGGCGAATTTGATCCCTCGTGTCAGCGACACTCACCACGCCGAACACATCCGGCCTACGGCCCCACCCTTTCCACTAGCTGAACCTCAAACCCACAAGACAACGACCCCAACACAACCCATGAAACTCAAACACCTCAACGTGATCGCCTCGGCGGCGCTGCTTCTCATGAGCGGCACGGCTTCGGCACACATCAGTTACGGCGTGCGTAACTTCGGCACCGTCGTGCCAGGAGCCGCACCCATCACCATCGCCGATCAGACCGTCACCAGCAATTACGGTTGGGCCGACGGCACCGACGCCGACCATGCCGACAGCCACAAGCTCCGCTATTACCGCTTCAATGTGGCGACGCCGGGTTACTTCACGATCACCTTCAGTGGCTCCACTAATAGTGGCACCGCCACTCCGAGGGACGGCAGCATCAAGCCCGCCTTCTCTCTCTACCGTGGTCTGGCTCATGTGGCTCCGATCACCAATTCACCCGGCAGTGCCGACTACGACACCTCCGCCATCACCACCGCCTACCGCGCCACCCTGGGTTATGCGACAGAAGGCAGCTTCCATGCGCTGAAAACCTGGCGCATTGGTGGTGACAACCAAACCGGTCCCGTCTTCGACTTCGAAGCGCCAGACGGCCTGAGCACCTTCACTTATGTGACCCACATCGCAGATGGTGATGCCACCTTGTTTGGCAGCGCTCCTGGAGTCGTCGGTGACGGCAATGCCGATGGCACCGTGACCAAGTCGATCTACCTCACAGCGGGTGACTACACCATCGCCGTGGGTGGCTCGAACTACGCAGGCCAGACCCCGACGCCCGATGCGACCGTCTATGGTCTCGTCGGCACCGTGTCAGCCACGGTCTTCACCTATGCTGCCGGCGATCCCGTGGATGGCGGTGTCGGCTATGCGCATCAGGTCGAGATCGGCAACAAAAGCGCCGGCGGTTTCAGCGGCCATGTCGGAGCCTGGAGCTGGGAGGACAACGACCTCTTCGGTGGTGTAGGCCAGGGTACAGATCCCGTGGGCTGGACACACACCTCGAACTGGGTGGCCCTGCATGTGGCTGAAGACACCAGTCTGACCCTCACCATGGCCCGTGATGCAGACGTGCCCTGGGCCGCTGCTCCAGTGGAACTCAATGGCAAGGCGGATACCGCAAGCATGTTCCCAAGCTTCACGCTGTGGAAGAACTGGGACAACGACGGTGACGACCACCACACCTACAACAACGATGGCAACGTGGACTGGGCCGAGGACCTCCAGTATCTCGCGCACGTCAACAACTCCACCCTGACGAGTGTGACACGCACGTACTTCCTCCCCGCCGGTGACTACACATTGGCGCTCGGCAGCAATGCCCCAGCCACAAACACTAACCGCCAAGGATACAGCATCAACTTCACCACCGGCTCAGTGGGCAAGGTGGACCCGGTGCTGCCAGCAGGCGGCATCGGCTATGCTTTCACCGCCGTTGCTGGCGCGGGTGAAACAGGCAGCTTCAGCAGCCACGTCGGCGCCTGGAGCTGGGAAGACAACGCTTTGTTCGGCAATCCTGGTCAGAGCACACTACCCGTGGGCTGGACACACACGAGCAACTGGCTGGCTCTCAAGCTCACCCAGGATGTCTTCTTTAGCCTCACCTTGGAGCGTGATGCCAATGTGCCCTGGCCGAGCGCGGGCGAACCGAATCGACTCGCGGACACCAGCAGCATGTTCCCCAGCCTTACGCTTTATCGAGGATGGGACAATGACGGCACCGACCTGCACACCTACAACAACCGTGGCAATGTGAACTGGGCGGAGGACATCCGCTACCTGGACCATGTGGACAACAGCACCTCCGCACGCATCACTCGCACCTGGCGTCTGCCAGCCGGTGATTACAGCTTTGCCATCGGCAGCAACGCGGCTGCCACAAACGCACTGCGCCAGGGCTACAAGGCCACCTTTAGCACCAAGGCCGCAGGCGGCGTGATCGCTGGTGACCCAGCAGGCGGCGGCATCGGCTACGCCCATGTCATCAGCCTCGGTCGTGGTGACAGCGGCACCTTCTCCGATGGTGTCGGAGCTTGGAGCTGGGAGGACAATGACCTCTTTGACGCAGGTGCCGGAGATGCTCCCGTGGGTTGGACGCATACCAGCTCCTGGGTGGCCGTGCATGTCAAAGACCACGTCATGGTGAACATCACCATGGCCCGCGATGCGAATGTGCCCTGGGTCTCTGCCCCCGTGGAACTGAATGGCAAGGCGGACACCACGAGCATGTTCCCAAGCTTCACTCTGTGGCGCGGATGGGACAATGACGACACACCGGATGCGTTCAAGACCCGTGCGGACATCGTTGCAGCATGGGCACCCTATGGCGGCGTCCCCGCCGACCTCGGTGACCACCACACCTACAACAATCGCGGCAATGTCGATTGGGCTGAGGACCTCACTTACCTCGACCATTACAACAACAGCACCGCCGAAACCATCACGCGCAGCTACACCCTGGCACCGGGCTATTACACCTTTGTTCTGGGCAGCAATGCATCCTCGAACAACGACAATCTGCAGGGATTCAGCTTCTCCTGGACCACCTCCACGCCGGCACTCATCGGCCCGGTGATCACCCAGCAGCCGAAAGGCGCGGAAGTGCTCGTCGGGAAGAGCGCCACCTTCAGCGTGAAGGCCACCGGCCCATCCCTGGGTTATCAGTGGTTCTTCAAAGGCAGCCCGATCGATGGTGCCACGAGCGCCACCTACACCCGCGCAAACGCCACCGTGGACCATGCCGGAGCCTACACCTGCACCGTGCGTAACACCGCTGGTTGGGCCACCAGCCAGGCCGCTGTGCTCGCTGTCATCGCGAAGCCCGTCGTCGCTCCGTTTGACATCACTGACCTTATTGTCGGTCAGTGGTTCCAGCATCAGCTCACCGCCACAAACAGCCCCACGGCCTTTGCTGTGAAGGGGCTGCCGAAAGGTCTCGTCTTCAATCCAAAGACCGGCCTCATCAGCGGTCGTCCCACGGAGATCAAGGCGGTCAACACCGTCGAAGTCATCGCTACCAACAAAGCTGGCGCGAGCCTCAAAGTCACCGACACCTTTGCCGTGAACGGTCTGCTCCTCGGCCTGAGCAGCAGCTACACTGCGCCGCTGGGACGCTCCGTGGTGCTGAACAACCTCCTCGGTGGTTGCGTGAAACTCCAGGTCACGAGCCTCGGCACGCTCACCGGCACCCTCGCCCTCGGCAATGCCGCGCCTTTGCGCATCGCTGCTCCGCTGGACACCTCCGCGGCCTCTCCCACCGCGCACTTCCACATTGAGCGTGTCGGTTTGCCTGAGCTGCACATCGAGCTCACGCTTGATGCCAGCTCGAAGACCATCATCGGCTTTGTCGAAGACGGCACCGAGACGCTGCCCTTCATCGCCGTGCAGCCGCAGGCCGCGCTCGGCACCTATCCGGGTGACTACACGCTGGCCTTGAAGCTGCAAACCGCCGACGTGGGGCAACAATCTGTCCCGCAGGGCCACAGCGTCGGTGGCATCAAACTTGGCACCACCGGAGCCGCTGTTGGCGTGCTGCTGCTGGCTGACAACACAAAGGTCACCTTCAGTGGCGCTCTGGAGCAGGGCGGTGGCATCACCCTCTTCAGCCCGCTTTACAAAGGCTTGGGCTCTGTGCTCGGCATGTTGAAAATCGACGCCACCAGCGGCGATGTCTCCACCTCCGAAGTCTCCTGGTTCAAAGGTGCGGTCGCCAAAGACCTCGTCTATGGCGACGGCTTCGGCCCGCTGGATCTCAGCGCCATCGGTCGCAAATACGTCACCCCTGCCGCCGCTGTGCTGCCACTTGGTGCCACAGCCGGAGCAGGCAATGCCAGCATCGCCTTCGCGCAAGGTGGAGCCCCTGATCCTGCCACACGTCTGAACACCGACACCGTCCAGATCGAGGCCGCCAAAGTCACCGTCGCCGAGCCAAACCCCGGCAAGGTGAAGCTCAGCATCGACAAAGGCAAAGTCGGCAGCTTCGTGCCCGGCACGAGCGGCAGTTTCAAAGGCAGCTTCGAACTCACCGACTCCGACACCAGTGTCACGCCGAACAAGAACCTCGTCCGCAAGGCCGACTTCCAGGGCATGATCGTCAATGACGGCACCGAACAGAAAGGCTACGGCTTCTTCCTCCTGTCGAAGATGCCCACCGTCAGCCCGCGCACCACGCTCGCCACCTCGCCAAAACTCTCCGGCAGCGTGCTGCTGGAGACCGTGCCAGTCGTCCCGTAACCTCCACCCTCGACTTCCCCGGCGGACGGTCCGCCGGGGAAGTTTTCTCATTGATGATTCAATCAGCCATTGAGTCTCGGACCCAAAGTGGTCCGAACAGTCCCCTGTGCGGGACGAAGACTGATTGTGCCACGAAGGCTTCCATCTCATTCGCAGTCCGCACCATGCGGCTCACTATCGAGCGCCACTTTTCGCCCGCCCTTCCGCACAGAGGACTGTGCGGACCACTCTTTGCGGCTCTGCTGCTTCTTTTAACCACAAATCTTCACGCCCATCACGGTCGTGACTTCATCCTCATACAGGACAGCTCCATCCCCGGCTATCTCAGCGGAGTCGCCATCGCTGGTTATGAATGGACACGCGATGGCGATAGCGATGAATTCTCCACCGAGCCCGGCTTCTTCATCGGCCTCGCACCCACGCTCGCCTTTGGCCTGTCGGCGGGCTATTCCGATGAAGGCACGGGCTGGAACTACACCGGCGTCACGCCGCAGTTTGTCGTCTCCATCATCCCGTCCACCTGCCCCATGAACTTCCGGGCGGGCTTCTGGACCGGTTACGAGTTTGCTGAGGGGCAAGCGGACAACCACAGTGACACACACTTTCACGATCCAGGTTCCGGCCCGGATGCTGGCCCCGTCGGGGCGCATGACCATGGCGGCCATGATCACAGCTCCCATGGAGGCATCCATCGGCATGGTGAAAGCGGCTGGTATTCGCGCCTCATCGTGGAAGGGGATCTCGCAGAAGACACGCGCCTCGTGCTCAACCTCATCAGCTTCGTCTCCGGCTTGGGCGGCAAACCGGGTTTTGGCTACGCCGTCGGCGTGCGCCATGAATTCAATCACGACATCTCCGTCGGCATTGAGGCCATCGGCGACTTCGAGAAGCGGCAAAGCTCCCATCAGGTGCTGCTCACCACCTTGATCGGCCTGCCGGGGCACTTGGCCCTGCGCTTTGGTGTCGGAGCTGGGCTCACGCCAGCCAGCCCCGACTTCACCATGCATAGCAGCGTGGTGTGGCGTTTTTGAAGATCGCCCCGCAACGACAAAAAATCAGGACCATGTGGTCACCACGGGCGTGGTGAGAAATGCGGCCACGTTCGTCGGCAATGCGCAGAACTTCTACTTCCCCGGGACAGGCGTGCCTGCTACGCGGGCATTGAGTGGAAGTGGTAGCCAGCTCGGGCAGGGGGCAAACAGGCAGGAGGTTAGGATTTCGAGTTTTCCGAAGTCCCCTGAAGGCGCACAGCGAATGAACTGCCGCCGAGTCAGCAGCGCCGGACCGGATGTGTGGGCCGACCCGGCGCTGCGGAGATAGGTTACTTACCCTTGTGGACGCTGTGGCAGGCTTTGCAGTTGCCGGCTTCCTGGAGGGTCTTAGCGGCACCTGGTTTGCCGTCGGCCACGGCCTGGGCGGCGGCGACTAGCTTTTCTGTCTTCTCCTTCCAGCTCGCCGCATCGCCCTCTGGCGGGGACTCGGCAGGCAGGGACTTCACATATTCGAGCAGCTTTTTGGCATCCTCCGGCGTGCCTTTGCCGGTGGCGACTTTTGCGTGCAGGCTGGTATTGCCCTTCATGGCTTCTTTCATGACAGTGCTGATGTCCGCAGAAGCGGCGCTGATCAGACCAAGGATGACCGCGAGGGCCAGGGAGGTTTGCTTGTTCATGGGGTGGGTGGGTGTTTGGTAGCAGGGGTGTGACGCAGCATTTGTCCGGCCACGCTGTTTTTTTCGCAAACTCGGCGGCGGATGTCACTCGCAAATTTGGCTTCGGAGGATTTTTTTCTGTGGCTGGGAGTCTAGCCACATGCCGGGCAGAAAGCGGCTGCAAACCTGCCCCAAAGGTGCTACACGCTCTGCCCCCATGCTAAACCTTCGTGCTGTCACCAAGTCCTTCAACTCCCGCATCCTCTTCAGCGGGGCGACCATGACCGTGAATTACGCAGAGCGTGTGGCTCTCGTCGGCCCGAATGGCGCGGGCAAGTCCACCCTCTTTTCCCTGATCCTAAAGCAGGACGAACCTGATGCTGGCGAAGTGATCCGCGATGAGTGGACGACGCTTGGCTATCTGCCGCAGGAAAGCGAGCCTGTGGGCGAGGAGACGATCCTAGATGTGGCCACGGGCAAGGCGGGCGAGATCGAGAAGCTGGAAACCATCCTGCGCGAGCACGAGGCACGCGGCGATGTCACAGCCCCGGAGTACAGCGAATCGCAGTCGCAACACGATGCGCTGAACGACCCGCAGGCGGAGGCCAAGGCGAAGAAAATCCTCAAAGGCTTCGGCTTTAAAGACACCGACTTTGACAAGCCCGCCCGCGAATACTCCGGCGGCTGGGTGATGCGCGCGCACTTGGCACGGCTGCTGGTCATCGAGCCGGACCTGCTGCTGCTGGATGAGCCGACGAACCACCTGGACCTGCTTTCCCTCATGTGGTTCCGCAACTACCTGAAGAACTACCCGGGTGCCATCCTACTCATCTCCCATGACCGTGACTTCATGGATGAACTCATCGAGACCGTCTATGAGATCGAGGAGTCAAAGCTCGTCCAGTATCAGGGCAACTACACCGAGTACCTGAAGCAGAAGGAGGAGAACTACGAGCGCGCCTACCAATCATGGAAGAACCAGCAGAAGGAGATCGAGCACATTCAGGAGTTCATTGATCGCTTCCGCTCCGTCGCTTCAAAGGCCTCCCAGGCGCAGAGCCGCGAGCGCCAGCTCGAGAAGATGGACAAGCTGGACAAACCGCGCCCGCTGCGGAAGGCCTTCCGCTTTAACTTCCCCCAGCCGCAGCGCAGCGGCCAGCGTGTCATCGGGCTTATGGATATCCACCAGGCATACGGCGAAAAGAAAGTCTATACCGGACTCGATCTGGATGTGGAGCGCGGGGAGCGCACCGTGCTGGTGGGGCCGAACGGCTCCGGCAAATCCACGCTGATCAAGATCATGGCTGGCGTGGTGCCCTTCCAGAAGGGCGAGCGGAAGTTCGGCACGAATGTGAAGATGGGCTACTTTTCCCAGCATCGCAGTGACACATTGGACCCCGAATGCACGATCCTGGAGGAGCTGAAACGCTGCGCGCCCGAACTGCGAGAGGACGATGTCCGCAGCATCCTGGGCAGCTTCCTTTTCAAGCGCGAGGACGTGTACAAGAAATGCAAGGTGCTTAGCGGCGGCGAAAAGAGCCGGCTGAATTTGGTGAAGTTCCTTGTGGACCCGCCGAACCTGCTGCTCATGGACGAGCCGACGACGCACTTGGACATCTGGGGCATCGAGGGGCTGATCCTAGCGCTGCAAAAGTTTGAAGGCACGCTCGTCTTCATCTCCCATGATGTGCATTTCATCCGCAGCCTGGCGACGAAAGTGCTGCACATTAACAACGGTGTCGTCACACCCTACAGCGGCGGCTACGATTACTACCTGGAGAAGACCGGGGCCGAGGAGAACGCACGGGCGGCGGTGATCGCAGGGTGACAATCTGCATCAAAACTGGTCAATGCGTCTGCCAAAGTCAAATTTGCCAGATCATGAGGGAGTCCGGTGAACTTGAAGCGCGGGTTTGATGCGCAGAGCTGGGGAGGATGAACTGCAAGTGGTCCAGAAATCTAGCGCACATCACTCAAGCGAGCGTGACTCCATCATCATGGCTGTCCACATCCATCTCGCGGACGCGTTTGCGATCGCGCTCGCTGGAAACGGCGGCGCGGAGTTTTTCGCGGACATCCTCGACGCCTGGGATGGCTTTGATGGCGATAGTGGGTGTGCTGGCATCGGAGGTAACGAGGGTCAGGTTACCGAGGCCAAGCATGCGGAGGAAAAGCGGCTGGTCCATGGCGTAGTCCTTCACGCGGAAGAGCTCCAGTTCATCAAGCTTACGATTCAGAATGCCTGAGGCTATCTTCAGACGCTGGGTGGTCAGCTCGTAGGAGGTGGTCTTGGTGATCCACCAGCGGACCAGCCACATGAGGGCGGGCACAACCAAGCCGATGGCAGAAAGGCCCGCCGTAAAGGGGATGCCCCCCAGAGCAGCGGCAGCGAGTAAGATGCAGAAGATGTAATACCAGATGTGAACCCACTGGGAGGTGTGTCCCTTCCACAGGGTGGTCTCGGCGCTGGCAGGTGAGGCGGGGGTAATGTTGGACATGATGTTAAGGTATGTTGCGGTCAGATGCTATGATGAAAGCGGTCCGCGCGCCAACTGTCTTTCTGGGGGAAAATTGTAACAGAGCCGGGTCTGGCGTTTTCCCTTGCCGCACGGCGTGCGCTGGGGTCATGTCACCACGCAACATGAAAAAAGCGCTCATCACAGGCATCACCGGACAGGACGGCTCATACTTGGCCGAGCTATTGCTTTCCAAAGGCTATGAGGTTCACGGCATCATCCGCCGCGCCTCCACCTTCAACACCGGACGCATTGACCACATCTACCAGGATCCGCACAATTCCGGCGCACGCATGTTTCTCCACTACGGCGACCTGATGGACTCTGTTGCGCTGGTGAAGCTGTTGTACACGCTCAAGCCCGACGAGGTTTATAACTTGGGAGCACAAAGCCATGTGCGTGTATCCTTCGACATCCCGGAGTCCACCGGGGACATTGTCGGTCTCGGCACCCTGCGCATCCTGGAGGCCATCCGCGAGACTGGTCTGGTGGAAAAGGTACGCTTCTACCAGGCGTCATCATCAGAAATGTTCGGCAAGGTGCAGGAGGTGCCGCAAACGGAGACCACACCCTTCTGGCCGCGCTCCCCTTATGGCTGCGCCAAGGTGTATGCCCACTGGCTGACGGTGAACTACCGTGAAAGTTACGGCCTGCATGCGAGCAACGGCATCCTTTTCAACCACGAGTCCCCGCGTCGTGGCGAGACCTTTGTCACACGCAAGATCACCCGTGCCGCCACGCGCATCAAACTCGGCCTACAGGATGACCTCTACCTCGGCAACCTTGATGCCAAGCGCGACTGGGGCTACGCCAAGGACTATGTGGAGATGATGTGGATGATGCTACAGCAAGAGCAGCCTGATGATTATGTCGTCGCTACCGGGGAGACGCACAGCGTGCGCGAATTCGTGGAGGCCACCTTTGCCACGCTGGACCTAGACTGGCAGCAGTTCGTCAAATATGACGCACGCTACGAGCGCCCCGCTGAGGTGGAGTTGCTCATCGGCGATCCCGCGAAAGCGAAGCGGCAGCTCGGCTGGGAACCGCGCGTCACCTTCAAGGAACTCGTAAACATTATGGTGGAGGCCGACATGGCGCTCGCGAAGCGTGAGCTGGCGATGAAGCAGGCTGGTGCTTGAGCTTTGTGTGGATGGTCGCGCAGCAGCGTTAGGTTCTGGGCCGTCGTCTCATCCAGGCTGCGGGCTACTTCGGGAGGCCCGGCCAGGATTAGAGTGAATGGTCGAGAATAAACCGAATAAGCTCTGGAATTATTCGCCCAAAGAGTGTGAGTCTTGCACTGGTTCTACAGCCTCGTTTTAGGCTGGGTATGAAAACGCCCTGACTCCTCGCAGCAAGCTCAGGATTTCAACCTTGCCACTCTGCGGCCAGCCTGCACATTTCCGCACTTCATATCTCATGCGCTGCCTTTTTCTCCTGGTTCTCACATTCCTCGCCCTGGAGTCAGGTGTAGGCGCGCAGGCACCGCAGGCGAAAATGTGGAAGCCCTCCTCCTGTGAATCTCTTTGCGCAGAGTTACTACAGGCCATTCGCGCCCAGCCTGAAAACCTAGTGATGCGCCTGGAAGACGCCCTGGTCATCAATGAATCCTGTGTAGCTGAAATCGTCACCGCTGCCATGCACGCTGTCCAGGCCGAGCCATCACAGGTGAACAGAATCATGGAGACCGCACTGAAAGTGGCTCCCCGCAGGGCAGCGACCATCAGCCAAGCTATCGCCAACTACAACCCTGCGGAAATCAGTCCGCCAGAGGAAATCCGCCCTGCCTGGATCCCTAACGGCTCCTCTTTCATGCTCCAGGTGGAGATTCGCCGAGCCGAGCTGCCCACCGGTGCCGCGGCCCCACCCGTGGTCGAGGAAGTGCGTCGTGCTGTGATGCCGGTGATCCCCAGACCCATTGTGCTGAGTACACCCCAAGTGGAGAAGAAACGCCCCAGGCCACCCTCCATGTGGCGGCGCTGAGGGATCACTCCAGCTTGGTAAACACTCCTGCCTTAGCCGCATGCGGTGCCTGTGCCTCTCTTCTGGCGGACTTTCTATCCTGCATACATTTCGGACATGCGCCGGGTCATCTCTTTATGCCAAGCAGGCGACTCCTGTTTGAGGCGTGAAAAAAGGCGGACGCCTCCTGTCGTTCTTTTTTGGACAGTCGGGACAACTCCTATTTCAACTGAAGCAGGGTGGTGGCGCTCATGGCGATGATTTTACGTCACGGGCTCACACTTGGGGAAGCCTTCAAAACTTCAGTTCTTCCTTGAAGATCATCCGCGCGGCCTGGGCCACGTCTTTGTCACCGCGGCCGGAAAGGTTGACGATGATGACCTCGTCCCTGCCCATCTTCGGCGCGACCTTGGTCACTTCGGCGATAGCGTGACTGCTTTCCAGAGCCGGGATGATACCTTCGGTCACGCTTAGCTCCTGAAAGCCGATGAGCGCTTCGTCATCAGTGGCATAGTGATACTCCACGCGCTGCATGTCGTGCAGCCAGGCGTGTTCGGGGCCGATGGCGGCGTAGTCGAGCCCTGCGCTGACGCTGTGAGTCAGCTCGATCTGGCCGTCTTCATTCGCCAGCAGCCAAGTCTTCGTGCCTTGAAGAACGCCGAGACGCCCGCCCTGGAAACGTGCAGCGTGGCGCTCGGGCACGATGCCATCGCCACCAGCTTCGACACCAATCATGCGCACGTCGGGGTCATTGAGGAAGGGATGGAAGAGGCCGATGGAGTTGCTGCCGCCGCCAACGCAGGCGACGAGCAGGTCGGGCAGTTTTTCCTCGCGCTCCAAAATCTGCTGACGTGCCTCGACACCGATGATGCGGTGGAAGTCGCGCACCATCATCGGAAACGGATGTGAGCCGAGCGCGCTGCCGAGGATGTAGTGCGTGGTGCGCACGTTCGTTACCCAATCGCGCATGGCTTCATTGACAGCCTCCTTCAAAGTGGCCTGCCCGGCGGTGACGGCGACCACCTTTGCCCCTAGGAACCTCATACGCGCCACGTTTAATGCCTGGCGCTCCATATCCACCTGCCCCATGTAGATGGTGCAATCCAGATTAAACTTGGCGCAGACAGTGGCAGTCGCCACGCCATGCTGACCAGCGCCCGTTTCGGCGATGATGCGCTGCTTGCCGAGACGAAGCGCGAGCAGGGCCTGGCCGAGGGCGTTGTTGATCTTGTGCGCGCCAGTGTGGAGCAGATCCTCACGCTTCAGGTAGATGCGCGCGCCGCCGAGCTTCTGCGTCCAGCGCTCCGCGAAGTAGAGCGGCGTAGGGCGGCCGACATATTCATGGAGCAGGCGGTTGAGTTCGGTTTGGAAAAGCGGATCGGCTTTGGCGCGCTCGTACTCCTCGGTGAGCTCGTTGAGGGCTGCCATCAGCGTCTCTGGCACAAACATGCCCCCGTAGCGGCCAAAGTGGCCGTGTTTGTCAGGCATCACGGGGAGGGGGGCAGCAGTAGCAGTCATGGCAGGGATGTGGAGAATACAGCAGATACGCGCCTTGGCAAATACGCGGGACACAAACGGCTTGCAGTGCCGGTCCCGTGCCCTTTTGATGCACGGTAGCATGGAGCATCTGGCCTTTAACCTTCCCGATTTCGGCGGCATTCTGGAAAGGGTGCAGCACGCCCTTGGTGGTAGCTCAATGACGGCGGTGGGGCTGGTGGCTGTGGCCTTCCTTGCGGGGTTGGCTGTGGCGCGCGGGATTGTGCGGCAGTTGCTCGGCATGATTAGCCTGGGCACTTCGGTGCTAGTCGCCATGTATGTTTTCCGGCATCGCACGATGATCTTTGGTGCCTATGGCTCAAACATGAGTACGGATACACTTCTCATGATTTCAGCGGCGGCGGGGCTGTTGACTTACTTCATTGTACGCGCGTTAATGAATCTGTTCGCGGGCTTCGGGTTAGTGGCCATTCTCGGCAGCATGACGGGGTGGAAGGCCGGGCTATTGAGCCTGCTGCCCTCCGGCTTCCTGGTATGGATTAGTGCGATGGTGCTACGCCTGGTGGGCAGTGTCTATGGCCTGGAGAACGCCGCTGTAGTGCAGGAGGGGAAGGGGGTGAAAAGTAAGATCGGTGAGTGGGTGGAGCAGTTCTCCCAGAAGATTGACCGCACGAGCTTTGGCAAGCTCATCGAGCGGCTCGACCCCTACGATGTACGTGCCACGGCGAATCTGGCGCGGCTGCTCATCCTATGGCCGGATGGTCGCGTCTGGCAGGAGCTAGCGCTACGCAGCCCACAGAATGCACAGGCACTGAACCATCCCGATCTCAAAGGACTCGGCGAGGATCCGAAGGTGCGCCAAGCGATTGACAAGCAGGACTTCGCTGGACTCATGCAGCTACCCCAGGTGGAAAAAGCGGCCTCCAATCCTGAACTGGAGCCATTTTTGAAGACCTTGGCGTTGGAGGAGGCGATGGACAAGATTGTATATCGAGTGCGCTGAGAGGGAGTGAAGATAGTGGATTGAAGATGGAGGATAGAGAATAGAAAAACGCTGCTTTTAGATGTCATCCAAGCCCATCTCCACTGCCGCCACCGCGCGCCGCCTCCTCAAGTTCGCCCGCAAGCACTGGCGCATAGCGCTCGTGCAGCTTGTGCTTGCGGTGGTCGGCACCTGCCTGATCATCGTTTTTCCCGGCGTGGTGCAGTGGTTTGTGGATGACATCATCCCGCGCAAGGACATCCCCGGCATCTGGAAGGCGGGCGGACTCGCGGCGGGGGCGTTCTTTCTGCGCGAGTTCCTCTTTTATGTCCGCACGCGGGTAAACAGCGTCTTTGAGCAAAAGATGATCTTCGACCTGCGCGGGCAATTGCACCACAAGATTGCGCGGCTGCCCCTGGGCTGGTTCGACCGCCAGAGTACCGGTGACATCCTCACGCGCATGGCCGATGACGTGCCCGCTACTCAGCGAGTGATTTTGGAGGGCATCGAGCAAGGCCTCACCTCCATCCTGCAAATCATCATCGCCGCTGCGGTCATGTTTTATACGAACTCGCAGTTCGCGCTTATCGTCATGGTGCCCGTGCCATTCATTGCGGCGGGCGGCTGGCTGTTCGCGCGCTGGATTGCGCCAAGGGCGAAGATCGCGCGTGAGGCCAGCAGCCACATGAATTCGCTGTTGCATGACACCATCACCGGCATCCGCCAGATCAAGAGCTACACCGCTGAGGACACAAAGCAGGACGACTTCAACCACGCTAGCCACAGATTGCGCCGCGCTCAGCAGAAGCTCATGACCGCCTGGGCCGTGTACAGTCCGCTGATGGGTTTCTTTGGCAGCTTCGGCCTCGTGCTGCTGCTCTGCATCGGCGCGTACGGTGCCATCCAGGGGCAGATGACTACGGGGGAGCTGTTTAAGTTCATCTTCCTCCTCGGTTTCTTCTTTGAGCCGATCGCGCGCCTGCATGGTGTGAACCAGACCATCGTCACCGGTCTTGTCAGTGCAGAGCGTGTCTTTAAAATTCTGGACCAGGAAGGCGAGGAGGATCTGGAGAAAGGTCGCACGCTTTCCCAGGCGCAGGGTGCCATCGAGTTCCGCGAGGTCACCTTTGGCTACAGCCCTGACAAATCTGTGTTGCACGGTCTGAGCCTGCGCGTGCAACCGCGTCAGACAGTGGCCATCGTCGGCGCGACAGGTTCGGGCAAAAGCACGCTGTTCCAGTTGCTCGCCCGCTTTTATGAGCCGCAATCTGGCAGCATCACGCTGGATGGTGCGTCCATCGCCGACTACAGCCGCGTCTCACTCCGGGATGCGCTGGCCTACGTCACGCAGGACGCCTTTCTCTTTGCGGGCACGATTCGCGATAACCTCCGCCTGGGCAAAGCTGGGGCCGCCGATGACGAGATGTGGCGCGCGCTCGACCTTGCCTGTGCCACAGAATTTGTTCGGCAACATCCCGATGGTCTTGATGCGATGGTGGGTGAGCGCGGTGTCATGCTCAGTGGCGGGGAGCGGCAGCGCATCGCCATGGCGCGCGCCTTTCTCAAGGATGCGCCTGTGCTCCTACTGGACGAGGCCACCAGCGCTGTGGATACAAAATCAGAGCAGCTCATCCAGCAGGCGCTGGAAAAGCTGCGTCAAGACCGCACCTGCCTGGTGATCGCCCACCGCCTCAGCACCGTAATCAGTGCTGATGTGATCTACGTCATGCGCCAGGGCCGCGTGCTCGCCCACGGGCGGCATGAGGAGTTGGTGCAAACGTGCGACTACTACCGGGAGCTTGCGTCCTTGGCCTTGCTGTGAGTTTCAAATCCCGCTGATGATCCCGTCGTCACTGACCTGGATGCGCTCTGCGGCGGGCACCTTTGGCAGGGCGGGCATGCGCATCATGGTGCCGGTGAGGGCGACGAGGAAGCCGGCACCGTTGGCGATTTCAAAGTCGCGCACGGTGATGCTAAAGCCGCGCGGGCGGCCTAGCTTGGCGGCATCATCAGAGAGGGAGTTTTGCGTTTTTGCCATACATAGTGGCAGTTGGCCGAAACCGCTGCGATCAAAGAGGGCGAATTTGGCCTTCGCCGCATCGGTGAGGGTGACGCCGTCTGCGCCGTAGATGCGCGTGGCGATGGCGTGGAGCTTTGTCTCCACCGAGTCGTCCGGCTGGTAAAGGAAGGGGAGGGGCTTTGTTTTCAGCGGCAGCGCGGCCAGCACGGCTTCCGCCAGCTTCGTGGCCCCGTCCCCGCCTTCGCCAAAGACATTCGCCGTGGCGCAGGGCACGCTGCGGGCGGCGCAGAATTCATGCACCAGTGCCAGCTCCTCCGCGCTGTCATTGGTAAACTGGTTCACAGCGACAATGACGGGCCGGTCAAACTGCGCGGCGCTGTCGAGATGCGCGGCAAGGTTGTCCAGGCCGCGTTTGAGGGCTGCGGGGTCGGGATTTGTCAGCGCATCCAGGGCCACACCGCCATGCATTTTTAGTGCGCGCACAGTGGCGACGATGACGATGGCCTCCGGCTGGATGCCGGACTGGCGGCACTTGATGTGCATGAATTTTTCCCCACCGAGATCGAAAGCGAAGCCAGCCTCAGTAACAGCGAACTCGGCATGGGAGAGTGCCATGCGGGTGGCGAGGACGGAGTTGCAGCCGTGGGCGATGTTTGCAAATGGGCCGCCATGCAGGAAGGCGGGTACGCCTTCAATGGACTGGACGAGGTTGGGCTGGATGGCATCGCGCAGCAGGGCTAGCAGCGCCCCGGTTACGCGGCATTCTTTGGCCAGGACTGGCTCGCCCTCCGGCGTGAAGCCGATGACGATGCGGTCCAGCCGTGAGCGCAGATCGGCCAGCGACTCGGTGAGGCAGAGGATGGCCATGACCTCGGAGGCGGCAGTGATATCAAAGCCAGCGGAACGCTCGGTGGGCTTGCCGACGCTGGTGCGGAGACTGCGCAGGGCGCGGTCGTTCACGTCCAGCACGCGCTTCCATAGCACGCCCTCGGGGCGTAGGCGGGTCTGCTGGTGGTTGACGAGCTGGTTGTCAATGACTGAGGAGAGCAGGTTGTGCGCGCTGGTGATGGCGTGGAAGTCACCAGTGAAATGGAGGTTGATGGACTCGGAGGGCTGCACGGTGCTCTTGCCGCCGCCCGTGGCACCGCCTTTGCGCCCGAACACCGGCCCCATTGAGGGCTGCCGCAGCGCCAGGGCCACGCTCTGGCCGATCTTTTTTAAACCCTGCGCTAGGCCGATGGAGACCGTCGTCTTGCCCTCCCCCGCTGGAGTCGGGGTGATGGCGGAAACGAGGATCAGTTTACCAGTCTGCGGGCGGTCCTTCAGTGCGGTGAGGGAGACCTTGGCCTTGTCCCGCCCATAGAGGGAGAGGTGGTCATTGGAGATGCTGAGCGAGTGTGCGAGGGAAGCAATGTCTTGGACCATAGGGGGGTGGGAGTGCCGCGATGATGCCAAGATGGACGGGCTTGAAAAGGCTTTTCCGAGGTCTATGCGCTGGCCAATTGCTTTCTTGTGTCCGCCGTCACCTACCGCCACCATGCAGGCTGCATAGGCTGCCATGCGCGACACTCTCGAAGATCTCGAACAATTCATCATTGATGTCATCATCAACAACCGGCCTGGGCTGCGTGCATGGGCGCTGCGCTCCGCGTTTTGGTTTTTATCCGGTATCTACAAGGGGGCTGTAAAACTGCGGCTGCTGCTCTACCGGGAGCGCTACCTGCACGACCATCACCTCGGCGTGCCAGTCATCAGCGTGGGGAATATCACAGTAGGCGGTACGGGCAAGACGCCTGTGGTGGAGCTGCTGGCGAAGTCTCTACGTGATCATGGGCGGCGTGTGGCCATTTTGAGCCGGGGCTACAAAAGCAAACGCGTGCGCAAAATCCCACTGAGCTGGCGCATCGCCGCAAAGCTGGGTCTGGCACGCAAACCGCGCGAACTCCTGCCACGCGTCGTCTCCGATGGAGAAAAGGTGCTGCTAGACTCCTACACGGCAGGGGATGAGCCTTTCATGCTGGCGCACAACTGCGCCGGTGTGCCCGTGGTGGTAGATCGCAATCGGGTAAAGGCCGGTGCCCATGCCATCCGCAAGTTTGGCGCGGATGTGCTGATCCTAGATGACGGCCTGCAATACCTGAGGCTGAAACATCGGCACGACATCGTGCTGGTGGACAAAACGGCCCCTTTTGGCACCGGCTACATGCTGCCGCGCGGGACGCTGCGTGAGCCACCAAGTAGCCTGCGCCGTGCGAGCTACATCTTCCTCACGAAGTCGGATGGCGACAGCGCGGAGATCATCGAAAAGCTCCGCCGCCACAATCCTGTGGCAGAGATCATCGAATGCCGCCACCGCCCAGTACATTTTGAGGACATTCACACTCGCGAGCGTCTGCCTCTGGACGCCTTTCGCGGCAAATACGTCGGCGCATTGAGCGGGATCGCCGTGCCAGAGAGCTTTGAAAATGGGCTGCGCAAACTGGGTGCGAAAGTCCACTGGACGGCACGCTTCACCGACCATCATCGTTTTCAGGAAAAGGAGATCACCACCTTCATCCAGCGCTGCGAGAAGGCCAGCGCGCACGCCATTCTGACGACGGAGAAGGACTTCGTGCGCTTCCCCCGGCTACCGCCCTGCGAGATGCCTATCTGCTTTCTGCGCGTGGAGATCGAGATCACGCGTGGCCGCGAGATTTTCGACAAACTGGTTCGCCTGATTGCCGAGCCTCGCCATGTCACCCACGGTCTGGTCAGCGCAGAACTCGTGGAGGCCACCGAATGACCGCGCCCGTCACCCTCCAGCACTACGACCGCGGTCAGGTGGAGACACGCGCCGATGTGACGGCCAGCGAGGAGCCGCTGGAGATTCGGGTCGAGGGACGCAGCGTCGCCGTGGTCATGCGCACGCCGGGGCATGATGAGGAACTCGTGGCCGGTTTCCTCCTTAGCGAGGGTGTGGTGAAAAGCGCGCGCGATATCCTAGAGATCAGCCAATGCCCCAGCACAGGGAACACGCACGGGAATATCGTGGATGTGCTGCTTGGCGGTGCCGTGGTGAACTGGGAAAGCCTGACAAGGCACGTCTTTAGCGCCTCAAGCTGCGGCTTGTGCGGGAAAACGAGCATCGAAAGTGTGTTTCAAAGTTTCCAGCCCGTGAGCGCCGACTGGCACGTCAGCGCCGCCCTGATTACCACGCTGCCCGCGAAGCTCCGCGCTGAACAGGAAACCTTTGCCAGCACGGGCGGACTCCATGCCAGCGCCATCTTTGATGCCGCTGGCGATCTCTTGGTGCTGCGGGAGGATGTGGGCCGCCACAACGCACTGGACAAAGTGCTGGGCTACGGACTGCGCATGAAGCTGCTGCCATTTGACCAGCACATCCTCATGGTCAGCGGGCGCGTCTCCTTTGAGCTTATGCAAAAGGCGCTGGCAGCCGGCGTGCCTATCATCGCCGCCATCTCTGCTCCTAGCAGCCTGGCGGTAGATTTCGCGCAAGACAGCGGCCAGACCTTGATTGGCTTTCTGCGCGGTCAGACGATGAATGTTTACACGCACCCGCAGCGCATCATCGCCTGAGTTTACACTTCAAACTCATCCGCCGGATCGAAGGGCGGCATGGGCACATTAATGATGCGCAGGTTCCCCACCGCACGGTGGACACAGCCCGGGCGGATCATCACAGAGGTCAGCGGCTTCAGCGGGATCTGCTCCCCATCCGCCTCCAGGTAGCCTTCACCCTCCAGCACGATGTAAATCTCCGTCATCTTCTGGTGGTAATGCAATTTGCTGTCCACCGAGATGTCGGTGAGATGCACGGAGGCCAGCGTGTTCCAGGGTTCCTTAAACGCCCGCCGCGCCTGCCCGCAGGGACAGGGCACTGGTGGAATCTCATCAAGCTGGGCGACGGAGAAACGGGGAGTGGACATGTAGAGAATGGTGGCAGCAAGCAAGCAAGCTACAAACACAATTGCCCCAACCTTCGAGTTCCCACCCGCTGTCATTTCCGTTAGTGTCAGGATATTGAACATCCTTGGTTCCAAGAATCACTGAGCCTGCCTCGTGCTAAACAACCACCGACCATGAAACACCTCCTTTGGCCCGCCCTCCTCCTCCTCATGCCCGCCGACCAAACGCACGCCCAGACCGCCGACGAGGTGCTGACCAGGGTGGAGGCGCTGTACAGGCAGGGCAACTACCGCGAGGCGGCGGATTTGGGGAAACTGGCGTTGCTGAAACCAGGTGCATCAGGGGAACTGCTGGAGGTCACCTTTCAGGCACTGTCGCAGTTGCAGACCAGCAACGAACAGGAGCAGCTCCTGGAGGACACGGTCAAAGCGCACCCGCACGACGCGGCAATCCTGCTCTCCGCAGCCAAGTGCTTTCAGGGACTCCCGCATCACGGCACCGTCGTCGAGAACAAGTTCGAGCGCGGCCAGTGGCGGGATCAGGGCCGCCAGGTGCAAACCATGCTCAAGGATCGTGTGCGCGCATTGCAATTGCTGGAAGCCGCCTTGAAGACCCGGCCCGATGACGCGCGCGATGATCTTCGCTACCATATCCTCGGGCAGTTGCGTCAGGTGCTCTTCACCGGCAGTTACGGAATGCCGCATCCGTCCCAGGTCTGGGCCCTGCAGCATCTCATCGATCTCAGCCAGCTCCCCGACTATGATGACCAGTCAGGACTCGATGGACCCGCGAGCGGTCTGCCCGTGGATGCCGAGGGCAACCCCGTCTTTTTCCAAACACCCGTGTCATGGCAAGCCGCCACCAGTGACGCCCAGCGTCTCTGCTGGGTGATGGAGCAGATGACCCGCTCCGACGGCTCCCTGCGTCACGAGGCTCTGCGGTTCAAGGCCGAACTCGCCAAAGCCTGGTTCTCCGTGCAATCCCTCGCCGGTTACGGCTTCCGCTTTGACGCCAGTGATGACGACACGGCCAGGCAGGATGGCATCGCCACGCTGCACACGCTCAAGGATGATGAGACCGTCGCCAAGCTCGCCACCGGGCCGAAGCGCTTCAAGCTGCCCGCCGAGTGGGCCTTCCTGCCGCTCCTGCGCGCCCTCGCCGAGGACGCGACGGTTCAGGATGCCGCGCGCTTCCTGGCCTGGAGTTCCATCGCTGATGAACTGCGGGACCGCCGTCAGTATCCACGCGCCGCCGAGGCATTGAAGTCGGCCATCGCCCTGACCGATGACGGCGATCCCAAGAAGCATCTGCAAACCCAGCTCGATCAGATCATCAGGAACTGGGGCAGTTTTGATCCGCAGGAGCCGCAGGCCGCAGGCAAAGAAGCCAAGCTCTCCATCGTCTTCCGCAACGCCGCCAAGATCAATCTCACGGCGCGGAAAGTGGACGTGGCGAAACTGCTCGCCGACACCGAGGCCTACCTGCGCACCGAACCGCAGGAACAGGACTGGCAGAAGGCCAACGTCGCCGCCATCGGCCAGCGCCTTATCCAGGAAGATGGTGACAAGTATCTCGGCGAAGTCGCCGCCAAATGGGAGCAGGAACTCAAGCCGCGCGCCAACCACTGGGACAAGCGTGTCGAGGTGCCCACGCCGCTCAAAGACGCAGGCGCATGGTTCATCGAAGGCACCTTTGAAGGCGGCCACCAGACCCGTGCGCTGCTGTGGCTGGAGAGCCTAGTCATCGTGAAGACGATGCAGGAAAAAACGGCTCACTATTTCATCGCCGATGCAGTCACGGGCGCGCCCGTGGCGGGAGCCAGCGTGAGGTTCTTTGGCTACAAACAGGACTGGGAAAACCGCCTGGGCGCTCAACGGCCAAAGCTGATTTACAAGTTCAAAGATTTCCAACTGACCTCCGATGCCCAGGGGCAGATCACTGTCTCGGCGGGCAAGATGGACGAATACCAGTGGCTCGTCCGCGCAGGCACGCAGGATGGCAGGTTGGCCTGTCTCGGCTTTGAAAATCTGAGCTTCTCTGGAGAAATTGAAAACGCCCATGATCAAACCCGCCTCTACTCCATCACCGACCGCCCCGTGTATCGCCCCGGCCAGGAGGTGAAGTGGAAGGCTTGGGCGCGTGTTGTTGGCTATGATCCGAAGCTGAACACGAACAAGTTCGCCGGAGCCTCGCTGAAAGTCACGATCACGAACCCACGCGGCGAGAAGGTCCACGAGAAATCCTACAAGGCCGATGACTCCGGCGCGATCAACGACGCGCTGATTCTGGACGATGAAGCCACGCTCGGGCAATACAGCATCCAGTTTGTCTGGAACCGCACCCTTCGGGACGACGAGCATCTCGGCCAGCACACCTTCCGCGTCGAGGAGTACAAAAAGCCCGAGTTCGAGGTGAAGGTCGAAGCGCCCACGACACCTGTCGCGCTTGGAGACAGCTTTGAAGTGAAGGTGAAGGCCGACTACTACTTCGGCGGCCCGGTGAAGCAGGGAAAGGTGAAGTACAAGGTGCAGCGCAGCCCGCACACGGACCGCTGGTTCCCCGTGGGACGCTGGGACTGGCTGTTCGGCTCCGGCTACGGCTGGCGCGCAAGCTATTACGACTGGTATCCCGGCGCGCAGAACTGGTGCTTCTGCATTCCGCGTTATCCCTGGATTCACTGGAACAGCAACCCGCCGGAACTGGTGGCCGAAGGTGAATCTCCGCTGAACGCCGACGGCACCTTCACCGTGAAGGTGGACACCGCGCTCGCCAAGGAACTGCACGGGAATGAGGACCACCGCTACGAGATCGAGGCCGAAGTCACCGACCAGTCCCGCCGAACCATCTTTGGCAAAGGCAGCGTGCTCGCCGCGCGACGCCCCTTTGAAGTCTATGTCTCGCTGGACCGTGGCTACTACCAGGCCGGGGAAGACGGCACCGTCAGCGTGAACGCCCGCACGCTGGATGGCCGCGCCGTGAAAGCCTCCGGAGCACTGGTGCTGTATCGTGTGACCTATGGGAAGGATGGGACACCGAGCGAAGAGGCTGTTTTGACGGAGAAGCTGGCGCTGAGTGCCGACGATGACCGTACAGGGACTGTGCGGGCCACTTTCGCCAAAGGCAGCCAGTACCGCGTGTCCGTGAAGCTCAAGGACGACGCAGGCCACGAGATCGAAGGCATCACGTTCGTGACCGTGCGAGGCGCGGGCTTTGAGGAGGGGAAGGACTTCCGCTTTGATGATCTGGAACTCATCACCCAGAAGGACGAGTACGCGCCTGGCGAGGAGGTGGAGATCACGATCAACACCAACCGCCCCGGCAGCACCGTGGCGCTGTTCCTGCGCACGCAGGATGGCGTGTATCCCGAGCCGACCTGGCTCAAGCTGGAAGGCAAGAGCACCACGCATCGCTTCACGCTCACCGAGGCGGATCAGCCGAATGTGTTCCTGGATGCCTACACCGTCAGCGCCGCGCGCGTGTATCAGGTCACACGCCAGATCATCGTGCCGCCGAAGAAGCGCATCGCGACCGTGGAACTGACGCCGGACAACGAGACGTATCTGCCAGGCCAGGGGTCCAAGGTCAAAGTGAAGGTCAAGGATCAGGACGGGAAGCCCTTCACCGGAAAGGTCGTGCTGACCGCCTATGATAAAGCGCTGGAGTACATCTCCGGCGGCAGCAATCAGCAGGACATCCGGCCTTTCTTCTGGGGCTGGAAGCGCAGCCACTACCCGCAGGTGCAGGACTCGCTGCGCGCCCTGGAGGTGAGTTTGAGAAAGCAGGACGAAGCGTGGATGCAGATGCTCGGCATCTTTGGCGGCAGTGTCGCGGATCAGGGTGCTGAGCCGTTTGGCACCGCGAGCCTGGATGTCGGCTATGACTCGAGCTATGCTTTCCGCGGAGGTGCTCTTACCAAATCCGGCAGAGCAATGCCTGCTGCAGCTCCTGCGCCGATGGCGATGGCGGATTCCTTCGCGGCTGGAGGTGCTCCTGCAATGGATGTAGCCATGACATTAGCCAAGTCAGCCGCACCCGGCGGAGACGAAGACCCGCAACCCATGATCCGCACCAACCTCGCCGACAGTGCCGTGTGGATCGCCGACTTCACCACCGACGAAAAAGGCGAAGGCGAGCTGAATTTCACCATGCCGGAAAACCTCACGACCTGGAAGCTGCGCTCCTGGGTCATGGGTTCACAAACCCAGGTGGGCGAGGCCGCCGTGGAGGTCATCACGCGCAAGAACCTCATGGTCCGCCTGCAAGCCCCGCGCTTCTTCGTGGAGAAGGACGAAGTCGTCATCTCCGCCAACGTGCATAACGAAATGGACGTGCCGCAGGACGTAAAGGCCGTGCTGGAACTGGAAGGCGGCGTGCTCGCCTTCATCAACCCATCGGTCCCATCCGTCCTATCCATCCCATCTCATTCAGAAAAACGCTTCGACTGGCGCGTGCGTGTCACCGGTGAAGGCGAAGCCAAGATCCGCGTGAAAGCCCTCGCGCAAAAAGACAGCGACGCCATGGAGATGACCTTCCCGGCCTACACGCACGGGATGCTCAAGACCGACTCGTGGAGCCTCGCGCTGCGTCCCGAGCAAGCCAGTGGCGCGATCAAAGTCCGCGTGCCTGCCGAGCGGAAGCCGGAGCAGTCGCGCCTCGAAGTGCGCTACTCACCGACACTGGCGATGGCCCTCGTGGATGCCCTGCCCTACCTCGCCGACTATCCGTACGGCTGCACAGAGCAGACACTGAACCGCTTCGTGCCGACGGTCATCACTCTCGGTGTGCTCAAGGATATCGGCGTGAACTTGAAGGACATTCGCGACAAGTGCACCAACCTCAACGCCCAGGAGATCGGCGATGCCGCGAAGCGTGCCAAACGCTGGCAGGGCAAGTCTAAGGAAGCCGTCTTTGATGAAGCTGAAGTCAAAAAGATGGCCACGACAGGACTCAAGCGCCTGGAAGCCATGCGCAACAACGACGGAGGCTGGGGCTGGTTCCCTGGCGGACGCGAGTCGTCTCCGCACATCACGGCCATCGTGCTGCACGGCCTGAAAGCCGCAGAGCGCACAGGCTTTGATGTGAACGACGGCCTCATCCGTAATGGCATCGCCTGGTTGCAAACGCATGAGGCCGAGGAACTGCGCCGCCTGCGTCTGCCGGAGAAGGACAAGAATCACAAGCTGTACCCGGACAATCTCGACGCGCTCATCCACAGCGTGCTCGTCGAATACAAGACGGGCGACAAGGCCATGCGCGGGCTGCTTTATGAAAAGCGCGGCAAACTCTCCCGCTACAATCTCGCCCAGCTCGGCCTGGCCTGCGCTGCCGTGGGCGAGAAGGAACAGCGAGACATGTGCCTGCGAAATTTGAAGCAGTTCCTCAAGCAGGATGATGAGAACCAGACGGCTTACCTGGAGCTGCCTCAGGGCGGCTGGTGGTGGTACTGGTATGAGGACCAGATCGAAACCCAGGCCGCGTTTCTGCGTCTGCTCATCACCGCCGAGCCGAAGGGCGAAACAGCGGCGCGCATCGCAAAGTACCTGCTCAACAATCGCCGCAACGGCACCTGGTGGAACAGCACCAAAGACACCGCCGCCGTGATAGAAGCGCTGGCAGAATTCGTGAAGGCCAGCGGCGAATCGAATCCCAAGCAGACCGTGGAACTGCTGGTGGATGGCAAGTCGCAGAAGAAGGTGGAGATCACGAAGGAGAATCTGTTCACCTTCGACGGCACCTTCGTCCTCGAAGGCGAGACTTTGACGACAGGCGAGCACACCATCGAGCTGCGCAAGCTGGGCGAATCGCCGCTGTATGCGAATGCCTACCTGGCGGTGTTTTCCAAGGAGGACATGATCCCAGCCGCCGGACTTGAAGTGAAGGCGCGGCGGAAATTCTACAAGCTGATTGAGGAGAAGCCGGAGAAGCAGGCCGCAGGCTCACGCGGCCAGGTGCTGACGCAGCAGGGCTTGAAGTACCGCCGTGAAGAAATCGCCAGCGATTCTCCGATCAAGAGTGGCGACCTGATCGAAGTGGAGCTGAGCGTCGAGAGCAAGAACGACTACGAGTACGTGCTGATCGAGGACATGAAGCCCGCGGGCTTTGAACCCGTGGAAGTGCAGAGCGGCTGGAGCTACGAGGGACTGCATAGCTACAAGGAATTCCGCGACGAGCGCGTGGCCTTCTTCGCCGAGCGCCTGCCGCGCGGCACGCACAACCTCAGCTACCGCGTCAAAGCCGAAATCCCCGGCCGCTTCAGCGCCCTGCCCACAAAGGTCGAGGCGATGTATGCGCCGGAGTTGCGCGGGAACTCGGAGGAGTGGAAGGCGCGCATCAGCGAGTAAAGCTCGTCCTACTCCATGCCACACGATCTCCACGCCACACTGCAAAAGCACTTCGGCCACGCGACCTTCCGCCCCGGCCAGGAGCAGGTGATGCATGCGCTACTGGAGGGGCGCAGCGCGCTGGCCTTGTTTCCCACGAGCGCGGGGAAGTCGCTGTGCTACCAACTCCCGGCGCTGTTGATGGAGGGAGTGACGCTCGTCATCTCCCCGCTGATCGCTTTGATGAAGGACCAGGTGCAGGCGCTGCGGGCGCGCGGGATCGCCGCTGCTCGGCTGGACTCATCGCTGCCGCCGGAAGAGGTGCAGAAAGTGTTTGAGGATCTCCGCACGGGCGCGCTGAGGCTGCTCTACATAGCCCCGGAGCGGCTCGTCAACGAGACATTCGTGGAGAGGCTGAAGCGGCTGCGCATCGCCATGATGGCGGTGGATGAGGCGCACTGCATCTCCGAGTGGGGGCACAACTTCCGGCCCGAATATCTGCGGCTGGCGCTGGTGGCGCGTGAGCTGGGCATCCGGCCCGTGCTGGCGCTGACGGCCACCGCCACGCCGGAGGTCGCTGCGGACATCCGGCGTGCTTTTGAGATTGCGGACGCTGACCATGTGCAGACTTCGTTTCACCGGCCTAACTTACACTTTCGCATCACGCCATGCGCGGGCAGGGCACGGCTGGATTATCTGACCAAAGTGCTGCTGAAGCGGCAGGTCAGCTCCATCATCTATGTGACGCTGCAAAACACGGCGGAGGAAGTGGCAACGCACCTGCTGAGGAATGGCGTGAACGCGCTGGCCTATCACGCCGGGCTGCCGGATGAGCACCGCCACGCGGCACAGGACTCCTTCATGAATGGTCAGTTGCAGGTCATCGTGGCGACGATCGCCTTCGGCATGGGCATAGACAAGGCGGACATCCGCGCGGTGTACCACTACAACCTGCCGAAGACGCTCGAGAACTATATGCAGGAAACCGGGCGCGCTGGCCGTGACGGCAAGACCTCCGCATGTGAGCTGCTGGCCAGCGGCGATGACTGCATCGTGCTGGAGAACTTCACTTTCGGCGACACGCCGACCCCGCAGGCGCTGCGGCAGCTCGTGGATCATCTGCTGCGCCAGGGCAATGAGTTCGACATCTCTCTGTATGAGCTTTCCCAGGCCACGGACATCAGGCCGCTGGTGATCGAGACCGTTATGACGCACCTGGAGCTGGACGGCGTCCTGCGTCCGCTGGGCAGCTTTTATTCCAGCTACCAGTTCCGCCTGCTCCAGCCGGAGGCGCGCGTGCTGTCAGGCCACAAGCCGGAGCGGCAGGACTTCCTGCGGTATCTCTTTGGCTGCGGGAAAAAAGGCACCAAATGGACCACGCTGAATCCCGACGAAGCCGCGCAGAAGATGGGCGTGGAGCGCGAGCGCATCCTCAAGGCGCTGACCTGGCTGCAGGAGGCTGGCGAGATCGAACTCAAGCCCAGCGGCAGTCGCCAGCGGTTCCGTCTGTGTGCGGACGCTGCCAGGCGTGATCCTCAAGTCGTCGCGGAACAGATGGAAAAGATGTTCAGCGAGCGTGAGGCGCGGGACGTGGCGCGTCTGCGCCAGGTCGTCGCACTGGCAGAGCATCGTGGCTGTCTCACGCGCTGGCTGCTGCGCTACTTTGGCCAGGAACTGCAGGAGGACTGCGGCACCTGCACGAGCTGCCTGGAGAAAAAGAAGGGGATCACTGACGAAAGCCCACGCCCCATCCCGCGCACCCCAGTGCCACAGATCACCACAGAGCATGTCGCCAGCATCCGCGCGCTGATGGATGAGCGCCATGCCTCTCTGCGCACGCCACGTCAGCTCGCACGGTTCCTTTGCGGCTTGACCAGCCCGGCGACTTCGCGCGAACGTTTGGGTCGGCACGATGCCTTTGGCCTGCTGGAGCGTGTGCCCTTCGCCGATGTGCTGGCGCAGGCTGAGGTGATGCGGTGATGTGAGATGGTGCCGGTATTTGGACCAAAAGTGAATAAGTTAGCGAGGGCTACATCAGCCTCGAAGCGGCTGGGGATTCGGTAGTTGAGGGAGGAATGTAGGGGTTGGGTGTTGTAGTAGGAGTCTATGAAGGCGAAGAGTTCGGTATCAGCGTCTGCGAAGGAGGCGTAGCGATCGCCCTGAATGATCTCTGCTTTGAGCGTGCCCATGAACGATTCTGTCAGGCGTTATGATTGGGATTGGCGCGTGCGGACATGCTTTGGCGGATGTCGCCGCTTTGCAGTAGAGTCCGCAAGGCATTGCTGCCTTACTGGCTGCCATGGTCGCTGTGGAAGATGAGGCTCTGATTGCCACGCCGTGAATTCAGAGCCTGCTGCAAAGCTTCTGTCACTAGGTCGCTACGCATCTGCTCGGCCAAGGCCCAGCCCACGATGCGCCGTGCGCACAGGTCGCTAACGATGGTCAGGTAGAGCCGTTTGTCACCATAGGGAATGAAGGTGATGTCGCCCGCCCAGACTTTGTTGGGCAGGGGCGCATTGAGGAGAAAATTGTGCGAGGGAGCATCGGCGCGTCCATCGCTGGTATTCGGTTGGAAGGCGTCAAAGCCATGCTCGTGGATGAGGCGACGCACGCGGCAAGGTGCTTAGACCATGCCTTCGGCACTGAGCTGCTGCCAGATGCGACGGTAGCCATAGCGCCGCCTATGATGGTGGGAAATAGTGCCGATGGCCTTGGCCAGCTCAAGCATCATACAAGCTGCTCTGCGTGGCACACGGAGCACCGCGCAGACGCTGCGTACGCCATGCCCTGTGGAGTGGGTGAGTTCTCGCGGCACCAAGTGTAGAGCAGGTTGTGCTGAGATCGAGTTCTTGAGCGACCTCAGCGATGTGTTAGCCCAAGGCAAGAAAGCTGGGAGCCTTCTCCTTGAAGTCGGGTTTGAAACATTGATAGCATTTCTGGAACATGGGTGAACGATGTGTTGTCGGATTGCCCTTGGTCTAGAAATCTAGCGCACTTCAATGATCATAATTAATTGAACGGACGTTTTGAAATGCCAAAAGGTGGTGGAGATTGACGCTACACTAATTCATGGCCGCCAAACTCACTCGCATCCTCCTTGCTGATGATCATGCGGTAGTACGCAATGGCTTCCGCATGATCCTGGCGGCGCAGTGGGACATGGAAGTGGTGGGTGAGGCTTCAAATGGCCGCGAGGCGGTGGAGATGGCCGCGCAACTCGAACCTGATGTTGTGGTGATGGATGTGACGATGCCAGAGCTTAACGGCATTGAGGGGGCTCGGCAGATCACCAAATCGCAAGCAAAGACACGTGTCCTGGCGCTGTCGATGCAGAAGGACTCGGTTTATGTGCGCGAGATGCTGCGTGCTGGCGCGAAGGGTTATCTGCTCAAAGACTGCAATGAAAGTGACTTCCTGGCCGCCGTGCGTGCCGTGGCGGTTGGAAAAGGCTGGCTGAGTCCTGAGGTAAGCGACGCGGTGCTCGATGACTACCGAAAGCATGTAACCAACCCCATTGATCTGCTCTCCCCTCGCGAGCGTGAGGTACTGCAATTGATCGCGGAGAGCAAAACGAACAAGGAAATAGCCACGGCGCTAAGTTTGAGCGTTTACACGGTCGAGGCACATCGCAGTCGCATCATAGAGAAACTTAATCTACACTCGATCGGCGAGTTGGTGCGTTTTTCGATTCGTAACGGCCTCATTGACTGATGTTCACCTTCTTCCGCATCACAGAGCGCAATGTCCTGCGCGTGCTGGCTCTGGGATTTGTGATGGTGTTGACGTTGCTAGGAGCGGCGGGCCTCATCGCGGTGCGGCAGAGCCAGCGCATCCGACTGAGTGTAGCGCAACTGGCGCGTGACCAACTTCTGATTGCGCGGCTGGTGCATGATGTGCAGATGGAGGAGAATGCTATGACAGAGGTGCTGCATCAGGTGGCGGAGTTTCACCCCACCAGCCCGGAAAATAGCAAACTGCTGCTCAACCTCTAACAAGTGACCAGCAGCTATCCCGCCTTGCAGACGAGGCCCGCGCCATCGCAGGTGACAAGGTGTGGCTAGACTTAGAAACTAGCGTGAAAGCCTTCACTGCCGAGGCGCGGAATGTTCTCGGAACGAATATTGCGGTGACGCGAAATGAGTTGGAGTCACTTTTTCGTCGTCATGACCATGTCGTTGATTTGGTGAATGATCTGATCAAAAACAGCTCGGGTCGTTTGGCGGCGACTGACCGGCAGATTGACGCGCAATCGCAGGAACTCGGCGATGACGCCGCGCTGCTGCTAGGCACCAGCTTTATGCTTGCGGTGGCCTGCGCGGTTTTAACGATCTTTTTTGCCCGTAGAAGCCTCCAGCGCATCCGTTGGCAATCGGATGAACTGAATCGTGTGTCATGGCACATGTTGCAAACGCAGGAGGAGGCCGCGCGGCGCTTCTCCCATGAGATGCATGATGAGCTGGGCCAGTCACTAGCCGCAGTGCGCGCAAATTTGACGCGGGGAGCTACGCATGACCTCGACTCACTGCGCGCCGACTGTTTGCACCTCGTTGATGAATCCATCGCCAATGTGCGTGAGCTGTCCCAACTGCTGCGGCCGGTGATTTTGGATGATTTCGGACTGGAAGCGGGATTGCGTTGGTTGGCGGACAAATTTGCTCAGCGCACACGAATCAAGATGAACTTCGAGTCCGCGTGTAGTGGCCGTTTTGCCGATGAAACGGAGACGCACATCTTCCGCATCGCTCAAGAGGCGCTGACCAACATCGCACGTCACGCCGAGGCTACACGCGTGGCGATCCAGCTCACGCTAGAGATTCAAAACATCCGCCTGAGTATCGTGGATGACGGCAAAGGCATCACCCCGTCCGAGGAAGAATCACGGCCCAGCCTGGGCATGGTCGGTATGCGGGCGCGGGCGCGGCAATGCGGCGGAGAGCTGAGCGTAAGCCCCACACAGCCGCATGGCTTACGCATTGAGGTGGTAGTGCCGATAAGGTGACTTGGCACACCTCAGATGAAAGCTGCGATGTTTGTAGAAATCGTCGGTGGTTTGGAACAGGGAGATGCCGTCGCATAGGATACGGCGGCTTCAAAAGCACCTCACGGCTTCACGAGGCGGAAGAAGGCACCGGGAACATTCAGCTTACTGATGCGGGTGCGCTTTTTGCCGCCGCTGATGTTGACCTGTCGCGTGCTGTTGACCCAGTTGATGAGGTCGGTGCTTTCTTGCAGCACCCAGCCGTTGGCGGTCTCCGGCCACTCGAATTCCATCTCGTCTTCGTTTTCCGTTTCGTGCATGACGGTGGTGGGGATGGCGATGAAGTTGGCGACCAAAGTGCGGCTCACACTGGCGGTGAACTGGTAGTCGGTGTCGGTGTTCACACGCAGGCCGCTTTCGCTCCAGTGGCTGAATTTGTAGCCACTGGCCGCGTCCGCGCAGGCGGTGACGGGTGCGCCGATGACTTTACTGCCGCCACCGCTCACGCTGCCGCCTTCCGGCGGTGTGGCGCTCAGCGTGATCGTGACATTGCCCTGTGAGCTGAAATTCGCGACGAGTGTGCGGCTGGTGGTGATGGTGAATTCGTATTTCCAGTCCGTGCTGACGATGGTGCCGTTTTCCGTCCAGTTGACGAAGGTGTAGCCGGGATTCGCCTCCGCCTGCACGTCTGCGCCATCGCCTGGATCGTAGCTGGAGTTATCTGCCTCGACCAAGCCGCCATCTGGCGGCGAAGCGGAGACGCCAATGCTCAGCGCTGGCACAAACACCGCCGTGAGCGTGCGATGGGCCGTGGCGGTGAAGGAGTAATTCTTGGCTGTGCTGACTTGTGCGCCGCCCTCGGTCCACTTGTTGAATTTGTAGCCTGCATTGTTCACGGCACGAAGCGTGACGTTGCTACCGCTGGCGTAACTGCCCGCGCCCGTGACACTGCCACCCGCGAGTGGTGAAGCCGCCGCTGCGATGCTGAATGAGTCACCGCCGCCGCCTGTGGCCGTGAAGTTCGCCACGAGCGTGCGATTCGCGGTAGCGACAAAGCTATAGCTGGCGCTGCTGCTGACGATGTTCACTCCTTCGGTCCAGTTGGTGAAGCTGTAGCCCGCATTCGCCGTCGCGGTGACGGTGACGTTGCTGCCATCCGCCACGCTGCCACCACCGGTGACACTGCCACCAGCGACCGGCGCGGCGCTCACGCTGATGCTGCGGCTGGTGCCCATGACGGTGAAGTTGGCCACGAGATCGCGGTCGGAGGCCGCGTCGAAAGTGAAACTCGCCACGGCACTCACTACGAACCCGCCTTCAGTCCAGTTGGCGAAGGTGTAGCCCGCATTCGCCGTCGCGGTCACGGTGACGCTCGCGCCATCATTGACGCTGCCGTCACCGGTCGTCGTGCCACCCGCGACGGGCAGCGCACTGGTGCTGATGGTGTAAGTAGGCACGAAGTTGGCCACCAGCGAATGATTCACATCCATCGCGAGCGTGTAGCTGCTGTTTGTGCTGACGATCTTGCCATTGTCCGACCAATTGAGGAAAGCGAAGCCCGGTTCTGCCGTCGCGATGACGGTGGCATTCGCGCCGATGGCGAAGGAGCCGTCTCCAGTCGTCGTGCCGCTGCCGACGGGGAGCACGGTGGTGTCGAGCAGGCTCGCTGGTGGCAGCGCAGCACCCGCAGCGGCAATAAGCAGCGTGTAGTTTTTTGAGACATCAGGATTGATGCCGTCAGTGGCGGTGATCTTGAATTGAAACGAGCCGCTGACCGTCGGTGTGCCGGAAAGGACGCCCGTGACTTCGTCGAACGTCATGCCGGGAGGCAGATTGCCGTCCTGCACCGCCGTGAATGGCAAAGCGCCCTCCACGACGACCGTGCGGGCCGCGAAGGCTGTGTTGATGCGACCTTCGCCGACGTGGTCGATCAGCCCCACTGGTGCATCCACATCCACCGCAGCCATTTGAGCGCCGGTGTAGTCGCCCACGACCTCTTTCGTCGCCATATCTTCGGTGACTGTCACCCACTCGCCACCGACCATGTGATGATTGTAACTCACCACGCCATCGCCATGGATGCCGTCTGCACCCACCGTGTCGCCCATCGCCTCACCGCTCTCGCCATCAAGAGGACCGACGTATTTGTAGAACTCGTAGCGGCGGGTCACCACCTCGTCGCCATTCGGCAGATCTTCCGGCGCGGCGGCCAGCTCATCATTGGCACCACCGCCGGGAATGTTGCGCTTCTGTAGAATGCGCCACTCCACCTCGACCTCGTCGGGTTCGCCATTCGCCCAGTTTTTGTCATCGATATCGGCTGGATCATCGCTCACCAGTTCGCGGAGCTTGATCTCCTTGTTGTTGTGCGTGGTCGTTTTGATTTCCTTCACCCACACGGCTTTGCCGAATTCCTTCACCGGCGGCACGGGCGGCACCGGCGGCACGATCACAGCCTGCACTTGAGCTGGGACACCCACAGCCGGCGGGTAGTAGGTAAACGTCGGCGTGGCCACCTGCACCGCACCGCCATGAATGAGCGCACCGCTGCCGTTGTCGATGAGCCAATTGTAGCGCACCACGCTCACGGCGACGCGGTAGCCGACGCCGAAGTGCTCACCGCCGAAGTTCACATTCGGATTGGTGAACATGTGGCCGTTGGTCGGATTGATCGGGCCGCTCGGGATCGCCGTGTAGGCCGCCCAAGTACCATCCGCATTCTTTTTGCTCTCCCAGCGGATGCGGCACTTCGGATGGCCAGGAATCGTGTCGTCCTGCTCGATCCGTGGCGCACCGTAGTGGTTGTAGTTGTAGGTGTAGGTGATGTCGGTGCTGTGGCAGTCCTCCAGCTCGATCTCAAAGCCGTGGCACTCATGCCCGGTGTCATTGACCGTGTCGAAGTTGTTGATGCTGCCGTAGGCGATGCTCGCGCGGGCGGTTTGACCGGCGAGCATGGCCACGAGGCTGATGAGGATGAGCAGGATGTGTTTCATGGTTGTGTGTGTTTGTGTTTGTTGATGGAAAGGTGTGGGTGCTGTTCTAGGCCGGAGCGGAGGCGTTTGCAGATGCGGTGCAGGCTCACTGCCACCGCCACGCGGCTGCGGCCGAGGCTGGCGGCGATTTCGCCCGCTGAATAATCAAGCTGAAAGCGCATGTGGATGAGCTGGCGCAGCTCGTTCGGCAATTCGGCCACGCAGCGCTCCAAAGCTGCAAAAACGTCCTCATCGCGAATATCGCTGCGAAGGCTGCTTTCCTCGAAATAAGCCGTTTCGCGTATTTTGCGGCGCGATTCGGTCCGCAGTGCATTCAAAACCATTCTCCAGGCCAGCGTGCGCACCCAGCAGACAAAGGACGTGCCCGGCTGGAACTGCTCCGCTCGGCGAAACGCCCGCACCATGGCCTCATGCGCAAATTCCTCCGCCATCAAGCCCGGCACCGACTTCGCGAGCCAGTTCCGCACCGTCGGCACGCAGCGCTCATACAGCCGCGTAGCCGCGTCCGAATCACCCCGCAGCGCCTGCGCAAACCACGCCGCGCACTCCTCGTGCGTGGTGGTAGCGCTGATTTTCGGGATTCTCGCGTGCATGGCCACCATATCACCACACAACCGACAACTGGACACGTTATCGTTTGGTAATGAAACGGGGTATCCAGTCAGTGATTATGCCGGAATCTACTTCTGCTGAGTGCTCATTCACTCGCCTTTGTTCGCATCGAAGACCTTCTCCTCGGCATCCGCAGCACGCACTTCCACGCTGCTGACCTGCACCCCGAGCGTGCGCGGGTCGTTGGAGTTCGCGTCGAGCTTCATGGGCACCCAACCTTGGCTACGGAGTTCGAGGCGGAGTGGGTCATTGGCTGTGGCGGGCAAGGTCGCGGTGAGCGTGTCGCCATTCGTGAGAGGGGCGATCTGCTTGCCATCGAGATACAAACCCGCCTCGGCGGTGATGGCCTGCGGCGGCACCATGAGTTTCAGCGTGACGGTGTAGGCTTTGGCGGGAATGACGGGCAGCACGAGCGAACTGCTCGGCATGGACCAGCGTGCGCCGACTTCTGCGCCGTGCCAGCCGATGAGATAGTGACCGCTGCCTGCTTCACCCATCGCGATGCGATAATGCGAACGCGCTGCATCGGTCCACTCGATGCTGTCGGCTTCGTTCAACGAAGACTGCGTGCGCTTGCCTGCCTGGTTGTCGATGCGGAATCCTCCTGCGGCTTGATTCGCGGTGACGATGGCGCTGGTAGCGTCTTTGCCCACGCGCACATGCAGATGATCTTCGCCAAAGGTGCTGCCTTGCACGATGGCCTTGCCCGCATCGATCTGGATGGCGGGTGAGTCGAGGTGGGCGATGTCCCAATTGACGAAATTGCACGCGCTCGCGGTGAACTGGCCCTCCAAACTACGCATCCACACGCAGCGATCCAGCGGCCCCCAGAACGAGCAATTGACCAGACTCACCTTGCCCTTCACCGCCGCACCAATCTCCATGCCCACGCTGTCCGTGCTGCCCCAGCGCCCGACGAACTCGCCATTCGTGATGAGCAGGCCCGGTGCCTGCGCTTGCTCCACCACGACCGCCCGCTGGCACGAATCCGCGCCGAGGCCCACGAAGTTGCCATTCGCGCTGCCTTTGTCCGTCGCGGTGAATTTGTAACCCACGCCATAGCCAAAGCAGAACGTGTTCAACACATAGAGCCAGTCCGTGTGCGCGATCTCGAAGGCCACGCCGTTTAAGTTCACCCATTGGCAGAAGGGATTGTTCGGATCGTAAATCACGCCGAAGGGCCAGAAGTGGACGTTCTCGATGTGGCCGATGTCCATGCACTCCGTCACATACAGCCCACGCCACGATGGATACCCCGTCACGTTTCGCACCAGCATCCGGTGTGCGCCTGCGAACCGAATGCCCTCATATGTATTGACCAGCAAGCACTCGCTGATGCCCACATTCTCCGTGCCCTGCGACGCGATGCACGGCGGATACGGCACCGGCGGCACATCCGTCTGCTTCCACTCCGGGTAAGTGATGACGAAGCCCGCGATGGCCGCATTCGTGCTCGCGAGATTGATAAACGGTAACCCCTCCGTCGATCCACGCCCCGCCATCGCCTGCAACACCGAACCCGTCAGCTCCTCCGTCTTCCCCGAGCGCACCGTCGGCGGCACACGATAGATGCCTTGCAGCGTCACATTCGCCGGAATGGAAAGGTTCCCCGCAATGCGAAACGATCCCGCCGGCACCGTCACCACCCCACCGCCCGCCTTGCCCGCTTCATCGAGCAAGCGTTGGAAGATGGCTGTGTTGTCTGTGGTGCCGTCCGGCTTGGCACCAGCGGCGAGCACGTCCCAGGATGTGGTTTGAGCAATGGCGCTGTTGGTGAGCAGAAGGAGGAAGATGAGGTGTTTCATGAGGAAGATGAGATTATTGGCTAACAAGTAGAGAGCTGATTAACTGCTTCAGTGGATCTCGCGCCTCGCCGGTCTGAGTGCCAGCTGAGACTTTGTTTGAATCACCGAGTTCGAAGGTGCCTGCGGGCAGGTTGAAGAAATACCACGCGGGTTCGAACTGGATGAGGCGGCAGTTTTTGTCGAGGGCGCTTTGGGTCCAGGCGATGATCTCCTCGGGCTTGGTGTCCATGTAAGTGAAGTTGTGGAGCCAGCTTTGATTCGAGAGGCCATAGCCTGCGGCTCCATCTTTGGGGAAGGACTCGACGGAGCTGTGCCAGGTGCTGAGGCGTGGGATCGAGGCTTCGTTCGGTTCGTTGTTGTTGTAGGTCACGGTGACGACGCCGGGATACTGCCGCAGCAGCGCTTTGACCTGCTCGGTGTAGCGCGGCATCTCCTTGTCCCACGGCGAAAAGGGCATCCAGCCGAAGTCGGCCCACTGCACGAACATGGCGTGCTCTTTGGCGAAGCGGATGAAACCCTCCGCGAGATCGAGGCGAAAGAAGGTGTCGGCGGGCAGCTTGTCGCCCGGGCGTTTCAGCTCCGGGTTCGTGGTCTTCATCGCCCGGATGCCGTAGTCCTGACCGAAGATCTCCATGAAGCGCAAACCCACGAGCCACGTGCCATACGACTCTTTGAAGGCCGCGAGTTGCTCCACGGAGATGGACAGCCCGTGACTCGAATCAAACGGCGCATTCGCCGGGCCATTCGCGCCGAGCGTGAAGCTGTCTGAGGAATACACATCCAACACAAACGGCATCTTCCGCGCCACCAGCGCGTCCAGCATCAGCTTCAAGCGCGGCTTGTCCTGGATCATCGGATTCAGCAGCACACTCACCTCATATTTCGCCCGCAGCGGCTCCAGCGCCGTCACCATTAGGTTCAGCGCCTCCACATTGCCATTCGCGACGATGCCATTGCCAAAGCCTTGGTCGATGGAGAAGATCAGGCGGATTTTGGGATCTGCGGCCCAGGATTCGCCTGCGACGAGCATCAGGAGGGCAATTGCGAGGAAGAGCTTCATCATCATTCGATACCAGCCCAAGCGTCTGTCGACCATCAATGATTCACGACAGAAAATCAGGCTAGCGGCAGAACCATCACGATGCCCGATCTTGACTAGATGGAGTCGGAATAGCATTAGTTAGCAACTATGAACGTCGCACTCACCTCTCATTGGGAAGGATTCATTCGCCAGTTGATCGACTCCGGGCGCTATAACAACGCCAGCGAGGTCGTCCGCGCCGCCCTGCGCAAGCTCCAGGACACCGAGGGCGAAACCTTTCCCGCTGGAAGCCTGAAGCACCTCTACACCAAGGAAGAGAACGCCGCTGAAACGAAGCTCGCCCGGAAGATGCGCATCCCGAAGCCTGATGATGTATGAAGTCCTGGGACATCTACACCTACGACTTCGGTGATGCCGGACCGCACCCTGCGGTCATCGTCTCTCATCCAGACCGAGTCGCCAAAGCAGAGTGGGTGAATGTGCTGCTCTGCACCACTCAACGCGCCAACCGCTCCCCCAAGGAGACGGAAGTCCGCCTCAACGGAGCCGATGGCCTTGATTGGGAAACTCTCTGTCGCTGCGATGCCCTCTGGCTCGTTGAGAAGTCCAAACTCACCAAAAAGCGAGGCAGCGTTGCCATCATTCGCCGCCGACAAATCGTGGACAAGATCAATGCCAGTATGGGGTGGAAGCTGGTGTAGCAACGATCTTTCCGTCATGACTCTCTTTCGATACTTTGACGCCGCAGGAGGACTGGCGACGCTGAGAACCAAGAAGATGCGTTTCGCAAGCCCACTGGCGTTTAATGATCCGTTCGAGCTTACGCCTCGCCTAGAGAAGCCGACCGATGATCTGCTTTTCAATCGTCTCAAGGCATCACATCTTGTGGAAGATTACGTCAGCAGGGAAGAGAGCCGAAGAGGGATCAGCCGCGATGAAGGTCAACGAGAGTATTTCGCGTGCGAACTGCCCAAACGATTTCTCAACCTGACCAGTGACCAGGGTTGGTCGAAGAAGGAACAAAAATTGAAATGGGACTATGTGGGAAAGATAGCTGAGAGGTTCCGTTTGCTGTGTTGTTCGCATCGGCACGATTCGATCCTGATGTGGTCGCACTACGCCGACAAGCATCGTGGAATCGTGATCGAGTTCGACCCAGATTTACTGATGCCCGGAACTCGTCTGAGCAATCATGCACTTGATGTGGTTTACCGGAGCAGCCCGCCCACGATCCCAGCGTTGCACCCAGATTTGGCCAGCTTCGAGCACTCCTTGCAGGTCATGCTATCCACAAAGGCTCTGGAGTGGAGCTATGAGGAAGAGGTTCGAATGCTCTTCCCAGCGCCTGAAGACCTGATAGACACCGACCCCTTTGATCAGGCGTTTGATCCCACATGCATTAAACGAATCATAGTGGGTTGCTACGACCATCCAGAATTGGGGTTGTATTCAGCAATCGATGGCATTGCCAATGAACCGGATTTTGCTCACGTCCACTTTCAACGCGCCTTCTTGGATTCCCAGGACTACAGGCTTCGATTCGCGGACCGAGAGCGGTAAGATCATTTTGTCAACGAAGGGACACTTGAAGGTTGTTCACTCAGGTTATCCTGCACTACGGTCTTGCCCTTCGCCTTATTGATCACGGTGAAGGCGGAGCGCGAGGTGTTGTCGCTGATGTTGGCGGTGAGCACGGCTTCATCGAGCAGCACATGATCGCGGGCGGCGTGGCCGTCGATGAAGTCGCAGCCGCGCACTTGCAGGCGGCCGGATTTGGCGTGGATGAGCGGGCGGAGGGTGTTGCGTGGGTCGAGGCAATGGATGTGGCAGTCGGTGAAGCTGACTTTGCCGCCGCCTTCGATGCGGGCGAGGCCGATGCCGTTCGAGGCCCACATGCTGCCGAACAATCCGCAGGCGCTGAAGGTGAGCGGCGCGTTGTTGGTCGCCTCGACGATGATGTCGCCGTAGATCTGGGAGTTCGTGAATCGTGCGCCGCTGTGGCCTTGCATCTCCACCACATGCACCGCGCGATTGCAGCCATCCGCGCCGCCGCCGATGACATGCGCGTTGCCGCCGCCCTGATACGCCGCCGCGGCGCTGGTGCAGGCGATGAACTGGAAGCCGGTCTCGTAATCAATGCAGAAGCAGTTCGTCAGATGCTGCCAGTCCGAGCGACCAATGATGAAGGCCTTGCCATTCTTTCGGCGAAACTCCGCTGCTGCTCCCGTCGCGCCCCAGAAGGGCCAGAAGTGGACGTTCTCCACGCGACCCACGTCGATGCAGTGATCAATGAACAGTCCGCGATACAGCGGCGCGGCATTGAGGTTGCGGATGAAGTGCCTGCCCGTGTGCCGACCACCGAAGTCCACGGCCTGATACGGATTCACGAGCAGCACATCGACGATGGAGCAGTTGTCCGCACCCGTGAGCAGCGAGCTAATGGTCCAAGGATACGTGATGGGTGGATTCGTGTCCGTTTGCTCGGGATAAAACACCGCGATGCCCTTCAGCGTGGCGTTGTAATCGAGCTGGATGAACGGCGCACTGCCCGCATCGCCCTTGCCACTGAACGCGAGCAGCACCGAGCCATTCGGCGCATACTTCCCCAGCGACTCCGCCGTCCACGGAACCGTCGGCGGTGCCGTGAAAATGCCCTCCAGCGTGACGTTCCGCTTGAGGATGAGCTGCCCATAAATCCGATACGTTCCCGCTGGCACACACACACTGCCACCGCCGCTCGCTGCCGCTGCATCAATGGCTGCCTGGAAGGCTGCCGTGTCATCTGTCGTTTGATCTGCCTTCGCGCCAAACGTGCGGACGTTGAGCCGATGATCGCCGTCAGATGACGGCTTCGTTTCCGCCGCGAGCGAAGTGCCGAGCATGGCGAGTCCGGCGGAGGTGAGAGCAGTGCGGCGGGTGATGGGTGTCATGTGTTAAGTCATACGGACCAAAAACTCGGATGCGATCAGTGATGCACATCCCAGCGTAGCCATAGCGGCGGCGCAGTACGGCTTCATGGCGTTTTCTCGTCGTGCAGGCGGAAGTCACGCTTGTCGTTCACCTCATTCACCCAACCGGCAATAGGTTTGGCAGCAGCATCATAGCCGGATATGCGCCACAGGGCGGAGATTCCGGCACGTTATCGTTTGGTAATGAAGGCCTGCAGCCTCCTTCAATTGCGGCAGGAGCGTCATCACCGGAACTGGATGGGATGAGGGCGCGGTGTTCAGCAGCATGCCGCAACAGCAGCCGGAGGCGGGCACCCGACTGAACGCGCTTAATCGTCGTCGCGCTCGCGGCCTTGTTCGCCTTCGCCGCCTTCGTTCTCGCCAAGCTGCAAAGTCACTCCGATGCCGGGCAGTTTGACCGTGGCCTTGCTGGCATTGTGCCCGGCAAACAGCGCTGCGATCCACACACCGGCCACGATGGCGATGATCACGCCCCAGACCGCATGACTGGATGCAATGGCATCCTCCGCCTTGCCCGACTTTTTGCCCGTGACCATCGCGAGCGAGATGTTCTCCCGATGCCGAATCGTATGCCACGCCAGCCCAACCAGATGCATGACAATGACCACCAGCAATGCCCACGCAAAGGCTTCGTGCAGTTCTTCGATCGCCTCACCACCGTAGCCGATGCCCGAGATGAACAAGGCAGGAACGAGCAGGAACATCAGAACGGCAGCCGTCGCCGATCCCGGATTGTTTCCCGCGTAAAGTTTCGTCTTCGAAACAGCGGCGCTGATCATGTAGCTGGCGACTTCGCGCGGATGCACCGGGTAACTCGAAAACCGCGAATAGCGTGAGCCGACGATTCCCAGCACCACACGCATGGCGAGCAGGAACAACGCGACGATGCCGAAGATCATGTGCAGTTGAAACAACGGCGCGTCATCATCGACGAGAAAGCCGATGCCAATCGCAGCGGTCAGTGAAATGGCAAAGGCCCAGTGAAAGAGGCGGGCAGGGATGTCCCAGACGAGGATTTTGATCATGGCAGTTGGAGTTTTGGGTTGGTGGCCCGAGCATCAGCGTCGGCAGCATGCCGAATCTGATTCAGGCCATTTTTCTGCGTAGCCATTTCCCACGCACTTGACAATGGGGTATTGCCCGAACGACGCGCCCAATCGAAAGGCTGGTGAGTGCGGTTACAGATGCCCCTGCGCAACTCCCAAACTACTGGAAGCCAGGGGATCAAGCCGTCGCGATTGGAGTGTGCGTTCATTGCCTTTCATTCCGCCACGGCTGAAGGTGACTGACACGTTATCGTTTGGTAATAAACCGCTGAGATTAGCCGGTAAAAGCGGGGCCGGCGAATCATCCGCCGGCCGCGCCAAATCAGGATCACGAGATCAGCCGAACGAGTCAGCGAAGATGTTGTCCGCCCAGTGGAACATCTGCTGCATGCCGTCGGAGGTTGGCTGCGGTGCCTCGGCAAAGGATGCTTCGACACGTTTCATGGCCTTTGTTGTCGGATCGTATTGGAACGAGGCCGTGAGCCATGCGGCCGTAGTGGCGGTGATGGGGCTGAAGCAGGCGGAACTGGTGACCGGGCTCGGATCGGGGGCCTCGCCGTTGAAAGCGCGGATGATCGCGTTGGCGCAGACTTTGGCCTGCGAGTTGGCCATGTGCCCGGATTTGGGCTGGCCGGTGCCCTGCGAGTCGCCGAGAATATGAATGTCCGGGTAGAGGGTGGAGGCGTAGCTGAGCGGGTTGACCAGCGCCCATTTTCCAGTGGGATCGTTGACGAGGCCGGCGTTCGTCACGATCTGGCCCGCACGTTGATTCGGGATGACGTTGAGGACCGCGCTCTTGAACGTGCCCTGCGAGGTCACGATGGATTTCGCCGAAGAATCGACGCTCACGACGGCGGCGTTCGGGATGTAGGTGAGGACGCCTTTGTAGGTCTTGCTGAAAGCGTTGCCAAAATTCACCGGCTCAGCCTGGATGGATGCATTCGCATCGAGCACGATGATTTTGGCACCACTCTTTTTGCGCTTCAGGTAGTCGGCCACCGAACAGGCGCGCTCATACGGCCCAGGCGGGCAGCGATAGGGCGACTTCGGGATGGTCATCACAAACGTCTGGCCCTTCGTCATCGCGGAAAGCTGGTTTTTTAGCAGAAGCGTTTGTGGTCCGGCCTTCCACGCATGCGGTGTGAGGCTGGCGTTGTAGTTGCCAGCCGGATTGATGAACTCGATGCCCGGAGCAAGCACCAGCTTGTCATATGAGTAGGCAAAGTAGTCACTGCCAATCTTGACCGTGACCTCTTTCGCCATGGGATCGACAGACAGAGCCTCACCCTGGGCGAAGTTCACTCCGCGTTTTGTTTGCAGGTTCGTGTAGCCGAGCTGGATGCGGCTCATCGGCAGCGCGCCGGTGACGACCAGGTTCGAGAGGATGCAGGCGTAATGGCTGGCATCTCGGTCAATCAAGGTAACGTCAATGTTGCCGCCCCAGAGCTTGAGATACTTCGCCACGGTGGCACCACCAAAGCCGCCGCCGATGACGAGCACATGCGGGGCGGTCGTGGCTGCGCTGACGGCCTTGGGCAGCGCCCAAGATGCCGAGGCGAACCCGGCCATTTTAATAAAGTCTCTGCGATTTGCGTTCATGGAAGTGAGATGGGTGAGGATGTTATGGGACTCACTTGTTGAGTGTCTCGGAGCCTGCCGGGGGCAGCGTGGCGAGATAGTTCGCGATGAGGCGGAGTTGCTCCGGCGTGTAGGCGCGAGCCTGGAGATCCATGATGTTTTCAGGGCGGCGCTGGCTCATTTCGAGCAGCGTCTTGTACATCTCGGTGGCGCTCTTGCCGCTGATGGATTCGAAGCCAGACACGGCTAGCCCGTTGGTGCCGTGGCACTGGGAGCACATGGAGGAGAGCAGTTGTCCAGGTGGTGGTGCCGCCATGAGGCCGGTGGCGGCGAGTGCCGCGCCAACAGCGAGTGTCGGGCGCAGCGTGGTGCTGATTGGATGATGCGATTTCATGGTGGTCATGGTTGAGTCTTTGTGGCTTAGGATCTGAGGATCAGTCGCCACATTTGTTGTGGCTCTTAACAAGCCGGATTTCGCCACACTCTCCGCCCCGGATCACGTTATCGTTTGGTAATGAAGTGGTAATCGAGTGCCTGCGGGCATAAACGATGCAGACTCCGCCCGACACGCACCATGCACCTGCTCCTTGTCGAAGATGACCGTGAACTCGCCCGCCAGACCACGCTCTGGCTGAGTGAGGCGGGTCATTCATGCACCTGGCGGGAAAAAGGCGGCGCGGCGTTGATCGCGCTCGGCACGGAGGCTTTTGATGCGGTGATCCTGGATGTGGGACTGCCAGACATGGATGGGTTCACCGTCGTGGAGCAGATGCGCGCGCGTGGCTTTGGCCTGCCAGTGCTGTTTCTCACCGCGCGCGACAATGTGACAGACCGCGTACGAGGTCTGAAGGCCGGTGGCGATGATTATGTGACGAAGCCTTTCGCGGTGGAGGAGTTGCTGGCCCGCCTGGAGGCGCTGCAACGGCGTGTCGGCACCGCCCCGACACCGGCGGCGACGCGCACACTCGGGAAATGGACGCTCGATCCGCTGAAACGCCGCCTGCGGCATGGCAAAGAATTCGTGGAACTGCAACCGCGTGAGTGGACGCTGCTGGAAGTGCTGCTGGCGAATGAGGGCCGCACGCTGACGAAAAAATTCCTGCTCGAAAAGGTGTGGGACATTCGATTTGATCCGGGAACGAATGTCGTGGATGCGATGATCTGCCGCCTGCGCCGGAAGATCGACGCTCCCGGCCAGACCTCCCAACTCCGAACCGTCCGAGGCAAAGGTTATGTTCTCCAAGCTCTTCCCTGAACGCATGTCGTCCACCTGGCGGCTGGGATTGCTGCTGGCCGTGCTCATGGCATGCAGCACCGCGCTGTGCATCACCGTCGCGGGCTGGGCGGTGAAACAAAACCTCAGCAGCATCGCCCGCGCCGTGGTGCTGGACGACCTGGGCGAGTACGCCGTGCTCTACAACCGCAACGGCCTCAAGGAGATTACGGAGGTCTTTGCCGCCGGGAAACATGAGGAGAGCCAGGCCGTGCGCATCACCAGCCCGGCTGGCCGTGTCATCTTTGAGCAGATTCCAGAGGCGGTGGCCGGTTATCAGTGGCCGGATCACGCACCGACCAATCTAAAGGCCGCAGACACGCTGCTCGTCACGATGCAGCACACCATGAGAGATCAGCAGCTCCTCGCCGGCTGCCAGGTGCTCCATGATGGCAACCTGCTCTGGTTTGGCCGCACGGATGCTGAAGACCTGGCCTATGTGGAGCACATTCGCGGTCATCTCTGGCTCGCGGGCCTCGCTTCGACGGCGTTCATGCTGCTGCCGCTGTGGTGGTTCGTACGCCATGTGCTGCGGCCCGTGCAGGATATCATGACCAGTGCCAAAACGCTCGCCCAGGGCCGCACGGACGCGCGCCTCATCGCCCCCGGTGCCGTGCCGGAGCTGCAAGCCTTTGCCACCGCCTTCAATGCCGGCCTAGATCGCATCGACGGCCTCACCGCCGAGCTGCAAAGCGCGAACGACAACCTCGCGCACGAGTTGCGCACACCGCTGGCGCGCATCCGTGGCAATCTGGAGATATACCACGATCATACCGAGAACGAAGCCGCGCGTGATGCCGCCGCGCGCGGCATGGAGGAGATCGACCGCGCCGCTGATCTTGTGCAGACCATCCTCACCACCCGTGCCGGTGAGCACAAGGCGCTCAAGCTCCATCTCGAAACCATCGACCTGCGCGAGCTGCTCACCGATTTGCACGACCTCTACAAAGCCGCCGCCGAGGAGCGCGGCCTGCAACTTGTGCTTGAAGCATCCGAGTCACGCTGGGTATTGCTCGACCGGCAGCGCATCAATCAAGCCGTCGCCAACCTGCTCGACAACGCCCTCGCCTACACACCACGCGGCGGCCGTGTGACGCTAACGCTCACCACTCACGGCGAGCAGGTGCGCATCCTCGTGTGCGACACTGGCCCAGGCCTCAGCGCAGCCGATTTGACGAAAATCTGGCAGCGTTTCACTCGCGGCAGCGCCTCCAGCGCCAACACGCCCGGCATGGGCCTCGGCCTCAGCCTCGTGCGTGCGCTCATCCACGCCCACGGCGGCCAAACCGGCTGCCGAAACCTCGACGAAGGCGGTGCCGAGTTCTGGATCGAGTTGCTGCTTGCTGACCCGAGTTTAGGGTAAAATTACTTACTCAATCCAAACGGCCAGTTCGACATGAGCCAGATGCTGGCCGTGTGGTTGGCTTCCCACTTGTCGCCACCGCGACGTTGGATGGTCTGCTCCATGAAGCCGACCTCCAATCGTGTCGTCGGCGACAGTTTGCGGCCAATGCCGATGAAGGCGCGGTTCTGGTCGAAGTGATTCTTCAAAATGTTCCCACCGAAATTGAGGAACACCTCATCCCAGATCGCCACATAGGTTTTCTTGTCCTGAGTGATGGGGATGCTGGTGCGCAGCATGTAGCGCAGGCGATTTTCGCCGCGCCAGTTGGTGGTGTTCCCCGCTTTATCCTGCTCCTCGATCCAGCGCTGCTCCAGACGCAGGCGATGCTGCCATTCCAAGCCGAGGAGATTCATTTTATAAACCACCTGCTCCCAAGCACGATGCTCATCAAACTCATGGGTGGCAGGCAGCTCCCCATACGGGTAGGTCTTCACATAACCATAACCCGCGCTCACGGTGACGGTAGGGCTGATCGTGTAGTTGATGCCAGGCCGTATGAGGAGCTGCTGCCATTCATCTCCCCAGTCTTCCCGACGATTTTGGATCTCGAGATGCAGTCCCCAGGGCGAATTGAAAAGCGGATGATCGCCGACGTAGTTCAGCCAGAGGTTGTAGTTGTCGGCATGTTGATCGGCAGCCAAGCCGGAGGTGGTGAGGCTGCCGAAAAGAAGAAGACTAAGCAGAGCTGATTTCATGAATGGGGATTTTCCAGAACGCCCTGTAAGCGAGTGTTTATATCAGCTCAATGCCCAGCGCCCTCCAGCGAGCGTTTGTCGAGGGTCTTGAGCGCCTGCATCTGCTTGATGGTGCGCTCCATGCCTTCGTTGGAGCCGTCGAAGAACATGACGTTGCCTTTGCCGTGCTCGGAGATGTATTTCATGCCGTCGAGCCACATGGTGAAGAGCATGAAGCCAGGAGGCACGTCGCCAGCCTGCATGGTTTTGCCAGCATTGGCGAGACCTTCGGCGACTTGCTCGCGGAAGCGGGCGTTGCCGGCACCTTTGAGCTCGGAGGCTTCTTTCTCGGCCTCGGCTTTGACACGGATGGCGCGGGCTTCGGCCTCGGCGGCGCGGGTTTTGATGAGGTATTGGGCCTGGGCTTCGTTCTCGGCGGCCATCTTCATGTTGTTGCTGGAAACGACCTGCGACATGGAGCGCATGATGGCTTCATCGAAGGAGATATCATTGATCTGGAGGTCGAAGCCCCAACTGTTGAGCGCTTCTTCGAGGTGATCCTTCACCGCACCGATGATTTCGGAGCGAAGCACGAGGATCTCGGCCTGCTTTTTGTTCGCCACATAGGAGCGGATGCTGCCTTCGACACTGCGGACGAGCGTTTGCATGAAGCTCTTTTCGTCGATGAAGCGGAAGGCGATTTTCTTGATGGTCTCCTCACCGGCGTCCTGCGCGGAGTACACGATGAGGGATTTGAAGTTCACATAGGCCTGGTCGAGCGAGATGGCTTCGAATTCGAGTTCGATGGACTGGTTCTGCGTGGAGATGCTCTTAAAGACACCCTCAAGCAGTGGCAGCTTGAAGTTGAGGCCCGGCAGCATGAGGCGCTGGTATTTGCCAAAGCGGGTGACGACTCCCACATGCCCCTGTTTGATGATGGAGGCGCTGAGGATGATGAGAACGATGAGGATGACGGCGGCGGGTATCATGGATTTGGGTTTGGTTTGTTTGTGAAATGCTGAGGTGATGAGGAAATCAGGCGGGGAATTCGGAGGAGTGGTGCTCGAGGATGAACCATCCGGTCTTTTCCTTTTTGCAGACGAAGGAGTAGCGGGCAGGCACGCTGATGAGCTCCTTCTTGCGCTTGAAGGTGAAGACGTATTTGCCGGACTGGATGTAGATGTCCTTGTATTGGCGCACCTCGCCGGTCTCGAACTTCACATGCACTTCCTCAAGTTCGAAGAGGTGCTCGAAGTAGCCTTTGATCTTGTGGTGGCCTTCACGCAGCTCCTTGGCGAAGGTGCCCCAGAGCAGGCCATTGATATCGTAGCAGCCGACCACGGCGCTCATGCTGTGGTTGTTGATACCAAAGGCCCAGTCGTTGATGAAGTCGGTGAGGTTCTTCTTCTCGGCGGCATTGTGGCTGATGGTGCTGTAGCGCAGGCCGCCAATCTGCTTGTCCTTGTGAACGAGCATGGTGTCCGTGCTGCGTGGATCGATGTCCTCACCAAAGCGGTGCGCGAAACGCTTCATCATCTCGATGAACGGGACGTGGTCGTGGCGGAAGATGACGAAATTGATGAACAGGTGGAGGCCCAGCACAACGATCAGCCCCTCAAAGATGCCGACGGTGTAGGTGAGGATGCCGCAGAAGAGCGCCAGCAGCAGAGCGTAACTCCCATGCGAGGCCACGTGTGTGAGGCCGATGATCATCTTCCACCCGGTGAAAATCATGAGCACCGCGAGTGAGAAATACGGCAGATGCTCCAGCAGGTGGGGATCGAGGATGAAGACGAGAATGACGCCCGCAGTGAAGAGATTCGACATCTTCGTGACGGCGCCCGCGAGGGCATTGGTGGCGCTTTTCGCGAGTCCGTCGAGGTTGGTCATGCCACCAAAGAAACTGCTGCCGATGTTTGCCACCCAGATGGCGAGCAGGCTGTTGTTGGTGTTCGCCGGACGCCCGAGCGGATCGAGCTTTTCGATGGCAGCGTTGCTCATCACCTGCTCGATCACATCAATCAGCGCCAGCATGAGCGCGTAGCCGATGATCTCAGCGACCATCTTCGGCGGGATGACATCGAAGTCGGGAAACGGCCACGCGATTTTGATCGGCGAATGCTCGATGTGGAGCATCGGGATGTGCATGTACATTCCAGAGATGACGCCGACGAGCACCACGGCGACATAAGGCACTGCGGGATACCTGGCTTTGTATTTGCCAAAGAGGTGCAGGAACAGCCCGAGCGCCCCAAGGGAGAGCACGATCATCTTGATGCGCTCCATCGTGAACCACGCATGGCTATCACCGATGACACCATAAGTGTAAGGCAGGAACTTGAGAGCGATCTTGAGTCCGATACCCGCCAGCAGGCCTTCGATGAGGTAACTCGGGATCGCTTTGAGAATGAAGCGCTGGAGGTTGAACTTCCACGCGACGGCCTGCATCACCGAGGTGCAGAAGATGAGGAAGGGCATGTTCTCCATGCCGAATTTATGCACGCTCATCGCCAGCACCGGCGCGAGACCCGCCGCCACGCCTGGCACGCCGACGTAGTTGCCGGGACGGAACAAAAACGTGATGAAGCCGATGACGCAGGCAAAGAGCACGGTCAGCAGGCCTGTCTCAATCGGATACTCTGACATGAGGCAGATGCCCACCGTCAGCGGCACGGCGATGAGGCCGGTGATCGAGCCCGCGAGCGCATCGCGGCGGAGATTATCGAGCGTGAAGATGGCGGGCTTTTTCGCCTTTTCTGCGATGAGCAGATCACTCGCGAGCGGCTTCTTGCGCTTCGGTGGGTGCGGATGGTAATCCACCACCGAGGCAGTTGTCGGATGAACGAGGGCGGGTTCGGCGGCGTGAGACATGAAGTGGAGAAAGGCGTGAAGGACTTGCCCTCAATAACCACCTTCACCCCTCGAAAACCCATCCCCTTGAGAGGGGATAATACACCCCCGTCAGGGGGGATGCCTCACCTTGCCGTCGCAGGCAGGGACTTGCCCTTTCTCGGTGTGCCGGCCTGGGCGGGCTTATACCATTCCTCGTGTGTCTCGTCGATATCGACGTGGCCGCCGGTCTTTTCGTGGTTTTCACGCCAGCCGTGCAGTGCCTCAAAAGCCGCGTGGTCGATGAAATCGACGGCGAGGTCGATGTCCACTGGATGACCGGCGGGGATGGTGGAAAGCGCGGCATTCAGCTTCGGCACGGAGGCAAAGGTGAGCGTGCCGCCGATCTTCACATGCCATTTTCCCTCGCGCTGCTCCATCTGCACGTCCGTGTTCGAAAGGCGTCGCAGCAGGAAGAAAACGCTGAGACCCAGACCGATGCCCACACCGGCCAGGAGGTTCAAGCAGGTCACGCCGAGCACGGTGGCCCAGTAGATGAGGATTTCGTTGTGCTTCGTGAGTTCTTTGATGTGGTGCAGGTTCACCAGATTGATGCCCACATGCACCAGCAGGCCCGCGAGCACGGCCAGCGGGATGCTTTCGATCAAACTGCCGAGAAACAGGGCAAAGAGCAGAATCCACACGCCATGAAAAATGGCCGACCACCGGCTGACACCACCCGCGATGATGTTTGCCGACGAGCGCACGATGACGCCTGTGATCGGCAGGCCGCCGAGCAGGCCGGAGACGAGATTCCCCGCGCCCTGCGCCCGCAGCTCCTTGTCCAAATCCGAGCGCACGCCGCTGTGAAGCTTGTCCGTGGCCACCGCGCACAGGAGGGACTCGATGCTGGCGATGATCGCCACCGTGAGCACGGCGGTGATGAACGGCCCCCAATGCTCAGGCGGGGCAAGTTTGGTCAGTTCAAAGGCCTCCGGCAGGTCCACGCGCTTCACCTCCATCTTCAAGAGGATGGACACCACCGTGCCGACCACCACGGCCACGAGCGGCCCGGGAATGGCTTTGAGCGCAGGAGCCTTCAGCTTCTTCCAAACAATGAGGATGGAGATGGTGATGAAGCCGAGGGCCGCCGCCTGTGTGTTCACGAGGCCGAGCTGCTTCGGAATGCCGAGCAGATTCACCACGGGCGAACTCTGCGGCGAACCACCGAGCACGACATGGATCTGCGCCAGCGCGATCGAAATGCCGATGCCAGCCAGCATGCCATGCACCACCGCCGGCGCGATGATGAGCGCCCCGCGTGCCACTTTGAACCAGCCCAGCAACAACTGCACCACACCCGCGCAGGCCGTGATGAGGCACATCGTTTCCCAGCCAAACTGATGCACCAGTCCGGCCACCACCACCGTCAATCCCGCCGCCGGCCCCGAAACCTGCAGCGGCGAGCCCGCGAGCAGTCCCGTGACAATCCCACCCGCCACCGCACCGATGAGCCCAGCGATGATCGGCGCCCCCGAAGCAAACGCGATGCCAAGCGAGAGCGGCACGGCGACGAGGAAGACGACAAGGGAGGCGGGAAGATCGCGACGGAGATTCATGAAGGTAAAGTGGGATATAGTTTCCCAGACTGAATCAAGATGCGAATGAATTCTCCATCCATCCCCTCAGCAGGCTATTCTGCCTGCCATGCAGACGGTCGTGATTCTGTCCATAGCCGCTTATTTCATGAGGGACTTGGTTTTGAACACATCCTTCGACTCCCCGGCGATCACCGCCAGCGCCGGATGCCGCATGGCGCGCTCCAGCGTGATGAGAAAACACGAAAAACCACAGCGCACGGGACGCCCGATGGGCTGTAGGCCATAACGTTCCACCGCTTCGTCCAAGACCGCCGCTGCGATGGGCGTAAGGCCCAGGCCGTCAGCCGCCGCCGTTTTCATCAGTGCCGCGTCGTCAAACTCCGCCACGACACGCGGACTGATGCGGTGTGAGTCGAACCACCGGTCAAGCTCATGCCGCCAGGCTGTGCGACTGGCCGGCAGCAGCGCCGGGGCGTCTTTTAATGAATCCGGGAAGTTCTTGCTCAGCTTCTTCGCCAGCACTGGAGCCGCGCAAAAGACCACGGGCGACTCGCCGAGGAGATGATTGAAAGCCTTCACCGGCATCGACGACGGCGCGGCCTCGTCCGACAACACGACATCCAGCCGACCCGACGCCAGCGAGCCGAGCAGCTCCTGGGCATGACCTTCCGCGCAGGAAAGCTGCAAATTGGGGAAGGCCTTCACCGCCGGCCGGATCAGCCGCCACGCGACGAGTTTGGGCAACGAATCGGTGATGCCAATGTTCAGACGCAGGCTGCGGGCGCTGCCCTGGCCGTGCAGCGAACGCACCATCTCCGTGCCGAGGGAGAAAATCTCTGCCGCGCATTCCATCACGAGCCGCCCCTGAACCGTGAGCTTCAGCCCGCGCCCCGTGCGGTCAAAGAGCTGCTCGTCGAGGCTGGTCTCCAGCGCCTTGATCTGCGCGCTGATCGTCGGCAGCGAGAGGTGTAGCCGCGATGCGGCAGCCCGCAAGCTTCCCGCACGGGCGACTTCCCAAAACAGGCGAAGGTGGTGATAATTCAGGGGTGGATCGTTCATGAGGTATTATCGAAGGGATTCTTTGAAACATCGAAATAGTCAAAGTTTCATTTGAATGATGATTGGAGGGCAATTTAATGACCTCCATGCCATTCATCACTACCCTGGCCCAGCTCGCAGCCATCACCGGCAGCGAGTTTGATCATGAGCGTGCCCGCGTGGCGGTGCAGAATGCGGTGAAGGCAGATGCTGATTCGCTAGCGCGGCTCGTTTCGGCGGCGGCGGAGGTGTACATGAAGGTTTCGCCGGTGCGGCAGCCGTTGGCGGAGGTTTTGTGGCATGCGCGGAATGACATGCCGGTCGTAATCTGGAGTGAAAAAGAGCAGCGCTGGATCGTGGTGACCTTCTCGGGCTGGTTTCGCATGCGCATCGCGGATGGGGATCATCCCACGCATCGCTTGAGTGTTTCGCGCAGCGAGTTGGTGCGGATGCTCGGGTTGAAAGGCGCGAACGAGGTGGTCGAGGCTGGCATCGTCCATCCCGAACGGCCTGCGCATGCGATGAGCGTGCATGCCGACGCCGAGCATCATGAGCATGTCAGCCCCGAGAGGCGCTTTATCAGGCTCTTGAAGGCGGAGAGACAGGACATCATCACGCTGCTCATTTTCTCGGTGTTTTCCGGCATCCTGTATCTCGCCGCGCCGCTCGCGGTGGATGCGGTGGTGAGCAATCTGGCCTTCGGTGGTCAAGCGCGACCCTATGTACAGGCCATCGTCGTGCTCGCTTTGGCGCTGTTTGGCGCGCTGGGCCTTCAGGCGGTGGTAAGCGGCTTTCAGTATTACGTTTCCGATATCATTCAGCGCCGCATCTTTGTGCGCACGGCGGCGGACCTCGCGTATCGGCTGCCGCGAGTCAAAGCGCAGTCGCTTGATGAAGTGCATGCGCCGGAGCTGGTGAACCGCTTTCTTGACGTCGTCACCGCGCAGAAGATCACCGCGCTACTGCTGCTCGATGGCGTGAACCTCGTCTTCAGCAGCCTCATCGGTATGTTGCTGCTCGCATTGTATCATCCGCTGATGCTGATGTTCGTCGTCATCCTGCTGGCGCTCATCGCTCTGAGCATGTGGCTGCTCGGCAAAGGTGCGGTGAGCACGAGCATTGCCGAATCGCGTGTGAAATACGATGTGGTGAACTGGTTCGAGGAGATCGCGGCCTTCCCCTTCGCCTTCAAAGGCCCTGGCGGCTATCAGATGGCCTCCGAGCGGGCAAACCAACTCGCCACCGAGTATCTCCTGCGGCGCTCGGCGCACTTCCGCATCGTGATGCGGCAGATCGTGGCGCTGCTGGTGCTCTCCGTCACGGCGGCAGCCGTTTTGCTCATCCTCGGTGGCTGGCTGGTGGTGAGTCAGCAGATCACACTGGGGCAGCTTGTGGCCTCGGAACTCATCATGGGCAGCATCGTTGCAGCAATGGCGAAGATGGGCAAAAAACTCGAAGCCTGGTATGACGCCATGGCCGCGATGGACAAGCTCGGCCACATCTTCGACCTCGAAATCGAGCGCGAGGACGGCGAGCAGCCTGCGAAGCGCGAAGGCGGCGCGGAGGTGCGGGCTTGCGAGGTGTCGTTCGGCTACCACGAACCGCTTTTTGCTAAAAAGAACTTCACGGTGTCGCCAGGAAGCCGCGCCGCCATTGTCGGCCCGCATGGCTCGGGAGCCAGTTCGCTGCTCGACATCCTTTTTGGCCTCCGCCAGCCTACCGAGGGCCATGTGAGCATCGACGGCCTCGATTTGCGGAGCTGGTATCTGGAGGCGCTGCGCGAGAGCGTGATGCTGCTGCGTCGCGATGAGATCGTGGATGGCAGCGTGATCGAAAACTTGCGCCTGGGCCGTGTCGATGTGGGTCTGGATGAAATCCGCGAAGCACTGGAACGTGTGGGCCTTCTCGATGTGCTGCTGCATCGTCCCGAAGGTCTGAATCTCCGTCTCAAGGTCGGCGGCGCTCCCCTCAGCGGCAATCAACGCACCCGCCTCCTTCTCGCCCGCGCCCTCGTGCAGCGTCCGCGCCTGCTTTTGATCGACGAACTCTTCGACAGCCTCGACGACGAATCCTTCAAGCTGCTAGAAACCGCCATCCTCGACCCCTCCCTAACCTGGACCGTCATACTCGCCACGCGTGACCATGATGTCACGAAGCGCTGCGATCAGATCATCGAGCTCGCGCCGTGTCATTTAAACGACGGCACCACCTCGCAATCCGAAACCCAACGTCTGCAATCCCTCTCATGAGCCACGCATCCACTTACTCCGCGCCGCCGCTGCCTGCGCTGAGCCTCGCGGGATCAGCGAAGTTCACCCGTATCTTTAGCCGTCTGCTGCTGCTCGGCTTCAGCGCCTTTGTCATCGGCATCATGTGGCTGCCGTGGCGGCAGTTTGTCTCCGGCGGAGGGCGCGTGATCGCCTTCAATCCGCTCGATCGCCGCATCAACATTGAGGCGCAGGTCGCCGGTCGCGTGAAGCACCTGCACGTCACCGAAGGGCAGCGTGTGAAGAAGGGCGAGCTCATCATCGAGATCCAGGACAACGACCCCAACCTGCTCAACAACCTCAAAGCGCAACGCGAGGCCATCGAAAGCCGTCGCGACTTCGCCCAGGGCCGCGTTGAGTCGCTCACCGCGCAGATCACGCAGCAGGAACTCGCCAAAGCGCAGGCCATTGATGGCGCGCAGCAGCGTGTCGCGGGAGCCAAGATCGCGGCGGAGACTGCGCTGCTGAATTACACCCGCACCAAGGAACTCCACGCCAAGCAGCTGGAATCTCAGCGTAATCTCGAACTCGCCACGCTCTCACGCGATTCCACCAGCGCCGAGCTGAAATCCGCCGAGGCAGCATTGAAGCGCACCAGCAATGACATGGACGCTAGCATCGCTTCCACACATGCGTCGAAAGGCACAGCCCTCAGTGAGGTTGCCACCGCTGAGCGTGATCTCTCCGTCATCGACGTGCAGATCAATCAAACCGAACGCCAGATCATTGAGTCACCGCGTGACGGCATCGTGCTCAATGTCGCCGCGACCGATGGCACTTACTTGCGGCCCGGATCACTCATCTGCGTCATCATCCCAGAAACGGACAGCCGCTTCGTCGAGATCATGGTCGATGGCAACGACATGCCGCTCATCCATCCGCGCAAAGATGGCCAGCCTGGCAGTCCCGTGCGGCTCGCCTTTGAAGGCTGGCCCGCAGTGCAGATGATCGGCTGGCCGCAACTCGCCATCGGCACCTTCGGCGGCGAAGTCGTCTTTGTGGACGCCACGGATGACGGCAAAGGCAAATTTCGTGTCGTCGTCGGCCCTGCTGATGACATCGTTGATCGTGGCGATGGCAATGGCTCCGTCACCGTCCCTTGGCCCGACAAAGACCGCTGGCTCCGCCAAGGTGCCCGTGCGAATGCCTGGGTCATGCTCAACGAAGTCCCGCTGTGGTTTGAACTCTGGCGTCAGATCAATGGCTTCCCACCGGTGGTGAGCGATGAAGAGGGTAAACTCGATCCTACGAAGTAGTCATGAAGAAGATGGAAGATAGAGGAGAGAAGATAGAATCCAGGCTCCCCACTCGCAGAGCAAGCACGATCACGCTCTCTATCCTCTATCTTCTATCCTCTATCTTCTCCACCAGCGCCGCCGACAAGCCCAAAGCTCTCTTGCTTCCCGAAGTCCTCGCCAGTGTCCAAACCCAATACCCGCCCTATCTCGCCGCTTTGATCGAACAAGACATCGCCAACGGTCGCGTGCGGCAGGCGCTGGGCGCATTTGACCTCAATCTGAATGCAGGCGGCACAGTGAACCTCGCGGGCTACTACGACGGACAAACGGGTTATGCCATGCTGGAGCAGCCGCTGCCATTTTGGGGCGGCAACGTGTATGGCGGCTACCGGCTCAGCAGCGGCTTCCTGCCGAACTACAACAAAGACCGCACTGGCGTCGATGGCGAGGGCGTGCTCGGCTTCCGCCTCCCGCTGCTGCGCGATGGGAGCATCGACCGGCGCCGCGCCTCGCTCTGGCTGGCGCAAATTGACCAGGAACTCGCCGATCCTATCATCCTGCGGCAGTATCTCGATTTCATCCGCTCTGCCACCATCAGCTACTACAACTGGCTCGCCAGCGGCCAACGTCTCAGTTTGACTGAGGAACTGCTCCGTATCGCCAAAGACCGCGACAGCGCCATCGCCGAGCAAGTCAAAAAAGGAGCCAGCGCCCCCATCGTGCAGATCGACAACCAGCGCCTCGTCGTCAGCCGCGAAATCGCCGTCGTCCAGGCTCTGCGCCGTTTTCAGGCCACCAGCATCGAACTCTCGCTCTTTTATCGCACGAAGGACAAAGCTGAGCCGATCGTTGCCGAGCGTGACCGCGTGCCCATTACCTTCCCACCACATCCACGACTCGATGAAACGCAACTTACCGCCGACATCGCCAAGGCGGCCATCTTTCGTCCCGAAATTCGCCGTATTGAACTCCTCGTCCAAAAGACTGAAATCGACCGCAAGCTTGCCAAGAACAATCTGCTGCCGAATATAGACATCGGCATTGAAGCCGGCCAATCCGTCGGCAACAACCGCCCGCGCGACATTGAGCAAAACGAAATCGAAGCCAAGATCGAGTTCAAACTCCCCCTGCAACGCCGCGATGCCAAAGGTCGCATCGACATTGCCGACGCTACCATCAAGCGCCTCAACAACGACAAGCGCTTTGCCCGCGACCGTATCGTCGCGGACGTACGCGACAGCTACAGCGCCGTCATTGCCGCCTACGACGCGCTCAAGATGACTCGCCGGAACGTCGAACTCGCCAAACAGCTCGAAGCTGCCGAAAACGAGCGCCTCAAGCAAGGTGCCACCGACTTGCTCGCCCTCCAGATACGCGAACAGGCCACCTTCGACGCGCAAGTCCTAGAAGTGGAGGCGCAGGCTGAGTATTTCCGCTCACAGGCGAATTACCGCGTTGCGATCGCGGCGGATGCGCCGACGAAATTGACACGGTGAGAAGCAACGGTCTGTGTCCCTTCACTTTCGTCTCATCAGCTCCCGCAAAATCACATTCGGAAATCTCCTGCTCGGCGTGATGGCGTAAAAGGTTTCTTTGATCTGCGGAAAGCGGTGCCTTTCCACGAGCGCGCCGCTTTCCAGCTCGTCTTTGACGACCACGGGTGGCACGAGGGTGACGCCGTTGGTTTCGCGGGCCATGAGACGCAGCATGGCCATGTCATCGACTTCGGCGGCGATGATGGGGCGGATGCCGGTTTGATCCATGAGCACGTCAAAGGCCGCGCGGATGCTGCTTTCGAGACTCGGCAGGACAATGGGCGTGGTGCGCAGATCTTCGGGGAAGCGAAAGGGCTTCATGCCACGTTTTTTGTGCCCCACGAGACTCACGGTTTGTTCATCAAGCAAATGACTGTGCCAGCCGGTCTCGGCATCGCGACGCACGGGCGTGTTGGACAGCACGACATCGAGCGTGTGCGTCTGAAGCTGGCCCAGAAGCTCGCGCAAGGTGCCGGAGTGGATGATCAGTTCCACATCCTCACGAGAGATGAGCGGGCGCAGGAAGTTGAGCTGGAAATTGCGCGACAAGTTCGATGCTGCACCGACACGGAGGAAGGCGCGGCTGCGTTTGGCGCGGTTTTGAAGGAGGTCGGTGAGTTCCTCGCCGCTGCGGAAGATGGAGTCCGCATACTCCAGCGCGATTCGTCCCGCCTCGGTGAGCACGAGCGCCTTGTGCTTCCGCTCAAACAAGGGCTGGCCGAGGTTTTCCTCCAAACTTCGAAGCTGCACGCTGAGCGCGGACTGGGAGAGTTTCAGGTGTCGCGCGGCCTTCGTGAGGCTGCCCTCATGGGCGATGGCGCGGAAGTAGCGGAGGTGGTGGTAGTTCAGAAAGACCATGACTTTATGCATTTACCAAAGCGAACGATTCCTGGCAAAACATGAATTGGAGAGAACTGAAGAAATCAGCCAGAGCTTGCGGCGTCAATCCACACAAGCTCATGAAACACATCCCTCCTACGACTCCCGCCCTGCTCGAAGCCCCGGACTTGATCGCGCCGCTGCTGCTTCTCGTTTTGATCGCCATTTGCATGCTGCTGCGGCATGGCAAACAAGCGGCGGAGGGCGCGACGTGGGTGGCGCGGTTGTTCTTTGCCGGGGCGGTCATGCTGGCGGGCGGTGTCGCGCTGGCAGGGCCGATGCGGGTGGAGTTTGCGGCCTGGGGACCGGCGAAACTGGCGCTGCTGGTCGATCCGCTCTCCGCGCTGATGTTTTTGCTGGTGAGCTTCCTCGGTGTGGTGGTGACGCGGTACGCGGTGAACTACCTCGACGGCGATCCGCAGCAGGCGACCTTCTCACGCTGGCTGGTGCTGACGCTCACTAGCGTGCTGGTGCTGGTGCTTTCGAGCAATCTGCTGCTCTTCACCGCGGCATGGATTGCCACGAGCCTGAGTCTTCATCAGCTCCTCACCTTCTATCGCGAGCGGCCTGCGGCGATCACGGCGGCGCGGAAAAAATTCATCATCAGCCGACTGGCGGACGCCTGCATGATCTCGGCGCTGGTTTTGGTTTGGCGCGGGCATGGCACCTGGGAGTTTCATGAACTCTTCGCGAACCCGGCAGGCACTCACGCGGCACTGGTGGCCGGTCTGCTCGTCGCCGCAGCGATGCTGAAGTCGGCGCAGTTTCCCTTTCACTCCTGGCTGCCGGACACGCTGGAGACGCCCACGCCAGTCTCCGCGCTGATGCACGCGGGCATCATCAATGCGGGCGGTTTCCTCATCGTGCGGCTGAGCCCGCTCGTCACGCAATCGACCACGGCGCTGAACACACTGGCGCTGCTCGGAGCCTTCACCGCGCTCTTCGCGAGCGTGATCATGATGACGCAGACGAGCATCAAAAAGTCGCTCGCGTGGTCCACGGTGGCGCAGATGGGCTTCATGATGCTGCAATGCGGCCTCGGGGCCTTCGCGCTGGCGATGATGCACATCGTGGCGCACTCGCTCTACAAAGCGCATGCCTTCTTGAGCAGCGGGAGCGTGGTGAATCTCGCGAAATCGGCGTGGACGCCGGTGGGACGGCCTGCCGCGCATCCGCTGGTGGTGCTGGGTTCGCTGGCGGTGTCCATCACGGTCGGTTTCGGAGTCGCCGCAGCGCTCGGTGTGACCTTGCAGAGTGACCCCGGACACATGCTGCTCATCGCGGTCTTCATCATGGCGATGTCCCATCTGCTCTGGACGCTGTGGAGCAGCAGCATGCGGCAGCGGCTCATCCTGCGCGGGCTTGGCATCGTGGCGGCGGCCACCGTGGCCTGCTTTGTGCTTCATGCGGGCTTCGAGCACCTGCTCGCGACCAGCGTGCCGGCCTACGCGCCACCGCGCAGTCTCGTGGAGCACGCTGTGATGATCCTCGTGGCGCTGCTCTTCCTCGCGGTGCTCGTTTTCCAATCGCAACTGCCCGCCTGGGCCTCACGCCCCGCCTTCCAGCGCCTCTACGTGCACGCCAGCAACGGCTTCTACCTCGGCACGCTGCTCGGGCGCATCTGCGAGCCTGCTTTTGGCAGGAAAATTTAGGGGCACGAAAATTTACCCCAAACCTTCTGAGCCCATCTTCCTGCCCTGAAATTTGTTTGCCAATTCATCTCACTTTTATGACCACCACCCTCGAAGCACCGACTGAAGCCCTCCTCATCAACAAGCCCGCTGTCCTCGCGGACAAGCCGAACTGGCTGCGGCATGCGCGCCATGCCTGCCTGCGGGTGCCGCCGCTCTGGCCGCTGCACAGTTTCGTGGCGGTGAATCCTTTCGTGGGTCTCACGGGCCGGCCGTTTGCGGAGGTGTGCGGGCTGATGCAGCGCGTCACGCATGAGAGCATGCTCATGGGCGTGAGTTATTTCCGTCAGCAGTTCGCCAGCGTACGCATCACCACGCCGGACCTCACGGCGGCGATCCAGCAAAGCGACGCGGAGATCAGCACTGCGGATCTGCTCGCATGGTTGAAGAACCCAGAGACTCAACCGCTCGCGGGCCTGCAAAGCCTCGCCGACATCGCCACGACGCGGTTTGGCGGACGCTGGAGCACGCTCATCACGGAGGAGATCTCGAAATGGTGCGCGGCCTACTTTGACGAAGGTCAATCCGCCTGGCGCATGCCGTGGAAGAAGCAGTCGCTCTTCGCCGCGTGGCGGCAGGCGGCGCTGGTGGATGCCACGCCGGAGCTCATCGGCTTCAAAGGCTTCCGCAAGGTCGTCACCGGCCTGCCGGAGAGCACGGCGGACGCAGTCAGCATGATGCTCGACCTGCTCGGCGTGCCTGCGGCGAAAGTGGAGGATTACCTGCACCGCCTTTTGATGACGCTGCCCGGCTGGAGCAGCTACGTGCAGTATCAGGTGCGCGACAAAGCGATGCACGGCACGCACGATGAATCGCTGCTCGACCTGCTCGCGGTGCGGCTGGCCTTCGAGACACAGCTCGTGCGGCAGTTTGATGATGCCGACCTCCGCGAGGAGTGGCTGCATGGCTTCGCCTTCGAAAAAGTCGCGTCACAGGACAAACAACTCCTCTGGCATGCCGCGCTCGAACTCGGCTTCCAGCGCGAGCTTTGCACGAAGATCACGCAAAGCGCCGCGCAGGCTCCGACCGAGCCCAAAGTGCGCCCCGCGGTGCAGGCGGTGTTTTGCATCGACGTGCGCTCCGAGGTCATGCGGCGCTCGCTGGAGGCCGCATCGCCGGAAATCGAGACGATGGGCTTCGCGGGCTTCTTTGGCATGCCCATCGAATACATCCCCTTCGGCCAGCGGCATGGTACTTCGCAGGTGCCGGTGCTCTTCTCGCCCAAGTATCGCATCCGCGAGCATCTGCCGCAGGCCACGCCGGAGCAGGAAAAGGACGCGCGGCGGAAACGCCAGATCGGGCGGCGCGTCTCGCACTCGTGGAATGCCTTCAAAACCTCGGCGGTGAGCTGCTTCAGCTTCGTCGAAGCCGCCGGCGTCAGCTTCGCGTGGAAACTATTGAAGGATGGCTTTCAGCTCGGTAAACACGAATCCCACACCTGCTCCACCTGCGCCGCGCCGAATCTGCACGAGCACAAGCGCCTCATCTCTGATCCGCTCGATGACACGCAGGCCGAGGCCGGCATCCCGCCGGAGGATCAGGTGCAGCTCGCCCTCGGTGCGCTGAAAAATATGGGCCTCACCTCGAATTTCAGCCGCCTCGTGATGCTCTGCGGCCACGGCAGCAACACCACCAACAATCCGTATGCCGCCGGGCTCGATTGCGGTGCCTGTGGAGGTCACGCGGGCGATTCGAATGCCCGCGTTGCCGCCGCCATCCTCAATCAACCGATGGTCCGCACCGTGCTGGAGGGCGAAGGCATCCGCATCCAGCAGGACACGCGCTTCATCGCCGCGCTGCATGACACCACCACGGACGAGATCACGATCTTTGATGCCGACAAAGTGCCGCTCTCCCATGAGACGGATCTGTTGCAGCTCCAGCAATGGCTCGATGAAGGCTCAAAACGCTGCCGCCAGCAACGCGCCTCCAGTCTCGGCCTTGCCAGCGCCGCAGAGGCCGAGCTCGAGCAGCTCATTCACCAGCGCAGCCGCGACTGGGCGCAGGTGCGGCCCGAGTGGGGCCTCGCGGGCAATGCCGCCTTCATCGCCGCGCCACGCGAGCGCACCCGGCATCTCAATCTCGGCGGACGCGTGTTTTTACACAACTACCGCCACAGCGCCGACACCACCAAGAGCACGCTCGAGCTCATCATGACCGCGCCCATGGTCGTCGCGAACTGGATCAATCTCCAATACTACGCCAGCACCGTGAACAACCGCCTCTGGGGCAGCGGCAACAAGGTCACGCACAACGTCGTCGGCACCTTCGGCATCCAGCAAGGCAACGGCGGCGATCTCCAGGCCGGCCTGCCGCTGCAAAGCGTCCACAACGGCGAGACCTGGATGCACGAGCCCGTGCGCCTCAGCGTCCTCATCGAGGCACCGCGCAGCGACATCGACGCCGTCATCGCGAAGCACGAAAGCGTCCGCCAGCTCGTCGAAAACGGCTGGCTCCACCTCTTCGCCATCGAGGATGAAGGACGCTACATCTTGCAGCGTAACATAGAGGGCAAGTGGCAAGCAAATTGTAGAGCATGAAGATTATCAATCCATTTATTGCAATCAATTTTTACAACCCCGAATCATTCTTTAAAAAGCTGAGTAGTGTTAAGCGGATTACTGAGACGCACGGGTGAGGGTTGCTCATTTGCAGACAGTCTGCTGGCAACATGATGACTCATGCAGCTCGCCCTCCAAAAAAATCCCCGGTCGTCCCTGGCCAACCGCAGGAGTAGTGCATCACTCCGGGAGGTGATGCACTCTCTACATCACACGACGGGCGGATGAGGGCGGGCTGCATCATCTCATGCACCAACTGCGAAGGTTGACTGACAAGAAGATTTTTTCCAACCATTCATCTTTCCAATTATTCATCTGCCTCCATTTTCCTGTTACTCCCAATCCACTATGCCACGCATCATTGCCACATCTCTGTTCGCCTTTCTCGCCTATCTGACTCTTTCCGGCCCTCCGAATGCATCCTCGCAAAGCATCGAAGCCAACGCCACCAAATCAGCCATCCTCACTGAACTCATCGACCCGGCGGCCTTCGGCTTCGGTAAGCCTGGCTACATGTTGGATGCGACATTCATGGAGACACAGGACTTTGCCAACCGCCTCGGCGGCCTGGATTTCTTTGAACTGCGCACTATCCTGCCTGTGTGGACAAAGAAGATCGGTGATCTGCGCATTGGCGCGTCGGTGAGCTACAATCTAAGCGAGTTGGACTTCAACGGACTCAACGGACTTCAAGCCGAAACGCTCCACTCGCTGGAGGCGCAGGTGGGCCTGTTCTGGAGGCCTGAGCAGTCGCGCTGGTGGGGCTTGGGCTTTTTGACACCTGGCCTCGGCACGGATTTCCAGGGCATATCATGGGATGATTTCGAAGTCTCAGCGCTCGGACTGCTCGGCTACCGTTTCACCGATACGTTCAGCTTCGCAGGTGGCGTGTTTGCTCAATACGGAGCAGAAGAGGGCATGATCGTACCTGCGCTCGGTTTCATCTGGCAGCCAGATCCTTTCATCGTACAGTTAACTCCGCCGTTTGTCGTGCTGGGCTGGCGCGCGACGGAAAGCGTGACTTTGAGCCTGAGCGCTTATCCAAGCGGTGGCTCCTGGGATGTGGAGGACCCGAATGTGAATCGCGTGGAACTCAATGGCTGGCAGACGGCAGCCTCAGTGATCTATAAGGTAACTGAACACGTCAGCCTCTCTCTGCGCGCCGGGATGAGTATTGGTGGTGAGCTGGAACTACGCGATTCAAACAACCGAGTCCTATCCAATGAAACCCTGGAGGCAGCCCCCTTTGGCGCGGTGAATCTGCGCTGGCAGTTCTGAGGGCATATTCATCATGCCTCGCACATGAATGTCCTCGCCGTCAGTTTCTACGACACCAAGCCTTATGACCACCACGCATTCCTGGATGCTGCGGCAGGCAATTCGGGCATGGAATGGCATTTTCGTGAGTTCCGCCTCAGCGCGGAGACGGCGGCTTCTGCGGCTGGATGCGCCGCCGTGTGCGTGTTTGTGAACGACCGGGTGGATGCGGCCTGCATTGCGCTGCTGGCGGGGCTGGGCGTGCGGCTGATCGCGCTGCGTTGCGCGGGTTTTAACAACGTCGATCTCGCGGCGGCGAAGGCACATGGCATCGCCGTGGTGCGTGTGCCGGCGTATTCGCCGCATGCCGTCTCGGAGCACACGCTGGCGCTGCTGCTCACGCTGAACAGGCAGATCCACCGCGCTTACAACCGCGTTCGTGATGCCAACTTCTCTCTCCACGGTCTCGTGGGATTCGACGTGCATGGCAAGACCGTTGGTATCGTCGGCACGGGGAAGATCGGTCGTGTCACGGCGGAACTGTTTCGCGGCTTTGGCGTGCGCTTGCTCGGTTATGACCCGTTTCCCAACACGGAATGGGCCGCTGCCGCCGGAATGGAATACACCTCGCTGGAGGCGCTGCTAGAGCAGAGCGATATTGTCAGCCTGCATCTGCCGCTCACGCCGCAGACGCGCTATCTCATCAAGGCGGAGACCGTGGCCCGCATGAAGCGCGGTGCCTTCCTGATCAACACGAGCCGCGGCAAGCTCATCGACACCACGGCGGTCATCGACGCGCTGAAGAGCGGTCATCTTGGCGGCGTGGCGCTGGATGTGTATGAGGAGGAAGAAGGCATTTTCTTCGAGGATCACTCAGGCCGCCCGCTGCTCGATGATGAGCTGTCACGCCTGCTTACGTTCCCGAATGTGCTCATCACTTCCCATCAGGCCTTTTTGACGCATGAGGCGCTCAGTCAGATTGCTGGGACGACGCTCGATAATCTCCAGCGGCTGCAAAACGGCGGGGCCTGGAAGGAGGGAACGGTGTTGTAAACTTCAAACACACTCCGCAGCGTCAGCCAAGGCAGCCTCCATCGCGGGCGCAATGGGCTTCTGAGAGGCCGCTAAAGAACAGCATCTAAAACCCAGACGCATTCATTCCATGAACCCAACCGCTGGCACACCCGTGAGCATGCCAAAGCCCTGCTGATTCAACCTCACTGATCATCCACGCCACTCACCATCCCCCCACCGTTCATGAACCACCATACCCACACCGTTTGCAGGGCCCTGTCCTTCCCCATCCCTGCCGAGGCCGCCGCCGTGCTTGATGCGGCGCGGTCCGTGACAGTCGCCTCCTCATCATCCCAGCTCGTGAAACTCGCCGTCCGCGACGAGGTCAACGGCTGGCATGAAGTGGCCTATGACGTGCCAGGAAAGGGTCGCGTCATGGAGGCCCGCGTCTGCCGAACTAAAAATGGCATCAACGCCAATTACCTCGAACCCTACATGCGCCGCCGTGATCCCGACTGCATGGTCATCGGCGATACCTTGCCCACCGACAAGCCCACCTACCACGAGCGCTTCGGAGGGGACTTTGCCCCGCTGCGGGAGGAGACCTTTGCTTGGCTCAAAACGCAGGACCTCGCCGTATTTCCCTTTCATGCCGGGATCGCTGGCAAAGGCACGGATGCGCTCGTCATCGCCCCGGCCAATGCCGGCTTTTTCGCCCTCGGACTGTCCTTGCTGCAAGGCATCCTCGCCCCTGAGGAGATTCCGGCAGACTTCTCACCCCATGCCGTCATCTACGTCGCGCCGCCCTTCCGCCACACGCACTTCGATGGCCGTCAGGTCGTGGTTCACAACCGTCTCGAATCCGCCCACGAACTCTTCAGCTACAACCTCTACCCCGGCCCGAGCGCCAAGAAAGGCATCTACGGCGTGCTCCTTAACATCGGCGAGGCCGAGCATTGGATCACGATGCACTGCTCCACCGTCCAGGTCATCACGCCCTACGATAACAAGATCGTCATTTCCCACGAGGGAGCCAGCGGCGGTGGCAAAAGCGAGATGCTCGAGCAGGCCCACCGCCAGCCAGACGGTTCGCTGCTGATCGGCCGCAATCTCGTCAACGGAGATGAACTCCACCTCACCCTGCCAAACAGTTGCGATCTACGCCCCGTCACCGATGACATGGCTCTCTGCCATCCCTCGCTCGAAAAAGGCCGTGGAAAACTCAGCCTCATGGATGCCGAGGACGCCTGGTTCGTCCGCATCAACCACATCACCCGTTACGGCATCGATCCGCATCTGGAAAAACTCACCATTCACCCGCCTGAGCCGCTGCTCTTTCTCAATGTGCAGGGCCACCCCGGTGCCACCTCGCTCATCTGGGAGCACACCGAGGACGAGCCTGGAACACCCTGTCCGAATCCCCGCGTCATCATCCCTCGTGGCATCGTGCCCTCCGTCGTTAAGGGGCCGGTCGATGTGGACATCCGCAGCATGGGCGTGCGCACGCCACCCTGCACGGCAGAGACACCGACCTACGGGATCATCGGCATGTTTCATCTGCTGCCGCCTGCGCTCGCCTGGCTCTGGCGTCTTGTCGCCCCTCGCGGCCATGCCAATCCCTCCATCGTCGCCACGGAAGGCATGTCCTCCGAGGGCGTGGGCTCCTACTGGCCCTTTGCCACCGGCCGCCGTGTCGATCACGCCAATCTGCTGCTCGACCAGATTCTCAAGACGCCCGAAGTCCGCTACATCCTCACTCCGAATCAAAACATCGGTGCCTGGGAGGTCGGCTTCATGCCCCAGTGGATCACCCGCGAATACCTTGCCCGTCGCGGCGGTGCCCGCTTCACGCAAAAGCAGATGAAGCCATCCCGCTGCCCGCTGCTCGGTTACACGCCGCGCAAGATCGTCATGGAAGGCCGCACCCTCGGTGTCTGGTTCTTTGAAGTGGATCAGCAGCCGGAAGTCGGCCCCGATGCCTATGACTGCGGCGCACAAATCCTCGACGCCTTCTTCCATCAGGAGCTGCCGCAGTTCCTCGTGCCCGACCTGTTGCCCGCCGGTCGCAAAATCATCGAATGCTGCCTCTCCGGCGGCACCCTTGAGGACTACGAAAACCTGCTCGACCTAGCCACCCTCGAATCCGCCTAACGACCACACTCACGGGCTGCATGTCGGCGCGCCCTCCGGGTGGGTATTCAGCATGAAAAAGGACTCAGCCACGCCAACCATCCCGCAGTGACAAAAGCGACTCCACAGCCTCAGCCGTTTGCCGATTGCCGCTTCATCATTCCGACCTCATTTATCACTCCTTGACTGCGACCACTGCACACGATCTTCCGCTCTGTGACGCGCTGCGCCTCACGGGGTCCATGCTAGAAACCGGCCTCGCCAGCACAGAGGCGGCCGAAAGGCTGCGGCGTTATGGAGAAAACCGCGTCAAGGTGCGCGGCGGCACGCCTATGTGGAAGCGGTTGCTGCGGCAGTTCACCGCGCCGCTCGTGCTGGTGCTCATCGTGGCGGCGGTGGTCACGGGTTTCCTCGGCGAGTGGGTGGATGCGTCGGTGATCTTCATCGTCGTCGTCGTGAACGCCATCGTCGGCTTCCTCCAGGAATCCAAGGCGGAGCACGCGCTCGAAGCACTCATGAAAATGGTCGTGGCGGAGGCGGTGGTGAAGCGTGATGGAAAAAAGATCCGCGTGAACAGCACCGAACTCGTGCCGGGTGACATCGTCATGCTCGCGGGCGGTGATCATGTTCCGGCAGACATTCGCTTGCTCGAAACCAAGAGCCTACAGATCGACGAATCCGCGCTCACTGGCGAATCGGTGCCTGCCAGCAAGCGGCCTGATCCCTTGAACGCGGACACGGTGCTCGCGGATCGTGTGAACATGGCTTACGCGGGTTCGCTCGTCACTGCGGGCACGGGCACAGGTGTCGTGTGGGCCACGGGGGATCGCACGGAGACGGGGCGCGTGGCCTTTCTCATCGCGGAGGCGGTGGATCTCACCACGCCGCTCACGCGGAAGATCGCCCGCTTCAGCGGTATCCTGCTGTGGATCATCCTTGCGCTCGCGGCGGCCTTGTTTGCCTATGGCGTGCTGTTTCGCGGCGGCAGCGTGATCGAGATGCTCATGGCGAGCGTGGCGTTGGCCGTGGGCGTGATTCCCGAAGGTTTGCCTGCGGCCATCACCATCGTGCTCGCCATCGGCGTGAGCCGCATGGCCAAACGCCGCGCCATCATCCGCAAGCTGCCAGCGGTGGAGACGCTGGGCTGCACCACGGTCATTTGCTCGGACAAAACGGGCACGCTCACGCAGAACAAGATGACCGTGCAGCGCATCCATGCCGGTAGCGAGACCTTCGAGGTCAGCGGAACGGGCTACGAGCCGCGTGGTGTCATTCATCAGGGAGAAATCACGATTGAGGCCGCATCCAAGCCCGCGCTGCACGAGTGCCTTCATGCCGGGATGCTCTGCAATGACTCCGCAATCATCGAAAAGGACGGCGCGTGGAGCATCGCGGGCGATCCCACGGAGGGCGCGTTGCTCGTTGCGGCTGAAAAAGGCGGGCTGCGCCATGCGGCGATCCATGCAGGCACGCCGCGAGTGGACATGATCCCGTTTGAGAGTGATCACATGTTCCGCGCCACGCTGCACGATCACATCGAAGGCCGCCGCATCTACAAAGCGGGCGCTTTGGAGCGGCTGATCGAGCGTTGCACGCACATGCTCGATGCACGCGGCGCGGTCGTCGATCTCGATGCGGATGCCATTCGCGAAGTGGCGCGCTCTTTTGCCGCCGAGGGCATGAGAGTCATCGCCTTTGCGCGGCGGGATGGCTCGCATGTCAGCGGGGACCTGGCGCATCATCATGTGAGCGAGGGGCTGACTTTTCTCGGCATCCAGGGCATGATCGATCCACCTCGTGAGGAAGCCATCGCCGCTGTGGCACGCTGCCAGGCCGCAGGGATTCGCGTGAAGATGATCACCGGAGATCATGCCGTCACCGCGCAGGCCATCGCCAAGCAAATCGGCATCGCAGGTGCTGATACGGTGCCAGCTATCGCAGGACGTGAACTCGCGGCGATTAGCGATGCCGACCTGCCGGAGATCGCCGACCGCACCGCCGTCTTTGCCCGTGTGGCACCGGAGCAGAAGCTGCGTCTTGTGCGTGCGCTGCAAAGTCGCGGCCACATCATCGCCATGACCGGCGATGGAGTGAATGATGGCCCAGCTTTGAAGCAGGCGGACATCGGCATCGCCATGGGCATCACTGGCACGGATGTGGCCAAAGGCGCGGCCAGCATGGTGCTCACGGACGATAATTTCGCCACCATCGCCGCCGCCGTCGAGGAAGGCCGCGGTGTGTATGACAACCTCATCAAGTTCCTCGTCTGGACGCTGCCGGTCAGCGTGGGTTTTGCGCTCATCCTGCTGACCAGCGTCGTATTGGGCCTCACGCTGCCGACTTTGCCGGTGCATCTGCTGTGGGTGAATCTCACCACCGCCATCCTGCTCGGCCTCATGCTCGTCTTTGAGCCGCCGGAGGCCGACATCATGAAAAGGCCGCCGCGTGATCAAAAGACGCCGATCTTCGACTTCGCCATGTTCATGCGCACCGGGCTCGTCTCACTCATCATGCTCGGCGGCAGCTACTGGGTCTTCTTCTATGAGCAGAATGGCGGTGCCAGCTTCGCCGCCAGCCGTACTGCTGTGGTGAATTTGGTCGTCGCTGTTGCCAGCGCCTACCTTATCAACTGCCGTAGCCTCCGCCGCAGCGTGTTCGCGCTCGGTTTCTTCACCAATCCGCGCCTGCTGCTGGGCATCGGCCTTACCGGCTTCTTGCAGCTCCTCTTCACCTACTCGCCAGTGATGAACCGCTTTCTCCATACTGCACCGATTGATGCAACAGCCTGGCTGCGCATCCTCGGCGTGGCCGCTGGAGCCTTGCTGCTTGTGGAGATCGAGAAAAAGATCCGATGCGCCAGATGACTCACGCCGCTCCACCTGATGAGGCCCGCTTCCGCCTGCTCGTCGAGAACATCGGCGATGTGTTGTGGTTCAAGGAACTCAATCCACCGCGCTTCACTTATGTGAGCCCCTCTTTTGAGCGCATCTGGGGCTATGGCGTGCCTGAGTTGCATCGAAAGCCGGCTCTTTGGGAGGAGTGTATCCATCCCGAAGACCGGAGCGCGGTGCGTGAGGCGCTGCAGTTGTGGTTCGATGATGCGAAGGCCGATTATGTGGCGCACTACCGTGTGATCGGTCGTGACGGCCAGGTGCGCTGGCTGGCGGATCGCGGCATCATTCTGGGTCGCAAGGACGGCAAGCCCTATCAGATCGGCGGCATCGCTAGCGACATCACCGAGCGCGAGGCGGCCGAGGCTGTCCGCAAGAGACTCGCCGCCGTCGTTGAATCCTCGGACGACGCCATCATCACGCTTGATCTCGATGGCGTGATCCAGACGTGGAATGTCGGCGCGGAGCGGATTTTTCAATACTCGGCCGAAGAAGCCGTCGGGAAGCCGGTGTCGTTTCTGCGCCCACCGCAGGCGGCGGATGACGAGGCCGTCTTCCGCCGCTACATCCGCCGGGGCAAGCGCATCGAGCACTACGAGACGCGGCGCCTTCGCAAAGATGGCCGCATCATCGACATCTCGCTCTCCATCTCTCCGCTCAAGGATGCGGCGGGCCGTCTGACCGGCTTCTCCAAGATCTCCCGCGACATCACGCAGCGAAACGTGGACCGCCGCATGTTTGACCGCTTGCTGGAGGCCGCACCGGATGGATTCGTCATCCTGGATGCGCCGGGCCGCATCTGGCTTGCCAATGCGCGCGCGGAAAGACTCTTCGGCATCCCGCGCAAGGCCATGATCGGCACGGCCTTCGAAATCATGCTCGCCCCTTGGGAGCGCGATCACTTTGACAAGCTACGGAAGGATTTCCTGGCGCGACCTGAGCATGCGGAGAGATTTCGTGGCATGGAGCTGGCCGGGCTGCGGAAGGACGGAAGCGAGTTCTCAATGGAGATCAGCCTCAGCCAGGTGGAGACGCCAGAAGGTGCGCTGATCATCATCGACATCACCGACATCACTGAGCGCAAAACCACCGAACAAACGATCCGCACTCTCAATGCCGAGCTGGAGCTGCGTGTGCAGGAACGCACCGCCGAGCTGATGGAGCAGATCGCAGCACGGCGGCAGCTTGAGGAAGAGATTTTGCAAATCAGCGAGCGCGAGCAACGCCGTATCGGCCAGGATTTGCATGATGATCTGGGCCAGCAGCTCGCTGGAGCCTGGATGATGGCCGATGTGCTCCAGCGCACGCTGATGGCGGAAAAGTTACCGCAGAGCACCGCAGCCAAAAAGATCAGCGAACTGCTGCAAAAAGCCCTCTCGCACACACGCGGCCTCGCACGCGGCCTGCACCCCGTTTCACCGGAGCAGGGCGGCTTCACACGGGCGCTGGAAAACCTCGCCGCGCAGTCCAGCGAGCTGTTTGGCGTGAAATGCCGCTTTGCATGCCGCGATACCGCCCCCATCCAAACTGAAACCGCGATGATGCATCTCTACCGCATCACCCAGGAGGCCGTGAGCAACGCCGTGAAGCACGGGAAAGCCAAAAACATCCGTATCCGCCTCACCGCAACTGCTTTGACCATCACCGACGACGGCGGCGGAATCCAAGCCAAACTCAAAGGAGATGGCATGGGCCTGCGCGTCATGCGTTACCGTGCGGAAATGTGCGGAGGCACGCTCAGCGTGCGCAACGGCCGAACCAAAGGCGTCGTCGTATCATGCGAATTTCCACCAACAACCAGCCATGCCGAAGAAAACGAATCAACCCGCATTGCCGCCCAAAAAGCGCGTCCTCGTCGTCGATGATCATCCCGTCTTCCGCGCTGGATTGACCGTCCTTGTAAACTTGGAGACCGATCTCGCCGTCTGTGGTGAGGCGCATGATGCCGTGCAGGCCATGACCGCGCTCGAAAGGCTCCAGCCCGATCTCGTGCTGCTGGACATGAGCCTTCCCGGTAAAAGCGGCCTCGAACTGCTCAAAGACATCCGCGCCTTCAGCCCGCGCACGCCAGTGCTCATCATCTCCATGCATGACGAGACGCTGTATGCCGAGCGCGTCATCCGCGCCGGAGGCCGCGGCTACATCATGAAGCAGGAAGGGCCGGAGAAAATCATCCATGCCATCCGCCGCGTGCTCGGCGGCGGCATTTCCGTCAGCGAATCCATCTCCACGCAGATCCTCGACGCGCTCTCCGGCGCGAAGAGCGGCGCGTCCTCCGTCAGCACGCTCACCGATCGCGAGTTCGATATCTATCGCCTGCTCGGCCAGGGCAAAGAGCCGCATGACATCGCCCGCGTGCTGCATCTCAGCATCAAGACCGTGGACACGCACCGGATGCACATCCGCCAAAAACTCGGCCTTCGCAACGCCACCGAACTCATCCACCACGCTACCCGCTGGACCGCCGAACAAGGTTGAACTGACGTAGTGCTGGATTCGGGCTGATAAGGACTCAGTAGATTACTGAGAAATGCAGGGAAAGCCTGCCGATTGAGAGAGCCAGCATGACAAGACATGATCTTGCTCATGGAAAATGGCGATCAAATCATCAGCAGGAAATCACATAGCAGTGATCACTCTAGGCCATTATTTTCCGTCATCGCCATTCATGACGGCTACCAAGCGGAAATGCAGGTGAATCGAACGTTTGCGTGGCTGCATCAGTCCTTTCGCGATGACCTGCGGATGTCCTTCAATGCGTGGACTTTTGAAAAACTAGTGGCCACGCTCGTTACCCGCGCGATGTCAGTACGCATCGGCACTGAGGCTAACATGATTATCATCGCCACCTCAAGCGCCAAGCCATTACCAGAACATATCAAGCGCTGGCTTGACTCCATCTCTTGGCAGCCGCGCGAGGACAGAGCCTTAGTCCTATCCTTGGCGCATGACTCTAGTTTGCCCTGCGCACACACATGTGACCCCTGCGAGTATCTTCAGCACTGGGGGACACGCCGACACGCGGATATCATCTGCTGCGCTGACATTCATCATCTTCCTAGTCGCCAATGCATTCTTCGTCGCATCAACGACCGATTTCATAACTCGCTGTCCGCAAGCCCAGGTGAAGCCGATGTGGAGCCAGCCGCAAGAGTCCCTCTCACTACCCAACAAACCATGAATCAAAACCAATCCACCATGAATTCTGCACAGATTCAAGAAGTGCGTGGACTCGCCTATCATCTCTGGCTCCAGGCAGATCGTCCCGCTGGAAAGGAGATAGACTTTTGGCTTCGTGCTGAACAACAGATATTCCAGGCCGCCGCTGAAAAAGCGGCCCATGAAAGCTCTCTGAACGCGACTCCTGCAGTAAGTTCAGACTCCAAGAAATCAAAATCCAATACCAAACAAACCAAATGAAAACACGCCTCCTCATCCTCGCCATCACCTTTGCTATGCTCAGTTCATGCAGCCATTACAAACTCACCTCCGTCAGGGGCGAAGACCTCCCCTGCTACAGCACCTGGTACCAGCATCCTTAAGCAGCCAAATCACCAATCCCAACTTAACACCCCCTTCACTCATCATGATCATAAAACTCGATTGGTTCGGCTGTCGTCCAAATGCCTCTTGGGAAACCCAGATCCATCAAATCTTGCAGATACTCACTGAGACAAAGCCCATCTCACGTGCTAGCCTGCGCGTCGAACAAGATTTAACATCTCCTGATCCCTTTCATATGACACTGATGCTGTCCATGCCTGGTCCAGATGTGATAGCGCATGGTCGCGGTCATAGCTTTCAAAATGCGCTGCAGCAAGTCACATTGGGAGCTCAGGTAAAGCTCTCTCAGCAAGCCGTTGGCAGAGTGCGCACGAAGATGGCTTATACATCTGCCGCTTTGTCAGTCGCGCTGCTCATCTTCAGTCAAGCTACGTGTTTGGGGAATATCCAGAGCGTGCTTGCACCCAAGTCATCTGCTTTCTCGGATAGGCAGGAGCGGCATTTCATGGAGCACGTCGCTCCCAGCATCTGGTCAATGACGCTAGCAGGTAGCATTGCTGACACCCATGTCTGGCCGCATGGGGGACGGGATCGGCAAGCTCGTCTCGGCGATTTTCTGTGCAGTTCCATGTCGTTGCTTCCCCAGTTTGAGCCAGCGGATGAAAAAGAGCGACGCGCTTGGGTGCTTCTTGGTCTGAGCGCTACCGTGAAGTATTTTGAAGGCAGTGATCTAGGTCACATTGCTTACACTGACAGCACTGGCATGATTGGCGAAAACTGCTACTACTACAGCGACATCTCAGATGTCCGACTCATCCATCGGAGCAACTTGAGCGGCAGCCTGAGACTAAAAGATGATGCTTGTGATGCAATCTTCTCGAACTGGGTAAAAGTCACTGCGGATCATGCCCTATGCCGTGAATTAAATTATTGACGAAAACGAAGGCATCTTGAGACGCCAAACATTCGCTCTCAATCTTTAACACTGATCATTTTCACAATACGCAGTAGTCTCCAGCACTTATCCTAAGTCCGCAAGTCGCTGTACGCGGTAATAACGATCTACTTGCTAACGGCAATCGGCTTCAAAGGCGGTGTGGCGATCAACAAAACCAGGTTCGGTCTGACATATAGCCAGCGAACGGTTGCTGACATCCGTGTCCACTTTCTCAATCCCCAGCCACTATGACTTCCAACCATCTTCCTTCCTGCCTCAATCTCGTCACCGCAGCCATATTATTGTCTGCTTTACTGATTGCTGGCAACGAAATCGCCAGATCAGCAAACAACGCGCAATTATCAGCAGTGTCTCAGAGCGCGGCACCTGTCGAGATCAAAGCAGGGCGACCTCTTATCCGATCTGAATTATTGCCGCTCGAAGCCATCGCCAGACGTGTTGAATCCATGATGTCCGTGGCCACGTTCACAACCACGCGGGTTTGGCCACACGGCGTGCGCGATCAGCAGGGTCGGCTTGGCATCTTTCTGAGCAGCGAACGGCCCGTGTTCCATGATTCCAAGCCTATCTTGGTGCGGGCAAAAGAGGCTTGGGTTGTCTTTGGCCTGATCGCCGCCGTGAAGTACTCGGAAGGAAGCCAGGTGGGACATCTCGCCTTTACCGACAGCAACGGCGAGACGGGCGAACGCTGGTACTATGACATCAGCATGGCGGAGGCGCGGGAGATTCACGGAATGATGATCCGCGGCATCCTGAAGCCAGAGAATGCGTTCAAGGTGATCGAAACGGTGTGGCAGAAAATCACGACCGATCATGTTCTTGCAGCAAAATGACACTTTAATAATCCGCATATTCACCTCGTATCACCAAAGGTCATGAGTATTTCCCCCACCTACCCAAAACTCATGAAGCCTCTCTTCCTACTCCTCACCTCCACGGCTCTCGCGCTCGATCCAATCCCGCAAGGCCACGGTATCTCCCAAAAGCATCCGGGTGATGTCAGCATCTCCAAACACTCCGCCGTGCTCCTCGTCGAAAACTTCGAGGAAGGCACGCTGGAGACCCTGAAGCCGCGTTGGAACGAAATCGAGAACCCAGACGGCCGCGTGCTCGAAATCGTCCGCGACCATCCTGCGGCCAGCGCAGGCACGAAATGCCTCCAAGTCACCGCCACGCTCGGCGAAAACACCGGCGGGCATCTTTTCAAGCGGCTCGATCCCATCCAGACCCGCGTCTTCTCGCGCTTCTACGTGAAGTTCGCCGCCGCCGCGCCTTACCTGCACCACTTCAGCGGTCTCGGCGGTTATAATCCGCCGACGAACTGGCCGCAAGGCAGCGCTGGCAAGCACGCTGCGGGCGACACACGCTTCAGCGCGCGCATCGAGCCGAATGGATTCTATGGCACGCAGCCCGCGCCGGGCGGTTGGATGTTTTATACTTACTGGCACGATATGAAACAGTCCGCCGATGGCGGCTTCTGGGGCAACGGCCTCTGGCCCGAGGGCAAGCCCGGACCACCCCGCGGCCAGTGGCAGTGCGTGGAGATCATGGTGAAGTGCCGTATTGCCTCATCAATAAATCACACCGGAGAGTGGCGTTAGGGTCGGGATCGTTGCCTCACATTCGGTGACACCGGGGGTAAGGTTAAACTACCCCTTACACTGCACGCCGTTTTGGCGCTGTCG